>Ga0302323_100001620_pt1 | contig 18315 bp, 18 predicted proteins | sample Fen_T0_3_FD_201950 | JGI IMG/M metagenome (GOLD analysis project Ga0302323, IMG submission 201950) | Peat permafrost microbial communities from Stordalen Mire near Abisko, Sweden - Fen_T0_3 | ecosystem: Environmental > Terrestrial > Soil > Wetlands > Permafrost | place: Sweden: Abisko... | reverse complement strand
ACCGCGCCAGGCCGTCGATTTTCTTCGGCCGGTGCTGGAGGCGCTGGCCCATGCCCACCGACAGGGCATCGTTCATCGAGACATCAAGCCGTCAAACATCATGGTGACCGAGACGGCGGGCGGGTCGTCGCTGCGGGTTCTGGATTTCGGGATTGCCAAGCTGATGGTAGACAACCATTCGCCCGACACGGGCAACACACGCACCGAAAGCGCGCCCGTATTTTCTCCGGCCTACGCCGCGCCCGAGCAGGTGGCCTTCTCGCGCACGGGCCCCTGGACCGATGTGCATGCGCTGGGCCTGATCCTGTCCGAGGTCATGACCGACGAAGCGCCCTTCGTGGCGATCGACCCTGACACGCACCTGTTCGAGCAGGTCATGGCCCCGCTCCGGCCGACCCCCGCGCGAAAGGGCCGAGACGTCGGTCGCTACGAGTCCATCATCGCCAAGGCGCTGACCTTGTCGCCGCGCGACCGGTGGAAGAATGCTGGTGAGCTCCTCGCGGCGCTCGATGATGCGGCGGCGTCCAAGACGGACAGAGGCATCGTCGCTAGCCCGAGCCCGGTCCTCGACGGGGAACCTGCCCAGCGCGAGAGCAAGGTCGCCGCATACAGTCGGGTAAGACGAGGCTTGGCCCTGGCCGGCCTGGTGGCGGTACTGGCGATGGTGCTACTGGTTTCGATCTTGGTTTTCACCCGAGTGTATCCTCCAAAGAGGGAGGCGACGGAGCCTCACCCGCCGATCTCTCCCGGCACACCGCGACCGCCAAAGGAAGAGCCCGCCGGGCCCCAACTGCCAGACCTTCCGCATCCTCCGTCAAAGGTTGCGCCTGAAAAGGCGAAGCCAAGTGCGCCACCGACCATTCGTCGCCGGAGGGAGAAGAAGACGGAGCGTCCGACGTCCATCCCGGACAAGGACGGAAGCGAGCTCTTCGATGACACAAAATAGTCGAAGGTAGTCGGAGCTCTTCCTCACCCGGGCCGAAGACCTTTCTGGCCACCTAGATTGGGAACGTGGCATGCTGGTTGCCTCTGACCGAGCGCGAAGGTCTCGCCCTTGAACGCACCCGAGGAGAATTGATGGACAGATCGAAAATCGTAGCCATTGCCTGTGAAACCGCCGACGGGCTTGCCGGACAGGTCAGCGGCCACTTCGGGCAGACGCCCTTCTTCGTCGTCGCAGAGATCGCCGGCGGCCAGGTGACGACGTCGCGCGCTGTGGCCTCGCCCGGCCACGGCGAAGGTTGCAACATGCCTAGCTTCGTCCAAGGCCTCGGTGCCAGCGCGGTGATCGTAGGTGGCATCGGAGGTGGCGCCACGAATGGCCTCGCCGCCAAAGGTATCGAGGTCATCGCAGGGGCCTCGGGCAACGCTGGGCGGGTGCTGAAATCCTATGCAGGTGGCACGCTGATAAGCGGCGCGCCAGGTTGCCACGGCCACGGCAGTCACAGCCATGGCTGCGGCCACGACCACTCCTGACCCAATCTCTCCCTTGCCTCGACGCTATGGCCAACACCGACGATTCCTCCAAGATTCACGTCAGGCTGGACAAGTGGCTGTGGGCAGCCCGGTTTTTCAAGACGCGATCGCTGGCGGCGGAAGCGGTAGACGGCGGAAAGGTGGATCTTGGGGGTGAGCGCGCCAAGCGCTCACGGGTGGTAACCGTGGGCGACATCATCACGATTCGCCGGCCGCCCTTTTCGCACACCGTGGTTCTGCGCGAGGTTTCCGGTGTCAGGGGATCGGGCTCTGCCGCGGCCACGCTCTGGGAAGAGACCCCGGAGAGCCGCCAAGCGCGCGAGCAGTTGGCGTTCCAACTGAAGAACGCGGCCACATTGACCTTCGACACCGGCGGCCGACCCACCAAGCGCGACCGCCGGGAAATCCAGCGGGTCAGAAACAAGTGGCCGTAGGATGCCCTTTGGGACAGGTTCCGACTGGGACAAGGTCGCGGACCACGGCACAATGCAACCCATGAGTCACATCGTGTTTCAGCCTATCGGCGTGATCCACTCCCCTTTCCAGCAGCAAGAGGGAACGCCCATTCAGTCTGCACTTGCGGGGGATGCCAAGGGCTGGATCGACGTGCACCCAACTTATGTTGAGGCTCTACAGGACCTGCAAGAGTTCGAGCGCATCTGGGTCCTTTACCACCTCGACCGCACTGCCGACTTCAAACCGCTCGTCACGCCCTACCTGGACACGGCCAAGCACGGGCTCTTCGCCACGCGCTCGCCTGCGCGACCGAACCCCATCGGGATGTCCGTGCTGCGCCTGCTCGCCCTCGCAGAGGGTCGCATCGACGTCGCGGGCATCGACGTACTGGACGGAACGCCTTTGCTCGACATCAAGCCTTACGTCCCGGACTTCGACGCATTCACGCCGTCGCGAGCGGGTTGGTTCGACCGAGTGACCATGCGCGACCCGGAAGCAGACTCTCGGTTTGTTCGAAGCCGGTAGAGAATCAAGGCGCGGAGATAGAGGTGGCGAGAGGATTCTCGATCAAGACGCCTTCGATAGATCTACCAGGCTGAAGGTCTTCCGATAGCAGGCGGGGACACCCGGCTGCCTTCGCACAGTGAAGGATGAGACAGTCCCAAAAGCTGAATCCGTAGAGACGGTGGAGTTTGATTGCTTCCACGACGTGGTCCACGTCAATCGCGATCACGGCCATCGTCGCGAAAATTTCGACCTTCTTCTGCGCAGTCTCTGCACGCCAAGCTTCCGGGTGGCCACGACGAAGTATTCCTGCAACACCTGGGTGGACAGAACGCCGTTGCCGTTGCCAAGCGCCGCTTCGATGACCTGCTGGGCTCGATCGCGCTTTGCGCCTGCATCTGCATCGTCGGCATAGACCAGGATGTTGGTGACGAAGAACACCCGGCCCTTCACGTGCGCCCCTCGTGTGTCAATTTGACTAAATTCCGCTGTTTTTCTCCTCTGCTTTTCCTGGATCCAGCTTGCCGCGACCATCCTGCCCCAGCTCTTGCCAGCGCGCGGACCTCCGTCCCGTGAAGCTGGCCACGGTGGACGCCCCGCACGTAGCCCTGCCCCGTTTCCACTGCCTCAAGCCCGCAGCGATCGGACAGCCCCACCGCCGGATTTCGAGGTTGGGTGCCGACAGGTTTCCCCGCAGTTAACTATGATTTACCTACGACAAGTTCTATTGACCTTTGCGTTCAAAGATCATTCATTGGGGAGCATGGATCGCACACACGCCGACACGATAGCCCGGGGCGACGCCCGGCGTGAACATGGGCGATCCGCCTCATTTCCCGGGAATGCTGGTTCCTTGTCTGCCGAATCGATGCTCTTGTCCGCGGACCTTCCCTGCGTGGAACGACGATCCGCACGGCCGCCCCGGGATACTGTTGCGGTCGGGATCGCGATCTCGGCAGCCCTTCACGGGCTCGTGCTCGCCGTCGCGACATCGCTGCACGCCGCCGAGACCTTGCCGCGGGAGAGGGCAGCGCCCCGGACCATGTCCCGAGATGCGCTGATGGTGGTGCTACACGAACCCCAGCGACCTTCCGCGACGACACTGGCGACCCATTCGACCAAGCCGACCGGCGGTCATGACCAGCCGCCGCCGCACAGACGGGGTCACCGCCCTACCGTCGCGAAGGTGCCCTCGAAACCGGCGTCCACGTCGCATCCGCTGCCGGCAACGCCTCCGAGCACCGTCGCCGACCAGCCCACGCTCCGGCGAAATCCGGCGCCCATCTCGGTTGCCCCCGGCCCCCATGGCGAGGGTGCGCTGGCAGGTGGTACTGCTGCCGAGGGGCCGCAATGCTGTGGCCCTGGCACCGGTGCGGGCCCAGGCGGCGGAACCGCTCTTACTTCCCGGTCGCCTGCGCGGCCCATCGACAGCCCCCGCCCCATCTATCCACGCCAGGCGCGGCTCATGGGATGGGAAGGCACCGTCGTCTTGCGCGTCTTCGTCGATGCCGACGGGCGCGCCGCCGAGGTCGATGTGGTGTCGGGAAGCGGACATACGCTGCTCGACGAATCCGCCCTCGACGCCGCCAGACGGTGGCGATTTTTGCCTGCACTAGAGAATGGTCATCCCATCGCGATGGCCCACGAGGTGCGCATCCGATTTCGACTGGACGACCAAGCGGGATGAAACCGACACCGGAAAGGATTCCATGCAAAGCAATACCGACCACGCCCAATCCAAGCCTGGCCCATCGATGCCGGAGGTCCAGCCCGCAGGCAGCCTGCACATGCTTGCCTATGTCGCCTGCCCCATCAGGCAGACCTTTCGCGACCACTTCGACGCACTGACGGTCGCGTACCACAAGACGACGGGACAGACTATCAACCTCCACATACCGGCAGGCTGTCACGACGCGGATCCCTACGACGACCTCCGTGATGCCACCAGGCTGGACCAGCTGCCCGGCGTGATTGCGTCTATGGGCTTCGGCGACTTCATGACGCCGGCCTTCTTCCAGCGCTTCGTCGCCAAGGGGCATTTTGCCGGCGCCCACCAAGGCCGGGTGCATCCCGCGTTTGCCAGCGCCGGTCTACTCGACCCGGAAGGTTGGTACACGCCGTATTCCGCATGGGCACACGTTCTGGTCGTGGACACGGCCAGACTGGGAAAGCTTCCCGTGCCGCGACGCTGGAGCGATCTTCTCGACGAGCGCTACGCAGACCAGATCGTCGCGGACGGCGCGCGCGAGCAACGCTTCGCCCCCATACCACTGCTGTACTTCTACAAGAATCACGGTGAGACCGGGCTCGTGCGCTTCGTGAAGAATATTCGCGAGGACTGGCACCCGGCCGAGATGGTCAAGCTTGCCGGCGCGGCCGAGGGCAAGGGCGCGGGCATCTACATCGTTCCTTGGTCGTTCGCCCGGGCTCGTCGGTGGCCGCGCCACGTGCAGCTGGTTTGGCCCGAGGAAGGCGCCATCGCAAGTCCCCTTTACGCCTGGGTCAAGAAGACCGCGCTAGGACCAGTACAAGACATCGCCCGCGCCCTGGTCAGCGCAGAGCTGGGGCGCCAGTTTGTACAGGCTGGATTTCCAGTGCTCAGTCCCGACGTCGACAACTTGCTGCCGGAGGGCGCACATTTCTGTTGGCTCGGCTGGGACTACGTGCGCAAGCATGACGTTCAACAACTGATCAAGGATACTGCCGCCATCGCCGAGAGAGCGTGGCTTTCGAAGGGGGCGTAGCCGATGACGATGCTGGCAACCATTTCGGGACCGCCGTCGTCCGGCAAGACCTCGATCATCATCAAAGCCGTCGCAGCCCTCCGTCGCGAGGGGCTCGACGCGGGCGTGGTCAAGTTCGATTGTCTTTCCACCGTCGACGGCGGCCTATACGAAAAGGCAGGAATTCGTGCGGCGGTTGGACTGTCGGGCAACCTGTGCCCCGACCATTTCTTCGCCGCCAACATCGAGGAGTCTTTGGCGTGGGGCGAGAAAGTCGGATTGCCTCTGGTCTTGGTCGAGAGCGCAGGGCTCTGCAATCGCTGCTCCCCCCACATCAAGGACATATTCGCTATCTGCGTGATCGACTGCCTGGCCGGCGTCAGCACGCCCAAGAAGATCGGGCCCATGCTCAAGCTGGCCGACGTGGTCGTCATCAGTAAGGGCGACATCGTCTCGCAAGCCGAGCGCGAGGTGATGGCCTTCCGAACCAAGCAGGCAAACCCCAAGGCCGACATCATCGCCGTGAACGGCATCACCGGCCAAGGCTCACAGGAGCTGGCGATGCTCGTACGCCAACGGGCAGCGGCCGAGGCGCTTATCCCCGGCAATCGGTTGCGCTTCAGCATGCCCATGGCGGTGTGCTCGTACTGCCTCGGTGAAACCAAGCTGGGAGGAGAGTTCCAACGGGGCTACGTGCGCAAGGTCGACTGGGCAAAGACAGGCGAGGTCGATCGTGGCTGATACCTCCCCGGACTACGCCACAGCACCCCTGGCCCAGCTGGTCGCCGCACGACCGACGGTCGCCGATTTCTTCCGCCAGATTGGGATCGACGACTTTGATCGCCACCCCAATCTCGAAGCCGCGCTGCGCAGCTATCCGGAGGCGCACTTCGAACGCTACGGGCTCGACCGCGCGTCCGTGCCCGACCTGTTCGAAGCCTTCGTCTGTCGCATGGATGCGCTTCAAGAGAAGTGCTCGACGAGGGTGCAGTCCATCGCCGTGATGGGCGGCCACGACAAGTCGGGGCGCGAAGAAGTGGCAAGACTCGATCTGACCCCAGGCGAGATCGTGTGCGTAGTCGGTCCCACCGGATCAGGAAAAAGCCGGCTGCTCGGGGACATCGAATGCCTGGCCCAGGGGGATACGCCCACCGGCCGAAGAATCCTGGTCAACGGCGAAGCGCCCGACCCGAGGCAGAGGCACGCCTCGGAGCACAGGCTGGTCGCCCAGCTTTCGCAGAACATGAACTTCGTCCTCGATCTCTCGGTGGGCGAGTTCGTCGCCCTGCACGCCGAAAGTCGAATGCTGCCCGAACCGACCTCGGCGGTTCAGACGGTGGTCGCATGCGCCAACGACCTGGCCGGCGAGAAGTTCACCGCCCAGACCTCCGTCACCCAGCTCAGCGGCGGCCAGTCGCGCGCGCTCATGATCGCAGACACCGCGCTGCTAAGTCCCCTGCCCGTGGTGCTCATCGACGAGATCGAGAACGCAGGCGTGGACCGCAAGAAGGCGCTATCGCTGCTCGTGAAGGGCGAAAAGATCGTCCTCATGTCCACCCACGATCCGCTGCTCGCCTTGATGGGCACGCGACGGGTGGTCATCGAAAACGGGGGAATCAAGCGAGTTATCTCCACCAGCGGCGAGGAGCGCCGCCATCTCGCCAAGCTAGAACGATGGGACCGCGGGGTGCTGCGTCTGCGCGAGACCCTGCGGTCCGGCGGCCGTATCGAAGGATCGGAATGGGAACGATTCGAAGCGGCGATTTCGCCCAGCAACTGAAAGAAAGGAAGTCGAACACATGGACCTGCGTAAGAAGTTCCTGCCGGGGGGCACATGGTTGTCCGCGGCGGCGTTGGCCACAGCTCTCACGGCCGCTGGCAAGCCGGCGGCGGCGGAAGAAGGTGTCTTCTCGTTGGGCGAGATCGAGGTGGTGGACCAGGCGGAGAAAGACAAGAACACCAGCAACGAAAGAATCTCCGTCGAGGAGATGCGCGAGCGAGGCAAGGACACGGTGAACGACGCGGCAGGCCTGGCGTCGGGCGTGACGCTTTCAACCACCGGGCCGAGGAACGAAGGCACGTTGTACCTGCGTGGGCTCGACATCAAGCACGCGCCCATCTTCCTCGACGGTATTCCCATCTACGTTCCCTACGATGGCTATCCCGATCTCAACCGGTTCACCACCTTCGACCTGTCCGAGATCGTCCTGTCCAAAGGATTCACCTCGGTGCTCTACGGCCCGAACACCATGGGCGGCGCCATCAACATGGTGTCGCGAAAGCCCGAGCGCGAGATGGAGGGTGATCTCAGCGCTGGCTACGGGCTCAACAACGAGGTTCGCAGCTTCCTCAACTTCGGAGCCCGCCAAACCAAGTGGTACTTGCAGGGCGGAGCCTCCTACACCCACCGAGATGACTTCCGGCTGCCCAATCACTATCCGCCCGAGGCCAGCCGCAGTCTCAGCGCAACCCGAGACAATTCGTATCGCAGCGATTCCCGCGTAAGCCTCAAGGCCGGCTACACGCCCAACCAGGAGGACGAATACACCCTCGGCGCGGTCTACCAGCACGGCGAGAAGGGCGTTCCGCCGTACGCAGGCGCGGACTCACGTTCGATGAGCCGCTACTGGAAATGGCCGTACTGGGACACGGTCGGCGTCTTCGCCACCACAAAGACCAAGATCCGAGGCAAGTCCTACGTCAAGGCCCGCGCCTACTACGACGTCTTCCGCAACTCGCTCAACAGCTACGACGACGCCACCTACACGAGCATCAGCAAGGGATACGCCTTCAGGAGCCACTACGACGACTACACGCTGGGCGCCTCCGCCGAGGCTGGGACGTACCTAGTGCCGCGCCAACAGCTCAAGCTCGCGCTTCACTACAAGACAGATGTGCACCGCGAGCAGAACGAGGGGAGCCCCGAGCTGCACTTCCGGGATGACCTGCTTTCGGCGGGTCTCGAAGACACCCTCACCATCACGAACAAGCTCTACGCCATCGTCGGCGTCAGCGAGGATGCTGTGCACAGCGCCCAGGCTGAAGACATGGACTCTCAGAAAGTGGTCACCGACTTTCCGCGCAAGAGCACCTCGGCGTTCAATCCTCAGGCCGGCCTGTTCTATTCCCTCGGCGAACACGGAATCATTCGAGCCAGCGTCGCGCGCAAGTCGCGCCTACCGTCCATCAAGGACCGCTATTCATATCGACTTGGCTCTGCCCTACCCAATCCCGACCTCGACCCCGAACGGTCCACCAACTGCGAGCTCGGATTCTCCGGCAAGCCCGTGTCGCGCCTCAGGGTCAACCTGGCGGGCTTTTACAACCGTGTGTCCGACTACGTGCTGCTGGTCACCGTTCCAGATCCCGTCAACGCCGGCAAGACCACGACGCAGAACCAGAACATCGGCAAGGTTGAGATCCTGGGCGTCGAGGGAGAAGCCGAGGTCAGCATGCACCGGATGCTCCAGCTCGGCGGCACTTACACGTTCACCCGCGCCAAGAACAAGACCAATCAGGACCGGCTGACCGGCATTCCACGACACCGAGCCACCGGGTACATTCGCATCACGCCACTTCCGGGCCTGAGCATGATTGTCGACGGCGAATACGACTCGAACCGCTTCAGCTCGTCCGACGGCGTGCAAGTGGCGGGCAGCTACTTCATCGCCAGCGCTCGCGCGCGCTACGAGCTGCCCTTCGGACTGTCGGCCGGGGTCGAGCTGCGCAACCTGTTCGATCGCAACTATGTCCTTCAGGAGGGCTATCCCGAGCCAGGGCGCACGATCTTCGCCAGTCTGGGGTATCGGCTATGACGACCCCACGGCAGGACTTCGATCTGGCGATGAGCGTCGACTGGAATCAAGCCTGGAGGGTCGGACGCTCACGCAGCAAACACCGCTGGGACGGACGCGAGTTCTGGAACAAGAGGGCCGCATCGTTTGCCGCCCACGCGCGCGAGTCGGGCTATTGCAATGAGGTCCTCGCGATTCTGAAGCCCGAGGCCGACTGGAGCGTTCTCGACATAGGGTGCGGGGCCGGCACCTTGGCAATTCCCCTGGCCTCGAAGGTCCGAAGTGTCACCGCCACGGATATCTCGGACGAGATGTTGGGTCATCTCGAAGAGCGTTGCCGCGAGCTTGGGCTTACCAACGTCCGCCCAGTCCTCGCTGGATGGGAAGACGACTGGAATGCCACCGGGGTCGCTCAGCACGATGTGGTACTGGCCTCGCGGTCATTCTTCGCGGCTGACTTGCGCGCCGGCGTCGCTAAACTGAACGCGTTCGCCCGCAAGCGAGTCATGATCGTCTCTCTGGTCGGCGACGGCCCCTATGACCGCGCCATCTTCGATGCGGTCAAGCGGCCGCTGTACCGAGGGCCAGACTTCCGCTTCGTGACCAACTACCTCGCCCAGGAGGGCATCTTCGCCAACGTCACGTTCATTCGCGAGGTAGACGACAAGACCTACGCGACCCTCGACGAGGCCGTGCAAGGCATGCGGTGGATGCTCGACGACCTCACGCCCGCGGAGGAGATGCTGTTGCGAGCCCATCTGTTCGAGCGTTGCGTGCCCAGAGACGGCGGGTTGGCCTTGCCCTCCCCCAAGGTCACCCGTTGGGCCGCCATCTGGTGGGACCGGCCATGACCAAACACTTGCTCGCCGCCATCAGCCTGCTACTCGTCGCTGGCACGACCACGCCGGGCGTGGCCAAAGAGATCGAGGACATGCGCGGACGGAAGATCGAGATCCCGGACCGCATCGAGAGGGCTTTCGCCACCTCACCGCCGGGCACTTACCTGGTCTATGCCATCGATCCCGAGCTCCTCATCGGGCTCAACTTTCCGCTGTGGGACAGCGAGAAGAAACTTACTGTGCCGCACTTGCAAGGCCTACCGGTCATCGGCGGCGCCGTCGGCATGGGGCGAACCATCAATCAAGAGGTGCTGCTCAAAGCCAAGCCAGACTTGGTCGTGGTGTGGGACTGGAACGAGCTCACCCTCAACAGTGAATACGAGGCGATCTTTCGTCGGATGGGTGTTCCTTGGGCCTACGTGAAGGCGAACAATGTGGCGGATTGGCCGGACGCGCTGGCCTTCATGGGCAAGCTCCTCGGCCATGAATCGCGCGGACTCGAATTGCAGGCGAAGGCCAAAGAGATGCTTCGCAAGGTCAAGGCGGCGCTCGACGGACTGCCCAAGAAGCCAGCGCCCACCCTCTACTACGCCGAAGGCACCGACGGGCTCTCCACCGAAGGGCGCGGCTCGTTTCATACCGAGCTCATCGAAGCAGTCGGGGCGCGCAATGTCCACCAGGGGACACCTCTTCCGGGATACGGCATGGAGCACGTCTCGCTGGAGCAAGTCATGGGCTACGACCCCGACGTCATTCTGGTCAAGGAGAAGACCTTCTTCGACACCGTCTTCAAAGATCCCCGCTGGAAGGGATTGCGAGCAGTGCGCGAGCATCGGGTCTTCCAGATCCCATACCAGCCGTTCAACTGGTTCGATCGGCCGCCGTCTTTCATGCGACTTATCGGGGCCGAGTGGCTGTTGACGGTACTCCACCCAAGACGGGTCACCCTCGACCTGCGGGCCGAGACCAAGGCGTTCTATCAATCCTTCCTCGGGGTGAAGCTCGACGAGCGACAGGTCTCGGAAGTACTCGGGCAATGAAGCAAGGCCGGCGCTTTCTCCTTCTTGCGCTCGCGGTCGCTGGCATTTCGCTGATCTCGCTTTGCCTGGGGAAATACAACCTCGGGCTCGGCGAGACGGTTTCCTTTCTGCTGCGGACCTGCCTCGGACTGACCAGTCCAGACCTGATCAGACGAGAGCTTCTGGACAACATCCTTCTGCAAATTAGGCTGCCGCGGGTGCTCGCCGCCTTGCTGATAGGCGGCGCGCTGTCGACCGTGGGGGCGGCCCTGCAGGCGGTGTTCACCAACCCGTTGGCGTCGCCCAAGACCACAGGCATGCTGGCCGGGGCGTCGTTCGGAACCGTGCTCGGCGTCCTTCTCTCGAATCAGTGGATCGTGTCTCAGGCGCTTGCGCTGGTGTTCGGATTTTGCGCCGTCGGTCTGGCGGTTCTCATCGCACGCATGGCGCGCAGCGAATCGATCCTCATGCTGGTTCTGGGCGGCATCGCCAGCGACGCCCTCTTCATGGCCCTCTCGATGACCGGACAATACCTCGCCGATCCGTACACCAAACTGCCCGCCATCGTGCATTGGCTCATGGGCAATCTCGCCATGGTGCAAAGGTCGACGGTTCTCTTCGCAGCCATTCCCATGGTCATCGGCACCGGCCTTCTATGTCTGCTCGGCCGCCAACTCAATGCCCTCAGCATGGGCGAAGACGAGGCGCGCGCGCTGGGCGTTCCGGTGCGCTTGGTGCGCCTGAGCGTGCTGTTCATTTCCACCCTGCTCACCTCGCTGACCGTACTGCTCGGCGGCGGCAGCATGGCGGGTTGGGTCGGGCTTATCGTGCCCCATGTGGCGAGGCTGCTCATCGGCCCGAACAACGTCACGCTCCTGCCAGCGTCCGCGCTCCTCGGTGCGGGCTACATGGTGGTGATGGACGACATTTCCAGACTGACTTTCAGCTTCGAGCTACCCATCGGCATCATCACCTCGCTGGTCGGCATTCCATTCTTCATCTGTGTGCTCAAGGATGCACGAAAGGGTTGGGCGTGACCCCGCCGGTGTTGGAAGCACGCGGCGTCGGCCACAGCTATGGCACGAACGCCGTCCTTGAAGACGTGTCCGTCTCGTTTCGCCCGGGCGAACTGGTCTCGCTGCTCGGTCCGAATGGCTGCGGCAAGACGACGTTTCTGAGAATCCTGCTTGGCCTGCTTCCGCCTCGACAGGGCACCGCGCTATTCCAAGGGCGAGACATTCAGAGCATTCCTCGCCGACAATACGCCCGCGACGTGGCCTACGTTCCGCAGATTCACCGCACGGCCTTTCCCTATTCCGTGGAGGATGTGGTGGCCATGGGACGCCTTCCCCACCAATCCCTGTGGCTTCACCAAGCCACGCGAGCAGAACACTGGGTGGAGGAGGCGTTGGCCAGGTTGGAGATCGCCCACCTGCGCGAGCGGGCGTATACGGAGATCAGCGGGGGCGAGCGACAACTGACCCTGATCGCCCGCGCGCTCGCACAAGGAGCCAGCACCCTCTTGATGGACGAACCCACCTCTGCGCTCGACTATGGCCATCAAGTGCGGCTTCTCGACCAGCTGGCCAAGCTGGCGGGGCAGGGCTTGACGTGCATCAAGTCCACCCACGCCCCCGAGCATGCTCTTTGGGTTTCTGACCGCGTGATCATGCTGAAAGAGGGGCGGGTCATTGCCGACGGCCATCCCCGAGACCAGATCACACCCGAGAGCCTGCATCGGCTCTATCGCGTGAACGTTCGTGTGATGGCAGATGCCGATGGCCACACGGCCTTCGTTCCCTGCGGACTTGGCAATCGGGTAGCCCCCGAGTCTTTTTCGACGGGCTGGTTGGCACGATAGATTTTCTGGAGCCAGAAAGCTGCCCGCTACGCTCCCGGAACGCGATCAAGGAGGCCACAATGCGTCCAGCCAGGGTTCTCCGAGCTCTAATAATCGCTTCGCCCCGCTGCCCGCGCCCAGCGATGAGGACATTGCACGCGTGGCCTGTGCCATGGGCCGGAAGGTCACGGGCTATGTGGGGCGGCGCACTGGGGAAGACAAAGACCGGCAGCTGACCCTCGACCTTCTGGTCAATTCATCGGTGCAAGGGCTGGTCGCGACGGGGCCGCGCCTAGGCTGCCGCGTGTTGCGCCTGGGCGGCACCAGCGAGGATGCCGAGGTCGCAATCATCGGCAAGCGATGCGCACAGGTCGCCGGATTTAATGTGCACGCAAACGTGTGCGTGAGCGCCAAGGACCGAGTGGGTCTCGAACATCTTTGTCGCCACGGATGAATCGATCCGGTGCTTGGTTCCCTACAGCGTGCTCACAGCACAGCCGGACTGACTGGAACAACCGGAGGTTGAAAGCAGGGTGCACGGCGTGGGCGTGCCCGTGCAGACGGAGACGCCCGTGCTCCACGTGCAGCCGCTCGACTGGCACGTGCTGCTGGTCATGTTGGTGTCGCAGCCCAGCGGGGTGCCTGCGCACGAGGCGGCTCCAGACCATGCGCAGTTGTTGGCCGACAGGCAGGTCGTGCTGGATGGGTTGGTCGAGCAGGCGGTGGCCGTGCCGGTGCAGCTTCCGCTGGCGGTGCTCCAGGTGCAGCCGCGCTCGGCAGCACACATGGTGCTGCTGACGCTGTTCGCGCATGCGGTGGCCGCTCCGCTGCAGGCGAGCGTGGCATTGCTCCACGTGCATCCGGACTGAGCCGTGCAGGTGGTAACGCTGGTGTTGTCGCTGCAAGCGGCCGGCGTTCCGAGGCAGCTTGCCCCGGTGGACGCAGCCCACGTGCAACCGGTCTGTAGCGCGCAGGAGGTCGACGTGGTGTGCGACGTGCAAGGGTAGACCGTGCCCGAGCACAGGCCCGTACCGGTCGGCCAGGCGCAACCGGGCTCCGCCGCACATGTCGTCGAGGTCGTGTTCGAGCCGCAGGACCTGGGCGTGCCCGCACACGTGCCCGCGGTCGGCGTGTTCACCCGGCAGCCTGGCACGGACGGACAGGTCGACGTGGACAGGGGTGCGCACGATGAATAGGTGGATGTACCGGCGCAGTGAGGGCCAATCGAGAAGGTCACGGTCGCGTCCGGCACACGTGTGCGCGCGGACTTGCAGCAGATCTGACCTGAGCAATCGCTGCTGACGTTGCAGGTCTTCGGACACGATTTGCTACACATGCCGTTGCAACACACCTCGCCCGAGGTCGTGTTGCAGTCCGCGGATTGGGCACACGCCTTGGGACAGGTCGCATACCCTGGGTTCAAACACAGGCCGGCCGCTTTCACGTGGTCCTCGATCAGCCGCACCGTCGTGCAGCAGATCTCGCCCGAGACCGTGTCGCAGTCGGGGGACTGGGTGCAAGCTTTCGGGCACTTGGCCGGCGGCAGGCAGTAGGGCCGGTCGTAGAGGGTGCAGCAGACGTTGCCGACCCTGCATTCCGCGTCGGCGGCGCATAGCTGGACCGCGCTGCTTGGGGCGGTGCAGGTCTTGTCGGTCTGGGCGATGTCGACCAGCACGCACGCCTTGCCGGCGGTCGTATCGCAGCTGGTGTCGCTGGTGCACTTGATCGGACACTGCGGGGCCGCGATGCACGCCTTGCCGGCGGCGCCATAGTCGCAGCACATCTGGCCATTCGCCATATCGCAATCTTGGTCGGAGGCGCAGTCCCGGTCGCACGTGGCCTGACATAGGCCCTTGCCCACGCCGCCGCCCTTGCCGCCTGCACCCAGGCCCCCATCGTCGCCGTCTGCATTGCCGCTGCCGCCGCCACAGCCGAGTGACAGGGAATAGAGTGCTAACAGGGCCAACCCCGCGCGCGGTAACCAATGGGTTTGTCTTGTCATGAGGTCCCGGGCGCTTGCTAGTGTCGCACCAGGGAGACGTCGTCAAAGCAAACCGTCGCCCCGGCGGAGTAGGCATAGAGGTAGAAGGCGATGCCGGCGCCGGTGTCGCTGTAAGTTGGCGTGAAGCTGTGGGTGAAGGTCGTCGGCGTGGGGCCGGGAATGTCCGCGCTGGTCGAGTACACCACCGTGTACGGCGTGACCGTGTGACCAATCTTGGCCTGGAACGAGTACAGCGAGTCTGTCGACGAGATCGTGTACGAGAAGGTGTAGCCGTAGTTACCCGCAATCGCCACGGAGGTCAGGGAGGTGCCCCAGCCAAGGTAGGCCTCGGAGTACGAGGGCAGACTGACGCAATAGGCGCCCGCCGACATTCCGTAGGTGACGCCAATGTCGGCCTGGGTGATCTGCCAGTTGGTGCTGCCGTCGGAGAAGTCCCCGTTGGCGATCAGGTTCTCGCCGCCGCAGCTGGCGGCATAACAAGTGGCGGTCCCGCAGGACACGCCGCAGGCACCGCAGTTTGCCTTGTCCGTCTGCACGTTGGCGCAGACCCCCGCGCACTCCAGGGTTCCCGACGGGCAGGCGCACACGCTCGACTGGCAGGTCCTTCCCGCCACGCAGGCATTGCCACAGAGGCCGCAGTTGGTGCTGCTGGAGGTGAGGGACACGCACGTGCCGTTGCAGTCGGTCATGCCGACGGGACACTGACAGACACCGGCGCGACACGACTTCCCGCCGGCCGTCGAGCACAGGGTGCCGCATCCACCACAGTTGGTGTTGCTGGTCTGCAGATCCACGCACGTCCCGCCGCAGTTCGTGGGAGCCGAAGCGCTGCAGCAGGTTCCTTTGTTGCAGTCACCGGCGCAGGCCGTGCCACTCAGCCACGTGGCATTGGTGGCGCAGCTGAGCGGGATCTGCCCATTGCAATCGCGTGACGAAGGCACGCATTCACCCGTGCACTGACCCGCGCTGCAGATGAAGGGGCAGGTGTCGCCCGAGACGGTCAGAAGATCAGGACCGCAGGTAACCTTGGTGTTCGAGGTGCAGTAGGCATAGCCGGGCTGCTGATTCGCACAGTTCGCTATCGGCGCCACGCACGTTCCCCGAGTCGGGCCCGGCGTGGTGTCGCACAGGAGGCTGCCGGAGCAGGCCCCATTGGGTACCCACTTGGCGCCGTCGCACATCATCATGCCCTTCTGGGCGTGGCCCACGCAGTTCAGGTCGCCGACGGTAGCGCAAGCGCCGTTCAGCACTGGGTCGGGGCCGGCGTCGACCGGCGCCCCCCCGGCACCCGCATCCATCGGCATTGAACCACCCGTCCCTGGCTTGCCGCCCGTTCCACGCAAACCGCCGCTCCCGGGTAGGCCACCCACGCCGGGCAAGCCGCCCGCAGAGCCATCGATGCCCGGGCCAACGATGCCGCCCAGCCCTGGGCCCACGCCACCGGTGCCCCCCGACGCATCGACTGCAACCCCACCCAAGCCGGTCATCCCGCCCGCGGATCCGTCGATCCCGGGCGTTCCACCGAGGCCCGGGGACATCGTGCCGCCCATGCCGCCCGTCGGTATCACCGCACCGCCGGTGCCCGGGTCGCCGGGTTGGATGCATATCGAAGCGGGCGAACATGCGAGCGGCGGATTGCAGGTCAGATTGCCGTAGCAGGGGCAGCCCAGCTCGCCGGCTACGCAGCTTGCGCCAGCCTCCGCGGCGCCGGGCTTGTTTCCACCGCCGCCACCGCAACCCAAGACGAAGAGTGCCAAGGTGACATAGAGAACGTTTCGCTTCGAAAAGGTATGTGAGTCCATGGTTCGCCCGTATCGTAGGTGGTTGTGGGTGTGCCCCGTCGACGCCAGGTCCCGGGTAGGACTAGCCGCCGCATTGTACGCCAAATCAGGTCACCCGTGATAACCCCGTGCAGCCCACGCGGGTGATCGCCGCTACAGCCGGCGACCGTCTGGGTGCGGCTCGGGCCGAACACCTTACGATGCGTGGATAACAACACCGTCAAGGCAAGCTATGTCCTGCGTCCTCCGCTTGCGCAGGATCGCCTCGCCATCCTGCCTGACCACCGTGTCCGGTCGCTCGACATGGATGCGCTCGCGCTGCTCTCCAGATTGGCAAGCGCGGTACCTCCCCCGAAACAGCATCTGACCCGCTACAGCGGTGTGCTTGCGGCCGCCGCCCACTGGCGCCCGCGCATCATTCCACCCGCACCGGCGCCTTCGCCCCCGAGCACTGAGGCGACCCCTGCGTTCACCAAACCGCAAAAGCCGCCACCGTCTGGCAAACGGTGTCGGTACACGAAACCGATGGCCAGCAGGCTGCGTTTCTTCTGGGCGGGAAGCTCCTTCGGTCCTTCCTGCGCCAATCGCGATGTTGCATCGGCTTCACTCAATCCGAAAATTCCGCCCAGGTCCAGGACGGAACTTGCCCGTTGTGACCCTGGAGCCGGCTTGTTGATTGTGTTCCCGTGTTGGTCGCTCATGTCTTCTCCAGAAAATGCTAGGCAAGTGTCCAACTCAAATGGTGAATCCAATGGTCAGGCTGAAAGTGGTCCGCCAGTTCTAACGACGACCGACTTCGGCAATGCAGATTCACCCTACCGCACTGCCTTCGCTTAGCTACCCGGAAGCTCCGAAGTCTGGTTGCACAATCATCGGAGGCGCTCCCGCAACCAAGCTGGGTGCGGCCTAGGACATGCAGACGCTTCGTCTGTGGCAAGCAAACAAACGACAGAATCTTTGGATGCGTTGGGTCGTTCGCTGGTCAATTCCTTCTTTCTCGAAGAGGACCGACAACTGGTCGAACGGAAGAAGGAGCTGATCCAGTTAGAGGAAAACAAGGAAGACCTGGCTGCTGTCTCGGGCATACGAAGCGAGGAGATCTTGCAGCGTCTGGTTCAACTGAAGGTTCGCCCGGAAATCCTCGCGGCCTTGGCCGTCGTTCCCCTGGTCGAAGTGGTTTGGGCCGACGGAACAGTCGACGACGAGGAACGAAAGGTTGTGTTTGCTCGGGCAGCAGAACAGGGTATCGCTGCGGGAAGCGTGGAGCACGACCTCCTGGGCCGCTGGCTCACTCTCCGTCCGGGACCGACGCTCTTCGAGGCGTGGCAGCAGTACGTCCGAGGACTGTGCCAGCAAATGACCCCTGCCGAACGCCAGTCGTTGAAGGCGGAACTGCTTGTCAACGTTAACGCCGCCGCAGAGGCCTCGGGTGGATTTCTCGGCATCGGCAGGACCTCGACCGAGGAGAGGATCGTGCTGACGAAACTCGAGGCGAGTTTCGCAGATGCGTAACCAGCACTCGGCCGCTATCCATCGCTTTGATGGGATAGCTCGGTCAGGTTGGTTGAGCCAGCCAGCACCGACAAGTGTTTTGGCGGCAAACCTCCGTCTTCCTTGCGATGGGTTGATGGCCCGAAACCTGCTGTAGCTGGATCGCGCATTGCGATTCGTATCAACCACAAGAGAGATCTCCTGCGCGCTGGTCACGATCTTCGCCTTGGCCGTGGTTTGTTCTGGCTGCAAGAGAAGCCCCGGTCGATCGGTGAACCTGCTCGGATCCACTTCGATCCAGCCCTTTGCAGAAGTCCTGGCCGAGCGGTATGAAAAGAAGTACCCAGGGCAATTCGTCGAGGTCCAAGGGGGCGGCTCGACCGCCGGCCT
>Ga0302323_100001616_pt1 | contig 18353 bp, 13 predicted proteins | sample Fen_T0_3_FD_201950 | JGI IMG/M metagenome (GOLD analysis project Ga0302323, IMG submission 201950) | Peat permafrost microbial communities from Stordalen Mire near Abisko, Sweden - Fen_T0_3 | ecosystem: Environmental > Terrestrial > Soil > Wetlands > Permafrost | place: Sweden: Abisko... | reverse complement strand
GGGCCCGGTGTGGAATCGCGGCGAACGCGTCGAGGGCTATTCTTCACCGCTCTGGCTCGGGATCTTGGTGGGGGGCAGGCTAGCGGGCGCCGGACTGCCGGGCTTCGCTGGCGCCATGGGCATCGCGGGTTCGGCGGTGTGCCTTGTACTCGTGCATCGGTTCACCCTCACGTTGGCGCAAAGCCGCGTCGCCGCCGCGGCTGCCTGCGCGGCTGCTTCACTCGTGTACCCGCTCTACTTTTGGGCGCCAGCCGGACTCGAAACGACCTTGTTTGCTGCCCTCGTGACCTTGGCAGCCTGGAGCCTGGTGGTGCCTTCGCTGTGGCGCTGGTTCCTGGCGGCGGCGCTTTTGGGCGTGGCGCGGCCCGAGGGGCCGCTGCTTGCCTGCGCCTTGGCCGTTCTCGCCCGCCTGGCACACGGTCGATCCGTGGCGCGGCCGAGCGCCGTTGCACTTGCCTTGTTGCCGGCCCTGGCATGGTTGGTATTTCGCAGGGACTACTACGGCGACTGGCTGCCCAATACCTACTACGCGAAAGCCACGGGGCCGCTGCTCCTTCGGCTGGAAGCGGGCCTTCTCTACGCGGTGTGGGCTCTTCTCTTTCTGGCGGCGGTTGTGTTTGCGATCAAGCTCGCTGGGATCGCGGACCGGAAGATTCGCTGTGCGCTGGCCTTCCTGACCGTTGCGCTCGCGACGGTGGTCGTGAGCGGTGGCGACTGGATGTGGCACGGCCGCATGCTGATGCCCGCGCTGCCCGCGCTGGTGGCACTCGCTTCTGCGGGCATAGCGCGCGCACCCCGGAGCCGGCGCTTGGTCCTGGCCCTGACTTGCGCGCTGGCGGGTTCGGCTTTCTTGCCGCGCGGCTCGCTTCTTGCCGATGCCTTCGCCGGCCGACCCTTGCCGCAGACCGCGTACCAGGAAGGCACCATGGTCCCCGCGGCCCTCGCCGCCGCGCACTTCATTGCCGAACGGTACCCAGCGGATGCGCTGGTGGCCGTGAACCACGCCGGCGCCTTGCCCTATGCCTTGCCCAATCCAGCCCTGGACATGGCCGGTCTTTCCGACCGCCACATTGCCCACGCGGTCGAGGGCTTGCTTCATCACAAGTTCGACGCTGCCTACGTGCTGTCGCGCAAGCCTCGCCTGGTGGTGCTGAACACGCGCGTCCGGCCGGGCACCGCTGGCGTGTGGTACCACGCGGGCTACTGGGCGGGCGAGACCGCGCTGGTCGCGCAGCCGGAGTTTGCCGCGGCCTACCGGCCTGTCGAGGTTTTCTGGGAATGGCACTGGCAGGTGGTAGCCGACAGTTTTATCGTGCTTTTTGAACGCATTCTTTGAACGCGAGGAACCATGCGCAAGCGATTGATCGCTTCAGTGTCCGCTCCACTTTCGGTTTCCCTGTCTCTCATCTTGTTGCTCGCCGCCGGCCGGGTGGCGATGGCCGCACAACGAAGCGGCGAGGAAATCTTCGCCACCACCTGCGTCTCCTGTCACGGGTCGGACGGCCGCGGGGCAAGCGCCGCGCAGTCCGGGCTCAGCGTGCGGCCGCTCGACTTCACCGACTGCCGGCGCACCAACCGCGAGCCCGACCACGACTGGCACGCGGTCATTGCCGAAGGTGGCCCGGCGCGCGGCTTCCATCGCATGATGCCGGCCTTTGGCGAGGTGCTGCCCGAAGGCGAGCAAGAGGCAGTGCTCGACTACGTGCGTGGCTTCTGCGCCGACAAGGCCTTTCCCCGCGGCGATCTTAACTTTCCCCGGCCCCTGGTCACCGAGAAGGCCTTCGTCGAGGACGAGCTCGTGGTCAGCGCGGCCATGGCGACACAGAGTCCGCGCAACATCGACAGCAAGCTGGTCTACGAGCAGCGCGTGCTGCGCCGATGGCAATTCGAGGTCATGGTGCCCTTCGGCGTGGCCCGCAACGCCGACGGTTCGCGCGAGGCCGGTATCGGTGACATCGCAGCGGGCGCCAAGACCGTGCTCGTGGCCAGCCGGGACACCGGCACGATCGTCAGCCTCGCTGGCGAGGCGGCCATCCCCACCGGCAACAAAGACAAGGGCTTTGGCAAGGGCGTGGTCGTGTTCGAGCCATTCTTGTCGCTTGGCCAGAGTTTGCCCTTGGACTTCTTCCTGCACCTGCAAACCGGGGCGGAGATTCCGGCGAAGGACACGCCCGGCGTCGAGAGCGAGGGCTTCGTGCGCACGGCACTGGGCAGGAGCCTGGTGTGGGGGAAGTTCGGCCGCTCCTTCACCCCCATGGTCGAGGCCGTGGCCCTTCGCGAGCTGACGAGTGGGGCGTCGACTTCGCTTGATCTGGTGCCGCAGATGCAGATCAGTCTAAGCCGGCGCCAGCATGTGCTTTGCAGCCTGGGCGCCAGCGTTCCGACCATGAATCGCGAGGGGCGCAGCACGCAGGCGATGTTCTATGTGTTGTGGGATTGGTTCGATGGCGGCCTGTTCGAGGCCTGGTAATGCGAGACGCACCATGAAAACACGCAGTCAATTCGTTCTTGCCACGCTTGCGATTCTTTTCGCCGGCCCGCGCGCGCATGCATCCGAGCTGTTTCTCACCTCAGACAATTGCATGGCCTGCCACAACGGCCTGTCCACCAGCAAGGGCGAGGACGTGTCCATCGGGGTCGATTGGCGCGCGTCGATGATGGCCAACTCGGCCCGCGATCCCTACTGGCAGGCCAGCGTGCGCCGCGAGGTCCGGGACCATGCCGTCGCCGGTGCCGCTATCGAGCATGAATGTTCGCTGTGCCACATGCCCATGGCACACCTGCAGGCCAGAGCAGAAGGGAAGCAAGGCGAGGTCTTCGCCAACCTGGGGCGAAACGCGCCGCGGGCCAAGGCCACCCTGGCCCAGGACGGGGTCAGCTGTTCGGTCTGTCACCAAATCGAACCTGACAATCTGGGCAAGCCCGAGAGCTTCAGTGGCGGATTTTCCATCGACACCAGCGGCAAGACCCCACGCAAGGCCATGGGGCCGTTCGAGGTGAAGCCTCCCTTGGCGCGGCTGATGGCCTCGGCGACGAAATTCTATCCCACGGCCGCGGCCCACATCCGTAGCTCCGAGCTGTGCGCTACCTGCCACACCTTGCTCACAGACGCTCTCGGCCCCGATGGCAAGATCATCGGCCGTCTGCCCGAGCAGGTGCCATTTCTGGAATGGCTTGAGAGCGCCTACAAAGACAGCACCACGTGCGCCAGTTGCCACATGGTCGACGTGCGCGAGCCAGCGCCCATCGCCAGCCTGGTGGCCGAGCCTCGGCGGGGCATGGCCCGCCACGAATTCATTGGCGGCAACTTCATCGTGCCCACCATGCTCAAGATCCTCGGCACTGCCATGCCGGCCCTGCCACAGGATCTGGATCGCGCCGCCGAGCGGGCGCGGGCGCACGTGGCGCGCGATGCCGCCAAGCTTGGCCTGGGCGAGATCCAGGTCAAGGCCGGCGTGCTAGAGGCGCCCATCACGGTCGAGAACCAGGCGGGACACAAGCTGCCCACCGCCTATCCCTCGCGGCGGGTGTGGCTGCACATCACGGTCAAGGATGGGGCAGGGGCCGTCGTCTTCGAATCCGGCGCCATCGGCGCCGACGGGAAGATCGCCGGCAACGACAACGACGAGGATCCGCTGCGCTTCGAGCCGCACCACACGGCCATCGAGAAGCCCGCCGACGTCCAGATCTACGAGGCCATCCTGGGCGACAGCCTGGGCCGGGTCACGACGGGCCTGCTCCACGCGGTGAAGTACCTCAAGGACAACCGTATTGTCCCGGTTGGCTTCGACAAGAAGACGGTGGGGCCCGACGTTGCCGTGCGCGGGGAGGCGTTTGCCGACGAGGATTTCTCCGATGGAAGCGACCGGATCCTGCTGCGCGTCCCCGTGGGCAAGAGCGCGGCGCCGTTCAAGGTCGAGGCCGAGCTGCTCTACCAACCCATCGGATTTCGCTGGGCCGAGAACCTGCGCGCGGTCGAGGGGACCGAACCGCGCGCCTTCAGCCGGGCCTTCGATGCGCTGGCCGCGGTGTCGTGGCAGCGCATGGCCGTCGCCGAGCGGGTGTCCGGCGACGGGAAATAGGCCCCTAGGCCTTGGACAACGTCGCCAGCTTCACACGCAGGATGGCCTTGAGATCGGCGGCACCGTTGCCGGCCAAGGGAACATCCAGCCACAGCATCGCGGGGCTGCCGTGGGCATGCTTGTGCGCCAGCTGTCCCACTGGTGACAGGGCCTTCCAGTCCACGGCCGCTGTGGCGGAAGCGGACAGGGCCACAATGCCGACGGGCGAATCCTCGTGTAGCAGCAGCGAGCACAAGGGCTGTTCGCCCATCAAGTAGCGCAGGGCCCAGCCGGTCTTGGGGCCGTAGAAATAAACATCCTCGCGCATGTCCTTCTGGCGTAGCAGATAGGAACGCACCATTTCGAAGCGCTTGCCGAGGGTCAGCGGCAAGCGTGCAGCGAAGGCGGCCGCCGTGGGCGGTTGGTTCTTCTTGGGAAAGGCAACCTTGGGCGGCTTGCTGGCCGCTGGCGGGATGGGCTTCGGGCGGCTCTTGGTTTCGGTGGCGGCGCGTTTCTTGTCAGGTTGCGGGCTTTTCATTCCGTTTTGCCAAATAGCTACGCAGGTACGCGATCATGCCAGGGAGCAGCGAGAGGAAGATGATCAGAATGATAAGCTTCTCGATGTGCTTGGTCACGTCCGGCCACACCGAGGCCAGCCCATAGCCGATGCCGGTCATGCTGATCACCCAGCCGATGCCACCAAAGACGTTGTAGCTGATGAAGCGCCGGTAGTTCATATCGCCCACGCCCGCGACCACCGGGGCGAAGGTGCGGATGATGGGCATGAAGCGCGCGATGATGATGGTCTTGCCGCCGTGCTTTTCGTAAAACTGGTGGGTGCGAATCAGGTGCTTCTTGTTGAAGAGCAGCGAGTTTTCCCTGTTGAAGAGCTTGGGACCAGTCTTGCGCCCGATGTAGAAGCCCACCTGGTCGCCGACCACCGCCGCGATGCTGACCGCGATGATCAGCCACAGGATGTTGAGCAGGGGCTTGCCAGTAGGGTTGGCCGACGTGCAGAACACTCCCGCGGTCACCAGAAGCGAGTCACCCGGCAAGAAGAAACCAATCAGCAGCCCGGTTTCGGAGAACACCACCGCGACCAGCGCCGCCATGCCGCCCCATTCGATGATCCCTCGGACGTTGTAAATCTGGTGGAACAGGTCCATGAGTTGCTGCACGGGCTGAGATCCTTTGCTAGGGGGATTATCGGGTCAGTGGATGGAGGCGGTAAACTGCACTGCCTTGCAAAATAGAGCAAGTGCGAGCAATCACCTGCGTTGCGTTGGCGGTGGTTGGGCCCCGGCAAGCGCCGATTCCAGCGTGCAGTGTCATGCTTCTGACGCTTGGAATTCCGCACGGTTGCCGGTCAAGGTTTCCCTTGAAGCGCCGATGCTCCATGGTAGCGCAAATCACCGGCCGGCTTCGGCTGGCCAGCGCTGGCGGCCAGTCGAAGCGAAAAGGAAATATGGAGAGTCAACTCGTCGCAGGACAGTGGGTGGAGGTTTCCATGGAAGACCTCCCAAACCCCGTTCTCCTGAGTGGCTTTGTCCTTAGCATGCGCCCCTCCGAGGTTCTGCTGACCTTTCCCGAATTGCTCGCGCCGCCCAAGGGGCTGGAATCCGAGGCCCAGGCGACGGTTCGCTACCGCAACCAATCGGGTCAATTCACGGCCGTGGGCCACATCCTGCGCGTTGCCTCGGGCCCACCGGTCACCGTCACTTTCAAGCGTTTGTCCTCGCTGGGCGCCGACCCCAGGCGCATTCCCATCCGGATGGCGGCCAGGCTGCCGGTGTCGGTGCGCGTGGTGACTTCTTCGGTGGCTTCGTCGCTCGGCCAAGAGGACATGCCGGGCTGGACGGAGAACCTGAGCTCAAACGGGATGCTACTCGGGACGTCGCTGCTGCTTGCCATCGGCGATGTGCTACGCCTGGCGGTCTCGTATGGGGCCGAGGGCATGGTCGTGCACGGTCGCGTGATTCGCGTCCAGGAGAGCGAGGCCAAGGAGCAAGCCCAGTTCGGCGTGGGCGTGGAGCTTGTGCACCGAAGCGAGGCTGACCGGCAACAGTGGCTGGCCTTCTTGACCCGTTTTCAGGGCCGGGAATTGCGCTAGCCCGCCCTTCCTTTTCGAATTCGATGTCGCCGCGGGTGTCGTGCTGTGCTGTACTCACCTCGCATGAGCGACGGAGAGAGACGACTGGGGCCAGGCGCCGCCACGGCGCTGGTGGTGGCCAACATGGTGGGAACCGGCGTGTTCACCACCAGCGGAATCCTGATGGATATCCTCGGCTCGCCGTGGCTGGTGCTGCTCACTTGGTTGCTCGGCGGTATTACTGCACTCTTGGGCGCGCTCTGCTACGGCGCCTTGGCCCAGCGCATTCCCGAATCGGGGGGCGAGTACATCTTCTTGTCGCGCACGCTGCATCCGGTGGCGGCCTACGTGGCGGGCTGGCTGTCGCTCATCGTAGGGTTTGCCGTTCCTCTGGGGGCCTTGGCCTATGCCTTTGCCGAGTACTTGCGGCCCTGGCTGCCTGCTGGCGTGAGCCCGCGCCTGATCGCGACCCTGCTCATGCTTGGCGCCTCCTTTCTCCACTTCGGCTCGGTGTCCTTCGGCGCGCGCATCCAGGCCGCTATCGTCGTGGCCGAGGTCGTTCTCATCACGCTCTTCGCGTCTTTCGGACTTGGGCGACTCTACCCGGACGGATTTCACAGCACACCCACGCCCGGCCATGTGGGCAAGCTGGGGCTCGCGCTGGTGCTGGTGTCGTTCAGCTACCTGGGTTGGAACGGCGCTGTGTACATCGGCGGCGAGGTTAAGGATCCGAAGCGCAATCTGCCGCGCTCGCTGATCCTTGGCACATCGATTGTCACCCTTTTATACCTGGCTTTGAACACCTTCTTCGTCTTTGCCGTGCCGGTATCGGCGCTAGCCGGCCGCATCGACGTTGCGCATGTGGCAGCCGAGGCGGTGGGGGGGCCGCGCTTGGCTGCCGCTGTGTCAGCCCTGGTTGCCCTGGCCTTGGCCCTGTGCGTGTCCGCGCTGACCATGACCGGCCCGCAAGTGGCTGCGCGCATGGCGGCCGACGGTCTTTTGCCTCGCATGTTCGCCTCGTCGGCTGGCAGGCCGCCGCGCCTGGCGCTGCTGGCGCAGCTGGCGCTGGGGTTGCTGGCGCTTTGGACGGCAACCTTCGAGCACATCCTGACCTATGTCGGGTTCACGCTGGGGATCAGCATGGTCGCCACCATCGTCGGTCTGTGCCGCCTTCGCATCAAAGAAGGACCAGCGCTGCACGTGCCAGGCTGGCCGTGGGTGCCGGGCCTGTTCCTCGCGTTCGGGGTGGGCTCGACGGTCTTCACGGTCGTGCAACGCCCCTCCGAGGGGCTCATCGGATTCGGTACGCTGGCTGTGGGGGTGGTGGCGTATTTCCTACAGCAGCGCGCGAGAAAGACACCGCCTGCGCCCCCATCCGCGCGCTAGCAGATTCTCCGACGACGGCTTCCGTCGCTCCGAGTCGGTTCCAGCTGTGCAACAAGCGCGTGCTTCGATTGGAAACTCGCCGGTTCGACTGGTAACCTGGTTCACATTTCTGAGCCTCGCATGAAGAAGAAAAGCGTTCCCCGACCATGGTTTTTTCCGCGACCAGTGCTGCTGGTGTCCACGCGTGACGGCGATGGCAGAGACAACATCGTCACCATCAGCTGGGCCGGCGTGGCCTGTACGACGCCGCCCATGATCACCGTATCGCTGCGTAAGTCGCGCCACAGCCACGGGACCATCAGCGCGACCCAAGAGTTCGTGGTCAATATTCCGACCTCCAAACAGATCCATGCCGTCGAACTGTGTGGCACGACCTCAGGCCGGGACAGCGACAAATTCGCGGCCCTGGGGCTGGGGAAAGCATCGCCTGCCGTGGTCTCGGCGCCGCTGATTGCCGAATGCCCGATCAATCTGGAATGTCAGGTCCGGCATACCCTGCCTCTTGGAAGCCATGACTTGTTTGTCGCGGAAATCGTGCAAGTCCATGCCCAGCATGGCCTTCTTCGCGAGGATGGCGAGATCAACGACGATGCGCTGGACTGCCTGGCCTGGGGCTCGGAGGAATTCTTCAAGGTTTTGAGGCCACGAAAACATGTGCGTGTGCCTCGTTTCCTATAGTCCCAGCTGGTGTATCCTGGTCCGATCCCAGCATGACTGACGTTCCCCCAGCTCAGCCTGCCAAGCCGCCTCGACGAAGCAGGCGCTGGCTCATCATTGCGCTCGTGGGCGCCGTCGCCATCGCCGTGGTCAGCTTCGTATTTTCGCCTCCCGCGGGGGTGGATGAAGACGCGGATTCGGGCGAGCACGCTCGGCGTGTTGTGTATCGTATCAAGCACAAGCCCGAGCCACCCAAGTTGGGCATCGAGTATCACTTCGATCGCAACGCCCTCGTGGACAGCCGCGTGCTTGGGGCGCAAATCATCGGGCTGGCGGCGTCGGGGAACCTGGTCACCTTCGCCACCGAATCCTTCAAGCTGCGCCAGGAGAAAGTCCTGCGCCGCCGATCCACTTGTCTTGGCCCGGCCGACAAAACGCACGTGCTCGCCGGTATTTCGAATGGCTCGATCATTCGCGTGGCCGCCAGCGATCTGGCCATCGAGCAGGTCGCCGAGGTTCCTGGTGTACCACGCTGGATAGGCAAACGCGCCAAGGACGGCGCCCTGGTCGTTGCTTTTGAGCCCGAGGCAGGATCCGAAGGCAACGTCTTGGTCAGGGACGACGGCGTCGGCCGCACCTACGACGTGGGTCCCAGACCGATTTTTTTTCTCGACAGCAAGGATCGGCTCTGGTTCGCCAGCGGCGGCAAGGTGAGCTCTCTCGACCTTGTCACGGGTACGCGCAAAGAGGTTGCGTGGAAAGGCGGGTGGCCCGGGCTGCGCGGCTTTGCCGAGTTGTCTGACGGCCAAATCTGGGCCTTTGGCGGGGCTGATCGCGCCGGCGACATGGCGAGCTATCTCATTCGGCTGCTGCCTGGACCGAAGCCGGTCGCGCTTCATCTGGCGGGCGGAAAGAACCGGGCGGCGGCCGTGCCCACGACGCCCATCACGCACGTGCTGGAAGACCAGGATCCTGCGCATGTTCTTGTCGTCACCCAGAACGGGGTGTCCATCAGCGACGCGAACGCGACCACCTGGCAGCCTCTTGATGCCCTGGCAGCGGGACATCGCGAGCGTGATGCGATGGAGGCGCTTGGCCAGGCGCACGTTGTCGACCATCGCGTGCTGCTCACCCTGGCGCGCGGCGGATTCATGGAGATCACCGCCGATTTCACGCGCCGCCACCTGCTCGATGGGCAAAATTCCGTTTTCAGGCCCTCAGCCATCGTTCGTCTTGAGAATGGCATGGCGTTTTACGGCGACGGCGGGCCGCTGTTCTACAAGGGCGGCCGATGGCTTCCGCTGCCCGATCCCATCATGCCGCCGGCCGAGCTCATGGGCTTGCCCAGGTCAGGTGAGAAAGAGCGACTGTGGGTGGCCATGACCACCATTCCCATCGAGGGCGTTGTCAGCTACGTGATCGCGAAAGCCGGACCGCCCCGCAATTATGTCGGGCACATCCACGGTCTTCGCGACGTGTTTCTGACGGCACGCTGGGATGGCAAGGTTCTGACCGTGCTCGGCCGTGAAGAGCTGCCCATCGAGCCCGACGACACGTTCGCAACGCCAGACAAGCAACTTTGGAACGTGGACGATCAGGGGCTGTGGAGTTTCTCAGGCGGCCATTGGCGTATGGTCATGCGCGCGGGCGAGGAAAGTCCCAGGGGCACGCCTAGCAAGGGCTCGGCCATGGCACGGGGACACGGCCACTTCAGCTCGGCCATCGGTGATCCGCTGCATTTCGCCGAAACCTACGCCTCGCCTTTCTACGGTTTGCCCTCTGGGGCGTCGAGCTGGGCCTTGGTCCGGCTCGACAGCAATGAAGCGGGTGGCGTGCCGCTCATCGACGAAGTCCCGGTCAAGTTGGATGACCGTCGCCTGCTGATTCGCGACCTGACCATTTGGGGAAACCGCAAGGAGGAATTGCTGCTGGCCACGGATCACGGGTTGTGCGGTTTCAACGTCAAGTGGGGGAACTGCGAGCCTCTTAGGCCCGATGGACTTAGCGACGAAGTTAGCCTGTTCATGCGCGATGGAACCAGGCGGCTGTGGCTCGGGGGACGTGGCCTCTGGGTATTGCGCGATCAGAAGCATGCGGACGAGGTGCACCCCGCCATTCCCATGCTGGCAGACACCAAGGTCATCGCATTGGCCGAGTCGCCGGACGGCAAGTTGGTCATAGGCTTGGAAGACCGAGGTGCCATTTTCTTGACCATCCCGCAGGGGTGGTTCCAGCGGCAGCCCGAGCCGCCAGCGGTGCGTTCGTCGTGGGAGAGCCTCCATCCCCACGAGTCTTCCTATCTCGATCGCGCCCTCGTCGTGCGCGAATGCCGGAGCAAGTCGGGGCAGATCCCCGATGCGGTCCTGGCCGGGCTGGTGGTGGGGCTGCGTGAACTTGCCCAGTCGAAGGGGCCACGTGTTCGTGTCGGGTTCGAGGAGAATTTTGAAGGCCATCCCGACATCGTGGTCAGCGGGGGGGATCCCGCGACGTTGGTGGACGCCGTGCTGCCCCTGGTGGAGAAGTCGGGAAGCAAGGCTCGGTGGAGCGTGCTCAAGCGCTTCGGACCACGCGGCAGTGATGCCGTCGAAGTCAAAGCCTGCCCGCAGTAGTCACCCCGCCAGCAGAAGACACACAAGGGTCAGCGACCCGAAGGTTCGCGCGTCCACTTGCATGGCGTCGCGGCGAAGGGTCGGGGAGATCATCTGCCAATGGTCACGATGCGAGAGGATCCACAGCCGATGGCCCTTGGTGAGCATTCGGTTGATGTTGCCCGACCAGTTGGCGCCCTGAAGGTGCCGAAAATCGGGGAAGTAGTAGGTAAGGGTGGCGATTTCGTGGGCTGGCATGGCCACCACGGTTTCGGTCGCGATGGCTTGCTTGCGCATATAGGCCACCGCATCCCGCCAGCGCTCGCCGAACTTGTCCTGTCGATAGTAGCGAACATCCGCCACGACGAAGGCGGCGATCACGGCGGCGGCGAGCGGCCAGCGAATGGCCTTCCATGGCACCTGGCCGAGGCCCGCCACCGCCAGCAGGAAGAAGGCTGGCAGAATCATCATCAGGTAGCGTGCTTCGTGCAGCGGCCTGCGCAGAGAGATGACGAGCACGGCGACGAGCGGCAGGAGGAACCAGCACAGGAGCGGCCAGAGCCGATACTCCCGTCGCCGCACGGCTTGTATCAAGGTCACGAGCGCGCCCGTCACCAAGGCAACCGCCACGATGGAGTCGAACCACGTCACGCCTTTGCCAGCGGTGAAGGTGTAGCAGGCATGGGTCAGGAACTTCCATGTCGGCTGTTGGGGAATCCACCGGATGGAACCGTGGGAGTGGCGGATCTGCCAGACGACTGCGGGCAGCCAGGCCGCGGGCAGCACGGCAGTGGTGGCGAACGCGCCAAGCACGCGCTTGCGTTCGATGCGCTGCCGAAGGATGAGCGCGCAGACCGCCTCGGCGACGAGCAGCAGGCCGCTCATGTAGAACGTTAGCAAGCAGGCCGTGCCCGTGGCCGCGAACCCCCACCAGGCCCAGCGCGAAGCCCTGCGCGAGGATCGAGAGGAAACTGCGGAAGCTTGTACGTCCTCTCCAACGAGGCGGACGAAGCAGAGCGCGTGCAGTGTCGCCATACAAGCGATGAAGCTGTAGAAACGCACCTCCTGTGCGTAGTAGAGGTGAAACGGGCTCAGGGTTACCAGGAGCGCGGCGAACAGTCCCACCGCGCGGCCGAAGAGCCGGGCGCCCAGCCGCGCCACCACGAACACGCAAACACAGGAACACAGGACCGAGGGCAGCCGGGAAACCCAGTCGCCTTCGCCGAAAACCCAGGTCCAGAGCTTGAGCAGTCCATAGTAAAGCGGTCCGTGGGTATCTTCGCGCAGAAGCACGCGGAAGAAATCGAGTCCGCGCTGCCTGGCGAAGAACAACGAAGCAGCCTCATCGAACCAGATGTCGTTGCGGGTGAGGCGCACCAGCCCAAGCACCAGCGCCAGGGCCGCCAGGGCCAAGGTGCCAAGTAAGAATACCCGGTCGCTCACCGCCTCGCGCGGTCGCCCAGGGGCGGACTCGGCGGGAATTGGGGGGACGCTTGGGCCGGGCGAAGCAGGTGGCGTTCCGGCTAGCTTTGCCGGCACTCCAGCACCAGAACCGTGATGTTGTCGGTGCCGCCCGCAGCGTTGGCGGCGGCGACCAGCTTGTTCACGGCGGCGTCTAGATCGCCGTCCACCTTGAGGTGCTCGGGAATATTCGCGTCGGGAACCATGCCGGACAGTCCATCCGAGCACAGCAAGAAGATGTCACCGTCCTGGATCTCCTCGGAGTTGATGTCCACCTGCACGGTGTCGCGCATGCCGAGGGCGCGGGTGATCACGTTCTTGTGCGGGAACTTGCGCTGCTCCTCGTCGCTCATGCCGGGCCGGGCTTCCTTGTAGTCCTCGAGCAGCGAGTGGTCGCGGGTCAACTGCTTGACCTGGCCGTCGCGGACGCGGTAGCAGCGCGACCCCCCCCCCCGCGCCACGTAGAAGCGGTCGTCGGCGATCTGGCCGATGACGACCGTGGTGCCCATGCCGGAAAGGCGCACGTCCTTGGACGCGGATTCGTGGATCTTCTTGTTGGCCAAGCGGATGCCGACGTTCAGCCGGTTTTCCAGCACCGAGAGGGTGTGGTCCATCTTGTACGGCCAGGTGACATCTTCGTCACGGGTGCGCGCGAAGAATTCCCGGACCACGTCGGCGGCCATCTTGGACGCGACCTCGCCGCAGGCGTGTCCACCCATGCCATCCGCGACGAGGAAAAGCTGCTCCTCCTCGATGAGGCAGAAGTAGTCCTCGTTGTGGTTGCGCTTGAGTCCTTGATCCGTCTTGGCAGCGTAGCGGATTCGCATGGGGAGCAGACAACAGTTGACCGTCGGAGGTGGCCCCTTGTCAACCTTGTTAAACGAATCCTGAGATTCTGTCGGTGGTTGTTGACTGGGGCAAGGGTGATGGCTAAGGTACTGAACAAATGTCTAAGGTCCAGCGAAGCATGGCCCGCGAAGTGCATAAACCGAGCAAGCAGGCCGTCAAGCGCGTGGCAGCCGCAGGCGGCTCTCGAAAGGCGGGGGCTGCGAGCCGCAAGGTGGCCAAGCCCGTCAGCGAGCCGGTCGCCGTCGTGGCGCAAGGGGGGATTCCTCTCTCCGCGAAGGCCAAGGTACGCCCGGGGACGGCGGCGGTTCTGGCCATTGGCGACGAGGTGTTGCGCGGGGAGATTGCGAATTCTAACGCCGCCTATCTGTCGGATCGGCTGTTCGACGCGGGCTACGACGTACGCGCCCACCGCGTGGTTTCCGACACGCCGGCCGACATCCGGGCCGCCGTCGAGAGTCTAGCCGGCGAGGTGGCTGTGATCGTGGCTACCGGTGGACTTGGTCCGACCGAGGACGACCGGACCGTGGACGTGGTTTCCGAATTGCTTGGCGTGGGCGTGACCGAGCACGCGCCCTCGCTCGACGCCATGAAACAGCGGTTTTCCGCCCACGGTTTTGCGCTGACCCCCAACAACTTGCGGCAAGTGCGCATCCCCACGGGGGCAACCGCTTTTGCAAACCCGGCCGGCATCGCGCCCGGGTTCTGCCTGCGCATCGGCGAGGCCGAGGCCTATTTCCTACCGGGCATTCCCCGCGAGATGGAGAGCATCTTCCTTTCTCAGTGTATGCCCCGTCTGGTTCAGCGCATGGGCGAACACGGCGTTCCCCGGGCCGCGGTGCGCACCTTCCACGTCTACGGGATGGGTGAATCGCACATCGACCACCGGCTGGTCGGCTTGATCGGCAACATTCCTGATGTGACCGTGCACTTTCGCACGGCCTCGCCCGAGAACCACGTCAAGATCGTGGTGCGCACGGCCGACTTCGCCAAGAGCCAGAGCGTGCTCGAGCAAATCGACCACGAGCTGCGCAAGCGCATCGGCCAAGGCATCTACGGCACCGACGGGGAAACCTTTCCCATGGTGGTGGGCAAGACCTTGCGCGAAGCGGGCGCCACCTTGGCCCTGGCCGAGTCGTGCACTGCCGGCTACGCGGGCCAGCTTCTCACCTCGGAACCGGGGGCCAGCGACTACTTTCTGGGCGGCGTGATGGCCTATTCCAACGACGTCAAGACCAAGGCGCTCGGTGTTCCCGCCGAATTGCTGACCGAACACGGCGCCGTCAGCGAGCCCTGCGCGCGCGCCATGGCCGAAGGGGCGCGCAATCTAACCGGCGCCACCATCGCCGTGTCCATCACCGGCGTCGCTGGTACCAAGATGGATGGTCGCCCGGGCGCCACTGGCGGCAGCGTGCCGGGCGAGAAACCCGTGGGATCGGTGTGCTTCGCCATCGCGGGCCCGCGTCCGACCAAATCCGTCAGCAAACTGTTCTCCGGCGACCGCGAACGCATTCGCAGAGCAGCTGCGTACCATGCGCTCGACATGGCCCGTCGGTATTTCATGTAATTCAGGAGAAGAGATGGCCAATCCGGCAGAGCGAAGTGAACACAAGGAATCCAAGGCAGATGCAGGCAAGGCGCCCGCCGCGCGCGATGCCGGCCGCGACCGGGCCATCGACCTGGCCGTTTCCACCATCGAAAAGCAGTTCGGCAAGGGCAGCATCATGCGCCTAGGCGATGATATCGCCCCGCCCGAGGTGTTCGTGGTTCCCACCGGTGCGCTTGGGCTCGACATCGCGCTCGGACTGGGCGGACTGCCGCGCGGGCGCATCGTCGAGATCTACGGCCCTGAGTCCTCCGGCAAGACCACGCTGGCGCTGCACGTGGTGGCGCAGGCGCAGCGTTCAAGCGGCATCTGTGCTTTCGTCGACGCCGAGCACGCGCTCGACGTGGGCTACGCGCGCAAGCTGGGCGTGAAGACCGACGATTTGCTGGTATCGCAGCCCGATTGTGGTGAACAGGCCCTGGAAATCACCGAAATGCTGGTGCGCTCAGGTGCGGTGGACGTGGTGGTGGTGGACTCGGTGGCGGCCCTGACCCCGCGGGCCGAACTGGAAGGCGAGATGGGCGATTCCCACGTGGGCCTGCAGGCGCGCCTCATGAGCCAGGCGCTGCGCAAGCTGACCGGCACCATTTCCAAGTCCAACACCCTGGTCATCTTCATCAACCAGATCCGCATGAAGATCGGCGTGATGTTCGGCAATCCCGAGACAACAACGGGCGGCAACGCCCTGAAGTTCTACGCCAGCGTACGCCTGGATATCCGGCGCGTGGGCGCCCTGAAAGACGGCGAAAAGGTCGTGGGTAACAGGACGCGCGTGAAGGTGGTCAAGAACAAGATGGCGCCGCCGTTCCGCGAGGTCGAGTTCGACATCATGTACGGCGAGGGCGTCAGTCACGAGGGCGATTTGGTCGATCTGGGGGCCGAATGCGAGGCCGTCGAGAAGTCGGGGGCCTGGTTTGCATTCGAGGGCGAGCGCATCGGACAGGGGCGCGAGAACGCCAAGCAGTTCCTGCGCGATCACAAGGACATCGCCGACAAGATCGAGGCCAAGATCCTGGCCCACCACGGCGTGAAGCGTGAAGCGGGGATGCCCGGACAGTCAAACCAGTCTGGCACCGCCGTTCCCAAGCCCGGCCACCCCGAGAAGCGGGGTAGATAAGCGAACTAACGGATTTCTCTCCTCAAGCTGAATTTTATTTCGCTGCGAATACTTGTCGCAGCCAGCTTCGGTGCGTACTACGATTTGTGCAATGTCACCGAAGAAGTCCATTCCCGAGGGGCCGATCGAGATTCCCGAGTTTTTGCCGATCCTTCCCCTGCGCAATTCCGTCTTGTTCCCGAACTCGATCATTCCCATCGATGTCGGTCGCAAGAAATCCGTGAAGCTGGTCGAAGAGGCCATCGCGAAGGAAAAGCCCATCATCGGCATCGTCACCCAGCGTGACGCGCGCATCGAGGAGCCAGGACCAGCCGACCTCTACACCGTGGGCTGCGCCGCGCGCATCTTGAAGGTCATCAAGCTGGCCAAGGATAGCTTCTCGGTCATCTTGCAGGGCGTTTCGCGCGTGCGTTTGCTCGAACTTGGCTCGCAGGATCCCTACATGGTGGCCAAGATCCAGGTGTTGCCGGATCCGGTCGGCAGCTCCGCCGAGCTGGACGCTTTGGTCGTGAACGTGAAAGACGTGGCCAAGCGGGTGATCAAGCTGATGCCCGAATTGCCCAAGGAAGCCTCCTCGCTGCTCGACAGCGTAAGCGAGCCTGGCCAGCTCGCTGATCTCATCACCTCGAACCTCGACGTGCAAGTCGACGAGAAACAAGAGATCCTGGAAATCTTCGACCTCAAGGCCCGTCTGCGGCGTGTGCTGCAATTCCTCTCTCGGCAACATGAGGTGCTCAAAGTCCGCGAGAAGATCAACACGCAAGTGCAGGAGGAGATGGGGCGCAACCAGCGCGAGTACGTCCTGCGCCAGCAGCTCAAGGCCATCAAGGAAGAGCTGGGCGAGATCGACGAATCCGGCGGCGACCTGGACGACTTCCGCGAAAAGATCGCGACGGCCAAGATGCCGGCGGACAGCGAGAAGGTTGCGCTCAAGCAACTGGAACGTCTCAAGGTCATGCAGCCGTCCTCGGCCGAATACACCGTCACGCGGACCTACCTGGAATGGCTGGTAGAGCTGCCTTGGTCGATCATCACCGAGGACAAGCTAGACATTCCGGCGGCGCGCGACATCTTGAACGCCGACCACTACGACCTTGAAAAGGTCAAGAAGCGCATTCTGGAATACCTGGCCGTGCGCAAGCTCAAGACCGACAAAAAGGGGCCCATCCTGTGCCTGGTTGGCCCGCCTGGCGTGGGCAAGACCTCGCTCGGTAAATCCATCGCGCGCGCCCTGGGGCGCAAGTTCATGCGCATTTCCTTGGGTGGCGTGCGTGACGAGGCCGAGATCCGGGGCCACCGCAGGACCTACGTTGGTTCGCTTCCTGGGCGCATCATCCAGGGCATGAAGAAGGTCGGGTCCAACAACCCCGTGTTCATGCTCGACGAGATCGACAAGCTTGGCCACGATTTCCGCGGTGACCCAGCAGCGGCGCTGCTGGAGGTTCTCGATCCTGAGCAGAACCACGCCTTCTCGGATCACTACCTGGAGGTGCCCTTCGATCTGTCGAAGGTCATGTTCATCGCCACGGCCAACATCCTGGACCCCGTGCCGCCGGCCCTACGCGACCGCTTGGAAGTGCTTGAGATCCCGGGCTACACCCGCGAAGAGAAGCTCAACATCGCCAAGCAGTTCCTCATCAAAAAGCAGGTCGAGGAACACGGTCTCACCGAGGAGCGCCTGGTGTTCGATGACCCCGCCGTGGGCGAGATCATCGACAGCTACACGCGCGAAGCGGGCGTGCGTAACCTCGAGCGCGAGGTCGCCAACGTCATTCGCGCGGTGGCCGTGCTGGTCGCCGAGGGCAAGGCCCAAGAAAAGGAAACCGTCACCCTGCCGCGTATCCCGGATTTCCTCGGGCCGCAGAAGTACCTGCCCGAGGTCGCAGACCGCACCGCCGAGGCGGGGGTTGCCACAGGTCTGGCCTGGACGCCCGTGGGTGGCGAAATCCTCTTCATCGAAGCCACGCGCATGAACGGCAAGGGCAACCTGGTCCTGACCGGGCAGCTGGGCGACGTCATGAAGGAATCGGCGCAAGCGGCACTGTCGTTCATACGCGCCCACTCCCGCTGGTTGGGGCTCGATGATAGCTTCCTCGAACGCAGCGACATCCACCTGCACATTCCCGCGGGCGCCATTCCCAAGGATGGCCCGTCGGCGGGCGTGACCATGTTCGCGTCCATGGTCTCCATGCTGACCAACAAGCCCGTGCGCAGCGATGTGGCCATGACCGGAGAGATCACCCTGCGTGGTCTCATTCTTCCCGTGGGTGGCATCAAGGAGAAATTCCTGGCTGCCCACCGCGCAGGGATCAAGCGGGTCATCATGCCCGAGCGCAATCGCAAGGACGTGATCGATATTCCCGAGCAGCCCAAGCGAGAGCTGGAGATCATCTACGTCAAGCGCATGGACGAGCTTCTACCTCTCGTGCTGACCGAGATGCCTGAGCTCAAGGGCACCATGATCGGCTCGGTGACCCCGCCTCCGGTCGTTCCTCCGCCGCCCGCGGCGTAACCCTAGCGACGGCGAGGGGCGAGAGTCTTG
>Ga0302323_100001614_pt1 | contig 18362 bp, 14 predicted proteins | sample Fen_T0_3_FD_201950 | JGI IMG/M metagenome (GOLD analysis project Ga0302323, IMG submission 201950) | Peat permafrost microbial communities from Stordalen Mire near Abisko, Sweden - Fen_T0_3 | ecosystem: Environmental > Terrestrial > Soil > Wetlands > Permafrost | place: Sweden: Abisko... | reverse complement strand
TGGCTCTGGGAACTCCATACGCTCAAGGACGATGATGTGATTCGGGTCGCATAGCGTATCCCCCGTTGTCACATCTTTCAGCCCTATTGCCGCCGCTATATCTCCAGCACACACAGCTTTTAATTCATCCCGGCTATTGGCATGCATCTGCACAATTCGCCCTATACGTTCTTTCTTCTGCTTTACAGGGTTATAAACAGTATCTCCTGAATTCAATACTCCAGAATACACCCTGAAAAAAGTTAATGTTCCGACATAAGGATCAGTCGCTATCTTGAATGCCAAGGCCGAGAAAGGTCGATCATCTGATGCAGGACGAACTGCCTCAGTGACCTCATCATCAAGCACACCCGTGATAGCCTTAATATCTAGCGGTGACGGCAGATACTCAACAACCGCATCCAACATGGCTTGGACACCCTTGTTTCTAAAAGCCGACCCACAAAAAGCGGGGACGAGCTGATTAGCTATAGTCAGCTGCCGAACACCTTGCCTTATTTCTTCGTTGGTTAAAACACCCTCTTCCAGGTATTTACCCATTAATTCTTCATTAGCTTCCGCTGCCGCTTCTATCATATGCTCCCGCCACTTCATGCAGTCCGCAAGCATATTATCTGGAATTTCCCTTTCCTCAAAAGTCATGCCCATATTGGTTTCATCCCAATAGATGGCCTTCATCTTAAGCAGATCAACAACTCCTTCGAAACGCTCTTCGACGCCAATAGGTAGCTGCATAGGCACCGCCTTACTTCCCAAGCGTGATTCAATCTGCTTAATCACTCTCAGGAAATCCGCCCCTGATCGATCCATTTTATTGACAAATGCCAATCTAGGAACGTGGTATTTGTTCGCTTGTCGCCACACCGTTTCAGACTGCGGCTCAACTCCACCTACGGCACAAAAAACCGCGCAAGCCCCATCAAGAACCCTCAATGAACGCTCTACTTCTATGGTAAAATCAACGTGTCCCGGCGTATCAATGATATTGATCCGATGCTGCGGGAACTGCTTTTCCATGCCACTCCAAAAACAAGTCGTGGCAGCGGAAGTAATGGTGATTCCTCTTTCCTGCTCCTGCTCCATCCAATCCATGGTTGCCGCACCATCATGAACCTCACCTATCTTGTGAGACACACCCGTGTAGTACAGCACTCTTTCCGTGGTAGTGGTCTTGCCAGCATCAATATGAGCCATTATCCCGATATTGCGATAATGCTCTATTGGAGTTTTTCTGGCCACCACTCAAACCTAATTTTTTCTCTAATTTACCAACGGTAATGTGAGAACGCCTTGTTAGCCTCTGCCATTCTATGGGTGTCTTCACGCTTCTTGGCGGCAGAACCCCTGCTTTCAAATGCATCCATCAATTCACCCGCCAATTTGGATGACATAGTCCGTTCATTCCGTTTACGGGAAGCATCTATCAACCAACGCATCGCCAAAGCCATGCGCCTGGAAGGACGAACCTCGACAGGAACCTGGTAAGTTGCACCGCCTACACGGCGAGACTTTACTTCAACCCTAGGCTGAACATTCTCCAATGCTTTTGAGAGAACATCCAGAGGTTCGCCATGACCTTTCTTCTCAATCACTTCCAGAGCGCCGTATATAATTCCCTCTGCAATAGATTTTTTGCCACTTTCCATGATCATATTCATGAACTTGGTCAACATGACACTACCATACCTGGGATCTGGAATAATTTCTCTTTTAGTAGCGACTCTTCTTCTAGACATTCTTCACCAACTTTTTATTTGCCTTTTGGGCGCTTTGTTCCATATTTAGAACGACCGCACTTCCTGTTATTTACACCTGATGCATCCAGACTACCGCGCACAACGTGATACCTCACGCCAGGCAAATCTTTTACACGACCACCCCTGATCAAGACCACGGAATGCTCTTGAAGATTATGCCCTTCACCACCAATGTAGCTACTTACTTCTGCGCCGTTTGTAAGCCTTACCCTAGCAACTTTACGAAGAGCCGAGTTAGGCTTCTTGGGTGTCGTTGTATAAACACGCGTACACACCCCCCTGCGTTGCGGACAAGCCTCCAATGCAGGGACGTTGCTTTTTTCTATTCTTTTAGCACGCGGCTTACGAACCAATTGGTTGATCGTGGCCATATTTTTCTTTACTCCGAATTCAGTATAGGTGTCCTAATATTAAATAAACCGCCAATCCCAACAATGCTAACGGCTAAATAGTATTTCGACTTAGCTCAAGTACTTAAGCCCATGTGAGCAGAGCATGATACTTGTTAACAATATTGAGGTCAAGCTGAATTTCTTGGTTTATCCCACTAAATATTCAATGCTTGCTTGAGCGCTTCTTCCACATCATCTGCGTCAACAGTCGATGCTGACTCGGTATCGATCATTTGACTCTGGGCCTGCCTGTTTTTTCTGGTTTCATGATAAGCCAAGCCTGTTCCTGCGGGTATCAATCGACCGACAATTACATTTTCTTTCAATCCTTGTAAGCTATCACTCAGTCCACGCACTGCCGCATCGGTCAACACGCGGGTGGTTTCCTGGAATGAAGCGGCCGATATAAAGGATTCTGTAGCCAGTGACGCTTTGGTTATGCCCAACAATATCGACTCGTAGCTTGCCGGAATTTTTCCTTCCCTTTCAATCTTGTCATTCTCTTCCCTGAGGGCAGCACGCTCTACTTGATCTCCCTTCATGAATAAGGTGTCTCCAGGTGCAGTGATCTCGACTTTTCTTAGCATTTGACGGATGATCCCTTCAATATGCTTATCGTTGATCTTAACCCCTTGCAGGCGGTATACATCCTGGATTTCTTTGACTAAATAGTTAGCCAACTCCTCGACACCGCGCAATCTGAGAATATCGTGCGGCGTTAATTCACCTTCAGCAATTGTCTCACCTTTTTCAACATACTCACCTTCAAACACAGTGATATGCCGCCATTTTGAAATCAGCGTTTCTACTTGCTCACCCGCTGCATCGGTGATAATAACGCGCTGCTTGCCTTTGGTTTCTTTACCAAATGAAATCGTTCCGCTAGTCTCCGCCAGGATTGCCGGATCTTTGGTCTTACGCGCTTCGAACAAATCGGCTACACGTGGCAAACCACCGGTAATATCCCTGGTTTTACTCGACTCTTGTGGAATCCTGGCGAGAACGTCACCGACTTTCACTTCACCACCGTCTTTAATCCCTACGATAGCTCCCGTCGGCAAAAAGTATTGTGCAGGAATTTCGGTGCCGGGCAAATAGATAGTATTACCACTCGCATCTATCAATTTAACCATTGGCCTTAATTCCTTACCGGCACTACCTCTTTGCTTTGGATCGGTAACCACCAATGCGCTCAATCCTGTCACTTCGTCAGATTGTTTTTGCACGGTCACGCCATCAACGAAATGATACATTTCGACAAAACCTTCAACCTCAGTAATTACTGGGTGCGTGTGCGGATCCCAATTTACTATAATGTCGCCTGCATTAACTTTATCGCCTTCTTTAACTGAAAGCACGGCTCCATAAGGAATTTTATAACGCTCCCGTTCCCGTCCGTAATCATCAACCAGACCAACTTCGCCCGATCTTGAAACCGCTATGAGATTACCTTCCCGGTTGACCACCGACTTCAAATTATTAAGTCGCAAAGTTCCGGCTGATTTAACTTGTACATTATTGATTGTTGCAGACCGTGATGCCGCACCACCAATATGGAAAGTCCGCATGGTCAACTGTGTACCTGGCTCACCAATTGACTGAGCCGCAATAACGCCAACGGCTTCACCAATGTTAACCAAATGCCCACGACCCAAATCACGGCCATAACAGGCAACGCAAACCCCGTGCCTATTTTCACAGGTAATAATTGACCGAACCAAGACCTGGTCGACACTGTGCTCATCCAAGACGGCAACCCAATGCTCATCTAGCAAAGTGCCTCTAGGCACGACAAGATTTTCACCCGTTGCATCCATAACATCAATGGCAACAATCCGGCCTAACACACGTTCTGAGAGCGGCTCTACAACATCGCCCCCTTCAATGATTGGGGTCATGATTAAACCATCGGACGTTCCACAATCTTGTCCAGTTATAACCAAATCCTGCGCGACATCAACCAACCTGCGAGTCAAATAACCTGAGTTTGCAGTTTTCAATGCAGTATCGGCTAAGCCTTTTCGAGCACCGTGAGTCGAGATGAAGTACTGCAATACGTCAAGACCTTCCCTAAAATTAGCAGTAATAGGGGTTTCAATAATTGAGCCGTCCGGTTTCGCCATCAGACCACGCATACCAGCCAACTGCCTGATTTGTGCCGCTGAACCACGCGCACCAGACTCAGCCATCATGAATATAGAATTGAATGATTTCTGCTTGACTGTTTTGCCTTCCGCATCAACGACGGATTCCTCTCCCAGACCATCCATCATCACTTTGGCTACTTGATCATTCGCATGAGACCAAATATCAACTACCTTATTGTATCGCTCCCCATCGGTTACCAACCCAGAGGCGTACTGTGTTTGTATCTCTTTCACTTCAGCTTCTGCAGCCGTGATGATATCGGCTTTTTTAGCCGGTATCGCCATATCTTCAATACCAAAAGACACGCCCGAAATCGTCGCATACCGGAAACCCAGATACATAATTTGGTCAGCCAGGACAACGGTGTCCTTGTTGCCCAGATGCCGATAACTGTAATTGACCATACGCGAAATGTTCTTTTTGGTCATATCGCAGTTGACTATGTCAAACGGCATACGATCAGGGACAACTTCCCAAATCAAGGCACGACCAACCGTAGTGGACACCCGATGCGTCTTTTTCTCAGTTTCGCCTTTATCGTTAACTGTTTTTTCAGTGATGCGTAGCTGAATTTTTGATTGCAATTCAACAGATTTGGCAAGCAAGGCTTTATGGACTTCACCAACACTGCCAAAAATACTGCCATCACCTTTAGCATTTATTTTTTCGCGGCTGATGTAATAAAGCCCCAATACCACGTCCTGTGACGGGTTAATAACCGGCTCACCATTCGCTGGCGACAAAATATTATTCGTCGCCATCATTAATGTCCGTGCTTCTAACTGGGCTTCGATGGACAATGGGATATGCACCGCCATCTGGTCGCCGTCAAAATCAGCGTTGAACGCGCTACATACCAAAGGGTGGAGCTGGATGGCCTTCCCTTCGATCAATATCGGCTCGAATGCCTGAATCCCAAGCCTGTGCAATGTCGGAGCGCGGTTCAATAGAATTGGGTGTTCGCGGATGACTTCTTCGAGAATATCCCAAACTTCATGCCCTTCCCTTTCGACCATTTTCTTTGCTGCTTTAATGGTCGTAGCAAGACCACGGAATTGCAATTTGCTAAAAATAAACGGCTTAAATAATTCCAGCGCCATTTTTTTTGGCAAGCCGCATTGATGAAGCCTTAATGTTGGCCCCACCACAATGACCGACCGTCCTGAATAATCGACACGCTTACCTAGCAGGTTTTGCCTGAATCGTCCTTGTTTGCCCTTAATCATATCCGCAAGGGATTTAAGTGGCCGTCTATTAGTGCCGGTAATCGCCCGTCCACGACGGCCATTGTCTAGCAAGGCATCAACTGACTCTTGCAACATGCGTTTTTCGTTGCGGACGATAATGTCCGGCGCACTCAAGTCCAGCAACCGGTTCAAACGGTTGTTCCTGTTAATAACCCGGCGATACAAGTCATTCAAGTCAGAAGTCGCAAAACGACCTCCATCCAAAGGAACTAACGGACGCAATTCGGGCGGCAAGACAGGCAATACTTTCAGGATCATCCATTCGGGACGATTTTTGGAAGTAATTAACGCATCCATGACTCTCAGGCGTTTTGATAATTTTTTGATTTTGGTTTCCGAGTTGGTGGAACCAATATCTTCTTTCAAAATACCGACGACTTCTTTTAAATCAATCGACTTTAACAGGTCATAAATGGCTTCTGCACCCATTTTTGCAGTAAAATCATCACCATACTGCTCTACTGCATCCAGATATTCATCATCTGTCAGCAATTGACCCTTGTTTAGCGGGGTTGTACCTGGATCCAAAATGACGAATGATTCAAAATACAGGACGCGCTCAATCTCGCGCAGCGTCATATCCAGTAACAGGGCGATACGGGAAGGCAACGATTTTAAGAACCAGATGTGGGCGACTGGACTGGCCAGATCAATATGCCCCATCCGCTCACGACGAACTTTGGAAAGAGTGACCTCAACACCACACTTCTCACAGATAACGCCGCGATGCTTTAGGCGCTTATATTTGCCACACAAGCATTCATAGTCACTGACCGGACCAAAAATTTTCGCACAGAATAAGCCATCCCTTTCAGGCTTGAAGGTTCGATAATTGATCGTTTCCGGTTTTTTCACCTCGCCATAAGACCATGAACGAATCATATCGGGGGAAGCTAAACCAATACGAATACCGTCGAAATCATCAGAACGCCCTTGGCGCTTTAAGAAATTCATTAAATCTTTCAAGAATTTATCCTCAGTCAGAAGACAGAAGACGGAAGATGGATGACAGAAGACAGATTACCCTGACTTTTGACTTTTGACTTCTGGCTTCTGCCTTTGTTGTCCAGCATATTATGTGCTTAATTAGAAAACGAGGAGATTAACCGATTAATTTTCTGTCCTCTGTCTTCTGTGCTCCGTCTCCTGAAAACTATTCCCGCTGCAATTCTATATTGACAGCCAACGAACGGATTTCTTTAATCAGGACATTAAACGATTCCGGCATTCCGGCTTCCATTTTATGGTCGCCATCGACTATGTTTTTATACATACGGGTTCGGCCTGTCACGTCGTCGGATTTAACGGTAAGCATTTCCTGTAAGGTATACGCTGCACCATAAGCTTCCAGCGCCCAGACTTCCATTTCTCCAAACCGTTGCCCACCAAACTGGGCTTTACCACCCAATGGCTGCTGAGTAACGAGGCTGTAAGGCCCTGTTGAACGGGCATGCATCTTATCGTCCACTAAATGGTTCAACTTCAGCATATACATATAACCGACTGTAACCTGACGCTCGAAAGGTTCGCCGGTCAGGCCATCGTATAAAGTAATCTGACCACACTCAGGAAGATCTGCCAACCTCAGCATTGTGCGAATTTCATCTTCACTCGCACCGTCGAACACGGGTGTCGCCATAGGAACACCATCAATCAAGTTGGCAGCCATTTCCAGGATTTCTTTATCCGAGAATGAATCCAGGTCTTCTTTTCGTCCACTACTGTTGTAAATCTTGTCGAGGAACGCCCTGATTTCATTGGCTTTTGACTTTGCTTCGAGCATTTTACCAATTTTGATGCCTAAGCCCTTAGCCGCCCAACCCAGATGGGTTTCCAATACCTGACCGACATTCATACGCGACGGCACACCCAGCGGGTTCAATACGATATCGACAGGCTCACCTTCAGCCGTATATGGCATGTCTTCAATCGGTCTAATCATGGAGATTACACCTTTGTTGCCATGTCGTCCGGCCATCTTATCACCCGGTTGAATGCGTCTTTTGACCGCTAGGTATACCTTTACCATCTTAAGTACACCCGGCGGCAAATCATCACCCATGGTGATTTTTTTCCGTTTTATCTCAAACTTTTCATCAAACGCTTTCCGTTGTTGCTCAACCTGCAAAACAACCAGCTCAAGCTGAACGTTCAAGTCTTCGTCTTTCATCCTTATCTTCAACCATTCTGAATGCTTTAAGCTATCCAGATAGGCTTGCGTAATTTCAGCACCTGCTTTCAATTGTCCAGGGCCTGATTTTGCGTCTTTACCCAGCAATAGCTTGGCTACACGGGCAAAAATATCCCCTTCCAGAATTTTCAGTTGATCATCCAAGTCCTTTCTATAACGCTTGATTTCTTGCTCTTCAATGTCGAGCGCACGCTTATCTTTCTTGACTCCGTCACGGGTGAACACTTGTACGTCGATAACGGTTCCTTCAATACTGCCAGGTACGCGTAAGGAGGTATCTTTTACATCAGCGGCTTTCTCACCAAAAATAGCGCGTAGCAATTTTTCTTCAGGCGTTAACTGGGTCTCGCCCTTGGGCGTGACTTTACCGACCAGAATATCACCGCCCTTGACTTCGGCACCGACGTAGACAATTCCAGACTCATCCAGCTTGGACAAGGCTTCTTCGCTGACATTAGGAATATCAGCCGTTATTTCTTCCGGACTGTGCTTGGTGTCCCGTGCGACGCAGGTTTTTTCTTCAATATGTATAGTCGTGAAGCGGTCTTCTTTGACAACCCGCTCTGAAACCAGGATCGAGTCCTCGAAGTTATAGCCATTCCAGGGCATAAAAGCGACCAGCATATTTTGCCCTAATGCCAACTCACCCATATCGGTGGATGGGCCATCGGCCATAATATCGCCCGCATTAACGATGTCGCCTTTTTTGACCAGCGGTTTTTGGTTGATACAGGTATTCTGGTTTGACCGGGTGTATTTGGTCAGGTTGTAAATATCAACACCTGGGGTACCGGTTTCCGTTTCTGTGTCATTGACACGCACAACGATTCTCGCAGCATCAACCGCTTCAATACTTCCGCCTCGCGCCGCAACAACGGTTACACCGGAATCCTTCGCGACCGTCCTTTCCATACCAGTACCAACCAAAGGCTTCTCAGCCCTAAGCGTAGGCACAGCCTGGCGTTGCATGTTAGAACCCATGAGCGCACGGTTAGCATCGTCATGCTCCAAAAATGGAATAATGGATGCGGCTACCGACACGATCTGCTTTGAAGACACGTCCATATATTGGACGGTATCAGACATAGCCAAGGTAAACTCATCTTTGTGACGACATGAAACTAACCCATCAACCAACTTTCCTTTCTTGTCTACCGCAACACTGGCCTGAGCAATGACGAACTCGCCTTCTTCAATAGCGGACAAATAATCGACCTGATCGGTGACTTTGCCATCAATCACTTTTCTATAAGGTGTTTCCAAGAAGCCATAGCTGTTAGTTCTTGCATAGACCGACAAGGAATTTATCAAGCCGATATTTGGGCCTTCTGGTGTCTCAATGGGGCATACCCGACCATAGTGGGTGGCATGTACGTCACGCACTTCAAAACCTGCACGTTCCCGTGCCAAACCGCCTGGCCCTAATGCCGATACGCGGCGTTTGTGGGTCACTTGCGATAAGGGGTTATTCTGGTCCATGAACTGTGAAAGCTGGCTGGAACCAAAAAATTCTTTTACTGCTGCAGATACCGGTTTCGCATTGATAATTTCTTGCGGCACCAAGCCTTCTGAATCGGCTAGTGTTAGCCGTTCTTTTACGGCCCGTTCAACCCTGACCAAACCGACACGGAACTGGTTCTCAATCATCTCACCGACAGAACGCACGCGCCTGTTACCTAAGTGATCAATATCGTCAACATTTCCGTTACCATTACGGATATTGATTAACTCTTTGAGCACATCAATAATGTCTTCGTTAGTTAGCGTACCTGGGCCGGTGATCTCCTGACGACCTAAACGCCGGTTAAACTTCATTCGGCCGACGTTCGACAAATCATACCTTTCGTCAGTAAAAAACAGGTTTTTGAACAGGTTTTCAGCAGAATCTTTGGTAGGTGGCTCACCAGGACGCATCATGCGATAAATTTCAACCAATGCCTCAAGGGTATTGCTGGTTGAATCCAAACGCATCGCATTGGACATATAAGGGCCATTGTCCAGATCATTGACAAACAGGGTATTTATTTCCGTAATACCACTTGCAATACAACGATCCAACATTGCTAAAGTCAATTCATCATTTACCTTAGCTACCAGCTCACCGGTACTCGGATCAATGAGGTTGTGTCCAATAGTTTTACCAACCAGATATTCTCTCGGCACTTCAACTTCAGTGAGACCGGATTTAACCATTTCACGGATATGTTTGGCGGTGATCCTGCGCCCTTCTTCCACCAAAACCTTGTCATTATCCTTAATATCAAATGCAGAAATCTCACCGCGCATCCGTTCTGGAATGATGTGGAATAAGCATTTTTCCGAACTCAGGGTAAACCTGTTCGTCTCGAAGAAAATGTTTATCAATTCTTCATTGTTGTACCCCAAAGCCCTTAACAAAATAGTTGCAGGTATTTTCCTGCGGCGATCTATGCGAACGTAAACACAATCTTTGTGGTCGAATTCAAAATCAAGCCATGAGCCTCGATAAGGAATGACACGGGCATTGAATAGTAATTTGCCTGATGAATGGGTTTTGCCTTTGTCATGATCGAAGAAAACGCCAGGCGAACGGTGCAACTGAGAAACGACGACGCGCTCGGTTCCGTTAATAACGAATGTACCGTTATCGGTCATCAGCGGCAATTCACCCATAAAGACTTCCTGCTCGCGTATGTCTTTAACGACCTTGGCGCTGGCTGCAGATTCTTTATCGTAGATCACCAAGCGCACCAACACGCGCAATGGCGCGGCGTAAGTCGCCCCTCTTTGCTGGCACTCCCTTACATCAAAAGCGGGCTCGCCCAGTCGATAACTAATGTACTCCAGAACCGCATAGCCGGAATGACTTTCAATAGGGAAAACACTGGAAAATGCTGCATGCAAACCATTATCTATGCGCTTTGTAGGCGGCAAATCGGCCTGTAAGAACTCAGCATAAGAGTTGATTTGAGTTGCCAGAAGATAGGGAACATCAAGTACTTCAATACTTTTCCCAAAGTTATTTCGGATACGCTTTTTTTCTGTAAAAGAGTAGGACATATTGCTTCCAGACCTTTTTTGCTATGAATTATTTTTTTCTGTATGCTTGTCGCAAACAGAAAAAGGTCGGCGACAACATTGCCACCGACCGGATTTTTATCAGGCCTAAGCCCGGTCTTGCATTAAGCTGTTACTTAATTTCGACAGTTGCACCCGCTTCAACAAGCTGCTTCTTGACTTCTTCAGCTTCAGTTTTGGACACGCCTTCCTTGACGGTTGTCGGTACGCCTTCAACCGCATCTTTCGCTTCTTTCAAGCCCAAACCGGTAATGGTACGGACTGTTTTAATGACTGACACCTTATTTTCGCCAAAGCTGGTCATGATAACGTCAAACTCTGTTTGCTCCTCGACCACTGCGGCGGCGGCAGCGGGTGCAGCCGCAACAGCTGCTGCTGCGGAAACGCCAAATTTTTCTTCCATTGCTGAAATTAAATCAACAATCTCCATCACAGTCATTTTTGAAACTGCTTCCAGGATTTCTACTTGTCCAATTGCCATTGTTTTTCCTCTAAATTTTATCTATTAACTGGTTTAAATGAAGCTTACGCCGCTTACTTTTCATCTCTGACTGCAGCCAGGGTACGAACCAACTTCTCAACAGGCGCTTTCATGACCGACATCAACATACTAATGCCTTGGTCACGCGTAGGAAGCCGCGCTAACCGTGCCAGCTCAGATGCACCAAAAGACTGCCCGCCAATAGCCACTATTTTGGTGACTAGCTTGTCATGGCCTTTAGAAAAATTGCTAACTAAGCGTGCCGCAGAACCCGGATCTTCCATAGAGAATGCGATCAGTAGTGTCCCTACCAATGCTTCGCCCATACACTCAAATTCTGTTCCCGCCACCGCTCTTTTAGCCAGTGTGTTTTTTACCACGCGCACATAAACACCGGTTTCCCTGGCAGTTTTACGGAATTCTGTCAATTCCGATACTGTCAAACCACGGTATTCTGCTGCCACGGCAGAGTGGGCTTTAGCGGCGAATTTTGAAACTTCTTCGACGACCGCTTTTTTACCCTCTAAATTTAATGCCACAGGTGACCTCCATTATTATCTGAAAACTCAGATGTCTTAAACATATCCAGATGGATACCCCTACGGTTCCTTTCCCTATATCAGGTTCAGGGTTCCGTCTACGCAGGAAATATTAAGTTTTTCAACTCCTGCGGTCTTTGACGGTTGCCTACTATATCGGCAACCCAAAGTTCTTTACTCAACTGGTAAGACTGCCCTGATCTAACCAAAGCCCAGGGCCCATGGTTGAAGAAAGCGTAATTTTTTTGATGTATATGCCTTTTGCAGCAGTCGGTTTAGCCTTTTTCAAGTCTGTAAGCAATGCTTCCAAATTCCCCTGTATGGAGGCCGCATCAAAGCTTACTTTACCGAGTGTACAGTGAATAATACCTCCTTTATCAGTACGATACCGTACCTGACCGGACTTGGCATTTTTTACCGCAGTAGCGACATCGGTCGTTACAGTTCCTACTTTTGGATTAGGCATCAGACCTCTTGGCCCTAATATCTGCCCCAATTGACCGACAACCCGCATAGCATCTGGAGAAGCGATGACCACGTCAAAATTCATTTCGCCTTTTTTGACCAGGTCGCCTAAATCATCCATACCGACTATATCGGCCCCTGCGGCTTTAGCAGCTTCAGCATTTGCACCTTGGGTGAAAACTGCCACCCTGACCGTCTTGCCGGTTCCGTTAGGCAGCACTGTCGCTCCGCGAACGTTTTGGTCGGATTTGCGGGGATCAACACCTAAATTGACGCTGACATCAATCGCTTCACCAAATTTTGCCGGGCTTAGTTCTTTTAATAACTGAACTGCCTCGGTGATTGAATATTGCTTGGTCTTATCGACTTTTGCTTTGACTATTTTTGCTTTCTTGGTCAACTTAGCCATTATAAGCCCTCCACATTCAGGCCCATGCTACGCGCACTGCCGGCTATGGTTTTAACAGCCGCCTCCAGAGTTGCAGCATTCAGGTCTTCCATTTTGGTTTTCGCAATCTCTTCTAATTGGGCGACCGTTACAGTCCCCACTTTCTTGGTGTTTGGATTGCTACTACCGCTTTTTAAGCCAACTGCCTTTTTGAGGAGAATCGTTGCCGGTGGCGTTTTGGTAATAAAGGTAAAGCTACGGTCACTATATACGGTGATAACAACCGGCAAAGGCAGACCTTTCTCCACGTCCGAAGTCTTCGCGTTAAAAGCCTTACAGAATTCCATGATATTTACGCCGCGCTGACCCAATGCTGGACCCACTGGCGGACTTGGATTTGCTTCACCTGCTTTGACCTGCAACTTGATGTATGCAGTTATTTTTTTTGCCATTTTTCTCTCCGATGTGGGTACAAACGCATTTCAGCTCCCCTTAGACACAAAAATCCCAGCCTTAACTAAGGCAGGGATTCAACAAAATTTATGTGCGAATAACACAGATTACTTAGGTTTCAGCTTACTTAGATTTTTTCTACTTGCCCGAAAGCTAACTCTACTGAAGTTGAGCGGCCAAAAATCAACACCGATATTTTCAGCTTATTTTTTTCGTAATTAACTTCTTCAACAGCGCCATTGAAATCCTTGAATGGCCCATCAATAACCCTGACAACCTCACCCGACTCAAACAAAGTCTTTGGTCTCGGCTTATTGACACCTTCTTCCACCCTATTCAGAATGGTCATTGCCTCTTTCTCAGAGATAGGGGCTGGCCTATCTGATGTCCCGCCGATAAAGCCCAATACTTTGGGAATATCTTTTACCAAATGCCAAGTCTCATCAGTCAATTCCATTTGCACCAATACGTAGCCCGGGAAAAACTTTCTATCGCTTTTACGCTGCTGACCCATGCGCATTTCAACGACTTCCTCTGTCGGTATCAGGATTTTTCCAAAAAATTGATCCAACCCTTCACGAGCTATTCTCTCTTCCAGGGCTTGTTTGACTTTGCCCTCAAAATTTGAATATGCATGAACAACATACCAACGTAGCGCCATAGTGTTACCCACCTTGTCCGGTCAAATGTTGCACACCCCAGAATAGAACCATATCCAGCACCCACAAAATCAGGCCAACAGTGAAAACCATAGCAAACACCAGCAGGGTAGTACGGCTGGTCTCCTCACGAGTAGGCCAAACGACCTTCCTGACTTCTTGTTTAGATTCCAGAAAAAAGCTCCAGGTGTTACGCCCAAGATTAGTAGTGAACATCAAGCCCAAAACAACCAATGCCACGACTAATAAGCCAATAACACGGTACAGAACGGAAACTTCAGCGAAATAATAAAATGCAGCAATACCTGCAACCACAAGAAGAACCGAAAAAACTTGCTTGACTATATCAAAAACTGGCGCTTGTGTTTCCGCTTGAGTATTCATGACTTGTTATTTACGAAAAAGGTAATATTAAGTGTTTGTTATCGCCTGAGTGGCAGGCCAGGAGGGTCTCGAACCCCCAACCAGCGGTTTTGGAGACCGCCATTCTACCAATTGAACTACTGACCTGTATCAGACAAACCCAAAGAACCCATGATTATATACCAAAAAAAGTATTAATCAATAATTTATATAACTGCGAAATTGATTTTAATCAAGGGCAGAAATTTGGACAGATGGATTCCGCGCTTACGGACTAAATGATTTCAAAAAGCGCGGACTTTGCGGGTAGCATTTACGATGACGGTTAAACAAGTTCCAGTTTCTAATGAGGAAAAATTAGGCTTAGATTTGAACATATTGTTTAATACCGCAATGCTAATAGCATTGGTTTTAAAACATATAGGTAAACCGATTTGTTCCATGTAATCATCGGATTGACCTGCGTAATCGTCTGGACTTTGTGAGGCCATAAACACAGTTAGCCCTTTTGATCGAAGCAATCGTACCATTTCGCTTAAACCATCATGTTTAGCATCCAATAGCGGACGGGCTTCATCAACCGCCACTGCTAGACGAATAGCACGATGATTTTCAGAGTCCATTGGAGCTTCCGGTAATGACTGAAAATATCCGTATAACGCATCAAAAAGCAGAAACATGGCTAATTTACGGCCCTCTGCTGGTGCGTTAGCAAAAGTGATAACCCAACTTTTTTTAAAAAATTCTTCTGGTGGCAAAATAGGATCAAATAATTGGTACTGACACAACTCATTGGGAATAGTGACTACTCGATCTTGCCTAATATCATTTTCTTCATAATAACCCTCTATTGCTGTTTTAATGCCTTGCATTGTTACGTTTTTGCGCTTGCCAAACAAGGGCTTAATGGCTTCTAGCACACGCATCTTCTGATTGTCGGTTAAGCCTTTTTCTAAGGCTTTATCCAACGATTCACGAAAGGCTATGGTGACATCACGTGTTGATTCTGCGCTTTCTGTAGAACCATAAAAAATATCCAATGGTATTGCTTGGCTGGGTATTTTAAGTACGGTTGCGTTTAACGCAGCCGCTAACTCTGAACGTTCCGCTAACTCGTCTTTGCCGGCATCAATCAACAATACAGGCACATTCGTCAGTTCATGCAATTCTGTTAGCAGCTTTAACATCATGCGTGTCTTGCCTGAACCAGCTTGCCCCATGATAGCGATATTGGGTGAGTAACCCTGTCCGTTAATTAACCAGCATATTGATTCACCGGAATCTTTGTCATGACCCAAATATAAGGATGACGGGGTTTCCCACAAGAATCTCTGGTTGATTTCCATTACTGCCATCTGACATGACAGAATCGCTATCGCTGGGTAATGCTGCACGACGCGTTATCAGTATTTCAACAAACTTACTATACTCACTTGCCTCCTCCCAATCTTGTTGTAACAACAAAACACCTCTCCGCCAATGGTCTCTAACCGTACTCTGTAATTTCTCCAAGTCAAGCACCTCCGGCAAAGCCGGAGGCTTGAAAATGTGAACCGCTCAAAGCGGGTTAGTTATTGCACCACCTAAAGGTGGCGGTGCCTTAAAATAAGTTAAGTTGTTCTATTCGCTGATCCTCGGCTTCTTGGTGCTTGATGTAATTTCGTACAGTCGCCTCGTCCCTGCCCACTGTCGAAACATAATACCCTCTTGCCCGGAAACTCTGGCCCGTGAAGCTCTTCCTTCGTCCCGTATAGGTTCGTGCTATCGATACCGCACTTTTACCTTTAATAAATCCAACAACCTGTGACGCTGAATACTTGGGTGGAATCGAGATTAAAATATGGACATGATCTGACATCAAATGCCCTTCCTCAATCTTGCACTCCTTTTCCGACGCCAAATCTTTTTGCAACGATCCCAGATATTGCCGCAACTCCTTATAAAGGCTTTTCTTCCTATATTTCGGTATCCAGACTATGTGGTACTTACATTCCCATTTTGTATGTTTTAAACTCTCTGCTGAATTCATCGTTTGTTTCCTTATCTTTTGAACTTTAGGCGGTTCACAGATAGGGAGGCTCTCGATGATTCCCGTATTTGTCAAACTTTGTGAGTCTCCCAGCAGAGCTGGGGGTTTACTTATGATTAATTACTTCTCTGGCTTTTATCGTGAACGGCCCCGGTACATGCTTGCCTTTCTCTATATTGAATGTCACTTGACCATTTCGCCGTGCAATTTGTCGCATTGCAGGGTCATTACGGATGCTTTTTAACCAATCCCTAAACGCGATGAGCGTGCCATACTGTAGTTTACCGCTATCAACAAAGCCCTGAAGGCTCTTGTCTTTTTTAATAACTGTACACGTCCAGCAACCAAAGCGACTGGAATTCGTACCACATCCTGGCGCATCCTCTTTAGAAAGCACAACAGGACATTCGCCACCTTCTGCATCTCAATGTAGCTGTATCAGCCCCCTATGTGTCCCACCCCAAGGCGGACTGTTTGAAGCGAGGATTTCCCATACGTCATCGGTAGTCAGGTCAACAATAGGCCGGTAAACAAATGCGCCAGGCAATTCTGAATGCGCTGCCAGATTGGAGTTTTCCATGTTTTTGCGTTTTTCAATATTGATTCGTCGTGAGCCACTTTCATCCAAACGTACGCCTAAGATAACTATAACCGAACCACATTTGGAAACAGAATTAAGGATATAACTGCTGGTGGGACGAATCTTTAAGCGATCTGTACACCAACGCATGTTTTGATTGGGTGTAGGGTATCCGCGTCCAATCGAGTTAACCCAGAACGATTGCTCGATCTCAGGCTTCGTAGTTACGACGCTAATCGGCAAACGCAAGTTCTGGGCGGCATGTTCTATTACTGACTGGGTAGCGTGTAAATGCGCCATAACTAAAAGGCTTTCTACCAACGTGTCATTAGATACTATATGAATAGCGCGAGTGCGTTTTGAGGGAGCAATTGAAAGCAATGCTTCAAAAACGGCATGGGTAACCAATGTGCTGTCCTTGCCACCAGAAAAACCAACTATCCAAGGGCAATTCTGTGCTGACGAAAGATATTCATCACGGATTGCTGAAACAATGGCGGTACATTTATCAGCAACATCAACAATCGACTGGTTAATGGCTGAGGCTAAAACAGCTTGGTTTGATTTGTCCCCATAATACTCAATTGAGTTAGAACCGCAACATTGATAGCTAAAAAAGAGGAAATGCGTACTGATGCAGGCAATAACGTGAGGGACGGCAAACGAACCAACCGGAAACACGGGCTTATTGCCCGTCGGGCAATCCGGTTAAAGGAAATTATATCAGGTGGGCGATTTTTAGCAGCACACCAATAATCAAAGTCGTTTGTAGGAAACCAGCGCCAATAATCCAGCGGGTTAAATCGGCTTTGGTGTCGCTAATGTTTAGATTAGTTTCAGCAATCATTCGTCCAGTGTCTGCCCTTAATACTTCGATCTCGCGCTTTAAATCAGTTTCAAGAGTTTTTATATCGTGCCTTATGGTTGTTTCCAACTCTTTCATATCGCGCTTGGTAGCAACATCATCCAAGTGGTAATCATGCCTCGCCTGTTCAAGCGTGTTGTCGGTGGCGGTGCGTTGCAATTCGGTTAACGCTTGTGCTTGCTCGTCCGTAAAACCCACGGCTTTAAGTCGGTTAGCAAATTTCAGCGTGTCAAAAGGGACTGCATTCATGATAGTATCTCGTTGAATCCTGTTGGATATTATTGTACTTCATAACGCTTTCTTTTTGAACGGTAGAACTGTTACTTCATTGGGCTAACCGCGTAAACTACTTTAACAAACAAAAGTACCGTTGTAAGCGCCTAATGCCAATACATCCCAAGCACCTCTTGGGACAATAAAAAACCCGCTATGCCTTGCAACATGCGGGTTTTATGTATTTCTTTGCATCTCGTTGACTCATCAAATGGAGCCCATAACCGGATTTGAACCGGTGACCTCTTCCTTACCAAGGAAGTGCTCTACCTACTGAGCTATATGGGCCAACTAGATATGGAGCGGGTGATGGGAATCGAACCCACGTGATCAGCTTGGAAGGCTGGAGTTCTACCATTGAACTACACCCGCATGTTATGTAGATAAAGATGGTGGAGAGGGGAGGATTCGAACCTCCGAAGGCAGAGCCGGCAGATTTACAGTCTGATCCCTTTGGCCGCTCGGGAACCTCTCC
>Ga0302323_100001612_pt1 | contig 18376 bp, 8 predicted proteins | sample Fen_T0_3_FD_201950 | JGI IMG/M metagenome (GOLD analysis project Ga0302323, IMG submission 201950) | Peat permafrost microbial communities from Stordalen Mire near Abisko, Sweden - Fen_T0_3 | ecosystem: Environmental > Terrestrial > Soil > Wetlands > Permafrost | place: Sweden: Abisko... | reverse complement strand
GCCAGCGCGGCCAGCGCGGCCAGCGCGGGATGAGCTACTTGGTCATCACGAGGTAGCCGAGCACGCTGATCGCCGCGACGAGGATCGCGATCAACACGAACACCAGCGTGTTCGACCTGCCGGGCGCGGCGATCGGCGCGCCCGCACCGGGCGCGTTGAACCCGAAGCTCGGGCGCGCGATCGGGCCCGACGACGTCATGCTGGGCGAGCCCAGCGGTTTCATCGGCCCGAGGTGGGTGAGCGGGTTCGGCGACGATCCCGTCGAGATCTGGCCCATCGCCATCTGGCCCATCGCCATCTGACCCGACGGCCGGCCCCCCGGACCGAGCAGCGGCTTGGCGCCGAGCTGCGGGCGGCTGGTCGGCTGGTCGGCACGGCCGCTGGCCGGCAATGGATTCACCGGCGCGGTCGCGCGATGGATCGACGGCAGCGACGGTACGCTCGGCTTCGAGCCGCTCGACAGGTTCGGCTGGCTGGTGCGCGACCGGACCTTCTGGTGCGCCGCGGGCTCCGAGCCGCGGCCGAGCTCGTTCACCGCGCCGTGGAGCCGCTCGGTCTCGGCGAGCTTGCGCTGGTTCGACAGGAACGCGAAGTACGAATCCGGCATGTCGTCGAAGTCCATGACGAGATCGCACTCGTCGCACCGGCAGGTCGGCGGCTCGTGCGGCGGCGGGCCCATGTCGGTCGCCTCGACGAGCAGCACCTTCTCTTCGTCGCACTCCGGGCAGAAGTACGGGACGTAGAAGCTCTTGACGACGCCGTTGCCCGTGAAGTTGTTGACGAGGTTGATCTGCGCGACGATCGCCGGCGAGCACTCGACGAGCACCGAGCGGGTGCCGCCGGTCTCGAGCTTCGACAGCCAGTTGACCCAGTCGCGAACGCCGCACGAGTTGATGCGCTCGACCTCGCCCAGGTCGATCACCGCCGTGCCGACCGGAATCTTGTCGACCAGGTCCGTGAGTTCGTTATCCTCGTCGATCACCCCGGCGAGCTTCACGTAGCTCAGGTCCCCACGATGTTGGATCGACGACTGAAACTTGTGGCTCATCGCACCTCTCGCATTCGCGTGTAACGACGGTATTGGTTGTTACACCATAGCCGCGACAGCCGCTGCACGCATCTACTTTAGAATCAAAAACACGAATGATCCAGCGAAGTACGGCGGTTTCACGCCGACATGTGGCGCATCATGCACGATCCGCGGAGTCGGGACTCCCCTGAGATTCGCTAACCCGTCAACAGATCACGGAGTTGCTGGTAGCTGTCGCTCAAATAAAATCGCACGAGATCGGGCCCGCCGAGGACCGCGCCGAGCGCCGCCGTGGAGTGTTGGCTCGACAGCTGCTCGCCCGAGAGCAACGCGACGGTCCAGATCGCGGCATGGAAGTCGTCGCACGCGACCAGGCCGGCGCGCTTGGCGCATGCGAGCATGCCGTCGATCCACGCACCTGGGTCCACGTCGCGCAAGCCGGCGTGGCGCTCGATCACCTTCCGGGCGCGTGGATTCACCGTTCCAAGCAATTCGGTCGCGGACCCTGTGAGCTCCGGTTCAGCAGACACCAGCGCGCGCAGCAGGTTGCCGAGCTCGAGGCGCTGGCGTGCGCCGAGCTGCAGGAGCGGCGCGTACCCGCCGCGGATCGCCTCGAACGCGTAGCCGAACAGGAACCGCAGCGCGAGATCGGACTCCGCGAGCAGCGCGCGATCGAGCACGACCAGCCGGCGCGGGAACGCGGTCACCGCGGCGAGCCCGGGTACTTGTTCGCCCACGAAGATCTCGGCGTCGATCTGGTACAGCATCGCGATCTCGGTCGCGATCGCGATCAGCCGCGGGTCACCGGCGGAGATCGCGGGCACGAGCTTGACGCCGAGCGACGGCGAGGTCACCAGCGTCGACAGCTCCTGGGCGAGCGCGTCGAACACCTCGCCGAGCGGCTCGCGCGCGGCCGGCGTGATGAGCAGCCGGGTCCGCGCCTCGTCGTCGAGCCGGTTGCGCAGCGGCACCGGCGTGCGCGCCGCCTGCAGGCGCTGCATCGTCGCGCGGTCGGCGTCCTCGGCGAACCCGAGCAGATCGAGCGCGGTGAGCACGCGGGTGGCGCGCTCGAGGTCGTTGGTCCGGCTGTAGAACGACGCGAGCAGGCGGTAGGCCGGCGCGTGGTGGATGTCGCGGTCGAGCACCTTGCGGAGCTCGCTGATCGCGCGATGCGGATCGTCGACCGCGTAGATCTCGGCGAGCGCGACGCGATCGCTGGCGCCGTCGGGCTCGACGTTGAGGATGCCGCGGTACGCCTCGATCGCGGCGGACCGGTCGCCGGAGGCGAGCAGGATGCGCGCGAGGCCGCGCTGCAGCGGCACCGCGGCGCGCGGGCCGCCCTGCGCCATCGCGGCGTGCGCGGCGTCGATCAGCAGGGTCTCGGCCTGGCGCTGATCGCCGGCGTCCGCGGCGCGGCGCGCGAGCGCCAGCGCGGGCGGCGCATAGCCCGGATCGTACTCGTTGGCGCGGCGGTACTGCGACGCGGCGGTGCGCGCGTCGCCGCCGGCGTCGAGGATCCGGCCCTTGTAGTAGTAATAGCGGGCGAGCGCTTCGGGCGACAGCGACTGGCCTGGCGCGGTCGCCAGCTCGATCAGCCGATCGATCGCGGCGCGCGCCTCGGCGTGGTGGCCGAGCAGGTAATACTGCTGCGCGAGCGCGTAGTAGCCATCCTGGTGCGTCGGCTCGAGCTCGATCACGTGCAGCAGCACGCTGATCGCGCGGCCGCTGTCGAGCTCGCCGTCGGCGTGGATCGCGGCCTGGCGCATCAGCGCGGCGATCCGATCGGCGGGCGACGATCCGGGCGCGGCGACGAACGTCGCGATCGCGGCGAGCGCCTCGGGCCAGCGCCGCATGTCGGCGTGGAACGTGACCAGCGCCGAGAGCACCATGAAGTCGCCCGGCGCGAGCCCCTGGGCCTGGCGGTAGAGCTCGGCCGCCTGATCGAGATCGCCGTCGCGCTCGGCGATCGCCGCCTGGCCGACGTAGACCCGCGCGAGCAGGGGCTCCGCGTCGTCGCGCCGCTTGTAGACCTTCTCGAGCTCGCGGAACGTGGTGTCGAAGTCCCACACGTCGGGGCGCTCGCGCGCCAGCGCGCCCAGATCATCGAGCGCGTCGCCGTTGACCGGACGGATCTCGAGCGCGACGATGAAGCTCTCGGCCGCCGCGCGCGGATCGCCGGTCATCCGTGCGACCACGCCGCGCTTGCGGTAGAAGTCGCTGCGCGTCGTGGGATCGCCGTCGCGCATCGCCTTCTGCGCCAGCGCGTCGGCGATCGGCTGCGCCTTGGCCCACGCGCCCTGATCGAAGAAGTGCTCGAACACCGCCTGGTTGGCCGGCAGGCAGTCGGGATCGACGGCCAGCGCGCTCTCGTAGTACTGCATCGCGCGCGCGGGGTCGCCGAGCTGCTTGTCGTGGATCCGGCCGATCTGCGCGAACACGCCCGCGCGCTCGTTGTCGTCCTGCCACAGCTTGACCTCGAGCTCGAGCGTCTCGATCACGCGCGGCCACTCCTCGCGGCGGCGGTACAGGTCGCGCAGGCCGTGGACCGCCGGCAGGCACGCCGGCGAGGTCTTGATCGCGGCGTCGTAGTAGCGGATCGCGTCCTGCTCGCGGCCGAACTTGGCCTCCATCACCGAGCCGCAGCGGAAGTAGAGCAGGGCGCGCGTGGTGCGATCGCCGGTGACCTTGATCTGCTTGCGCGTGATGTCGATGAACTCGGCCCACTGCTCGGTCGACTCGTAGATCCGGCCGAGCGCCTCGAGCGCGTCGCGGTTCTCCGGCTGGAGCTCGAGCATCTTCTGGTAGTGCAGGGTGGCGGTGACGACGTCGCGCGCGCCCTCCTCGGAGACCCGCGCGATCCGCTTCAGCAGCTCGACCGAGCCGGGCTGACCCTCGACCTGCCTGAGCCGGATCTTCAGGACGTCGATCAGGCCGGAGGTATCCTGCGTGTCCTCGTAGAACCGCTCCAGCGCCTGGCCGGCCTCGGGATCCTCGGGCTCGAGTTCGAGCAGCTTGCGCTGGATCCGCGCCGCGTGGTGCGGGTCGGGCGCGTGGCTCGTGATCACAAAGACCGCGGCGCGCAGCGCGTCGATCCGGCGCTGCGGATCGCGCTGGGCCTCGGCGCGCCGCTCGTACGCGGCGATCAGCGGCTGCCAGTCGCCGCCGCGCTGGCACAGCTCCTCGAGCGTCTTGATCGCGTTGGCTGGCTGCGAGTCGACCTCGACGACGCGCTGGAACGACGCGACGGCGTCGTCGAGCTGGTTCAGGAAGCTCAGCTGGACGTTGCCGCGCCGCGCGTACAGATCGCCGAGCCGGTAGGTCCGCGCCGCGCCATGCTCGACGTGCTCGATCGCGTGATCGTAGAGCTTCATCGCGGCCGCCCAGGCTTCCGCCTTGTAGCAGACCCGCTCCATCGCGGTGAACACCTCGCGGTTGGCGGGATCGGCGGCGAACGCCTCGGCGTAGGCGGCGATCGAGGCGGTGGTATCGCCGCGCTGGGCGCGCAGCGCGCCGACCCGGGCGTACAGCAGGGCGCGCGCCGGGCCGGTCTGGGCCTCGGCGCGCGCCTCGAGCAGCTGCGCGAGCTCGCGGTCGCGGCCGAGCTGCTCGTACAGCGGCTCGAGCGCCGCGGTGGCGGCCGGCTCGTTCGGCACGCGCTCGAGCACGCCCTCGTAGGCGATCACCGCCTCGGCCGCGCGGTTCATCCGCGTGGCGCGCAGAAGGCCGAGCTCGAGCAGGATCTCGACCTGGCGCTCGATGTCCGCCGCCCGGACGGTCGGCAGCTCGCGCTCGAGCGCGATCGCCAGCTCGCCCCAGCGGTTGGCGGCGCGCAGGATGCGCAGCAGCGCGTGCTGGCGGCCGTCGTCGGGCAGCGCCTGCTGGGCGACCACGAGCATGCGGATCGCGGCGTCGATATCGCCGAGCTCGTGCTCGTAGAGCCGGGCGAGCTCGGTCGCGCGCGCGGCCTTGTCGGCGGCCGTGGTCGCCGCCTCGAGCTGCTTGCGGCGGACCTCGGCGAGCTCGGACCACTCGGCGATCTGGGCGAGCGCCTCGGCGAGCACCTCGAGGTTGCGCGGGGTCTGCGGCGCGCCGCGGAACGCGCGGGCGAGCTCGTCCCACAGCCCGAGCGCGCGGGCCGGCCCCTCGATGCCGACCAGGGCCAAGGTCTGATCGGGCTCGATGCTGAGCACGTCGAGGTACGCGGCGACCACGGCCTCGGGCTCGCGGTCGAGCTCGATCAGGAGCTGCGCGAGGTGCCCCTGGAGCTGCATGCGGCGGCCGAGCGGCGGATCGGTCGCCAGCTCGGTGCGCACGATCACGAGCGCGCGGTCGAGTCGGCCGGCCTGGTGATGCAGCCGCGCCTGCTCGCGCATCGCGTCGGCGTGACCGGCCTCGCCGGCGCGCGCGAACGCCGCCAGCGCGGCCTCGCCGTCGCCGCGCTGCTCCTCGCCTCGCGCGATATCGGCCCAGATCTCGGCGCGGCGCGGCGCGCCGATCACGAGCTCGGCGGCGCGCTGGCGCAGCTCGATCGCGCGGTCCCATACGCGGTCGCGATCGCACAGCCGGGCGAGCTCGAGCATGGTGTCGACGTCGTCGGGGCGATCGCGGATCAGCTGCTCGAGCTGGGCGCGCGCGCTGGCCGGATCGCCGAGCTGCTCGTCCAGCAGCTCGGCGTACTCGCGGATCGCCGCGGTCCGCGCCTCCTTGCTGACCACCTGGGTCGACAGCTCGGACAGCACGCGCGCGAGCTCGGGGTAGCGCCGGGATCCGCGAAACAGCTGGACGAGCGCGAACCGGCACATTGGGTCGCCGGGGCCGAGGTCACGGGCCTGGAGCAGCGCCTCCTCGGCGTCGACCGCGTCACCGCGCGCCAGATCGACGACGCCGCACGCGCACCACAGCGCGGCGACCGAGCGGAGGTCTTGCTCGACGCCGGCCCAGGCGCGGTACGCGGCCGCCATGCCGATCGGCGGTCCGCCGCGCGACAGCCGGGCGATGTGGTCGATCGTCGTCGGCAACGCGTCGGGCACCGCCGCGGCGCGCTGCCAGCGCTCGATCGCCTCGGCGCGGATCTCGCCGGGCGCGGCGTCGCCGCGCTGCTCGATCAGCGCCGCCGCCCAGCGCAGCGCGAGCCCACCCCGCGCCTCGAACCTGGCGAGCGCGGTCGGGCTCGGCGGCGCGCCCGGTGCGGCGACATCGAGCACGTCGAGCCAGCGCGCCGCCGGCGACGCCGCAACGTCGCCGGCCAGGCGGGTCAGCTCGGCGAGCGCCGGATCGCCGGTCAGCGCCGCGAGCTCGAGCGCGCGCCACGCGTGGGTCGCCGCGACCTCGGCGCACTCGGCGTCGGCGAGCCGGCAGTGCGCGGTGAGCTTGATCGTGCGGCTCGCCGCGTCGCTCGCCGAGGCCGCCGACCAGGTCGCGCGGAGGTGGGCGTAGCGGCGGAGCGCGCCGGCCGACTGCGCCGCCTCGGAGTCGGCGAGCTCGGCCCACAGCCGGGTCGCCAGATCGGGCTCGCCGTGCGTCGCGAGCTCGGCGGCGACGGTGAGCCGGGTCGCCAGCGCCTCGAGCGCGCCGCCGGGCAGCTCGGCGACCAGCTCGCCGCGCTTGTCGAGCAGCTCGAGCCGGCGGTCGTCGCCGAGCTCGGTCGCCGCGTCGAGCGCGATGTCGAAGCAGCGCAGCCAGCCGGCCGCGCTGGCGTCGCGCCCCGGGAAGTGTTCGAGCGCCGTCCAGCACAGCGCGAGCGCTGCCCTGGCGTCGCCGCCGCGGTCGAGCAAGAGCGCCGCGGTCGCGGCGATCTCGTCGGGCGGCGACTGGTCGGTCAGCGCGGCGGTGCGCAGCGCGATCACGCGCGGCCAGCTGGCCGCCGCCGCGTGGGCCAGCACCGCGAGCTGGGTGACGTGGGCGCGCCACGCCGGCGCGAGCTCGCCGGCGAGCAGGCGATCCGCGAGCTCGGCGGCGCGCTGCGGCGCGCGGTGTCGCCACAGCCACGCCTCCGCGAGCTCGATCGCGAGCGCGTCAGGTGGTGCGTCGGGTAGCACGGTCGACAGCCGCTCGAGCTGCGCCGCGTCGCCGAGCGCGAGCATGACGCGCAGCCGCGGCGCCAGCGGGTGGTGCGGGGCGCGCTCGAGCAGGCGCAGCGCTTCGTCGTGATCACCGCGCACGTCCCAGGCCGCGAGCGCGATCCGGACGTTCAAGTCGGCGAGCCGCGGATCGTGATCGCCGGCCTCCAGCAGCGCGGCGGCCTCACTGGCGACTCGCTCGAGCACGAGATCGACGAGCTGGCCGGGTTGGATCGCGGCGGACACGCTGCTCGTATCATCGCCTACGTCGGCCAGGGGGCTCGCCAGCGGGACGACGTCGGTGGTAGCGGACAGCGGGGACACGAGGGTCTGCGGGATCGGCGGCGGGACCGGCAGCGGCCGATCGAGGGGGGCATCCGCCATACGGACGAAAGCCTAGCGTGGTGCCACAAAACGCGCCAGCTATTGGGGTTTTTCGCGTGTCACGGCATTGCCACCCGCGTCACGGACATCATCGCCTGGGCCGGCCGGCGGACCTGGGTCGCATGCCTCGCCGGTCATGCGTGCCCGGCGTGCCCGGCGTGCCCGGCGTGCCCGGCGTGCCCGGCGTGCCGCGCAGCGCCGATCGCGCGGCGGCGGCGGCTCGGGGCCCCGCGGGCCGCCGGGTCAGCGAGGCGAGCAGCGGCGGCATGCGGGTGATCGGCCGATCGCGCGGGTAGGCCTGGGGCTCGTAGACCAGCTCGCTCGCGCCGACCGCGTGGTCGACGAGGTGGGTCCACGCGGGGAACCCGGCGAGCGCGCCCAGGTAGTCGGCGATCGCGCTCGCCGGTGCGCCGTGCAGCGCCGAGATCCGCTCGCGGACGTCGTCGGGCGTGGGCAGCAGGCCGAACCGCACGGTGGTGCTCGCGACGCCGTGGCCGGGCTCGCCGCCGGCGCTGACGAGGCCGCACAGCCTCGCCGACGCCGGCGACCCGGAGACCTGGATCCGGCCGCTCGGATCGGACTCGATCAGCGTGGCCGCGGCGTGGCGGACGTCGATCATGTAGGCCGGGCAGCGCAGCTCACGCGCGAGCCGGCACAGCCGCGGCGCCGGTGCGCCGGCCCCACGATCGACGAAGAAGTTGGCCAGCGCGGGGGCGATCATCGTCCAGCCGTGCGACGACGCATCGGCCACGCCGATGTGCAGCCGGCGCGGCGTCGCCAGGCTCCAGGCCTCTTCGTCGAGCACCTTCGCCAGCGCGCGCTGGATGAGGTCGATGCGCCGCTGCCGCAGGAACACCGCCTGGCGCCATCGGGTCATCCCCCGACTTTACGTCAACGCGGCCACAGGCTGGCAACAATCATCACCAGCGTGGCGCCGCCGGCGAGCACGAGGCCAAGCGTGGGGTCGGTCTGGCGCAGCGCGGCGAACACCGCGGGGACCCCGGCGAAGATCATCCACCAGCCGAGCAGCCAGGCGAAGCGCGCGCGGCGGCGTGCGCGCGGCGTCAGTGGGAGCGTGGCGGACAGTCGCAGGAGCTCGATCGGCGGCCGTCGCAGCCGCCCCGCGAGGGCCACGCCGTACGCGGCGGCGCCGCCGATCGCGACGGTGAGCCACGGCGTCGGATCGCTCGGCCGGGCGAGGCCGACGAGGATCAGCACGGCGAACACCAGCGCGCCGAGCGCGTAGGCGATCGGATAGCGCCGCCGCATGAGCCGCGCGTCCTTGGCGTAGGGCAGCGCGGCGTCGCCGATCAGCGCCGCGATCGCGCGCTCGATCGCGGTCGGCGGCTTGATCTCGAGCGTGGCGAGCCGCTGGCGATCGAGCGCCGAGACGTCGCGCAGGACGGCCGCCATCACCCCCGCTCCCGCGCGCGCGGCGAGCGCGGCGGCGACGCTCGTCGCGGCGAGCCCACCCAGCACCAGCGGCGCCGAGACCGCCGGTTCGCCGCCGGTCAGCCACGGCGCGACCAGCAGCACGGCGGCGAACACCAGCGTGGCGGCGAACCCGGGCAGCGCGCCGAGGATCGCCGCCGGCGAGCTCGGCGGGGCCGCTTGGCCGGGCGGGCGGGCCGGGGCGCGCCCGGGCGCACCGCCGAGCGCGGTGGCCGCCCGCAGCGCGCGCACGCCGCCGCCATCGACGACCAGCGCCGCGGCGCCGACGGTCACCGCGGGCACCAGCAGCCCGGCCGCGCAGCCGAGCGCGCCGGCGAACGCGGCGTGGCGCGCGGCGACCGCGAGATCCGCGGCCTGGATCGCCAGCGGGATCGCGCCGATCCACACCGCGAGCGTGGTGCCCAGCGCGGCGCGCAGGCACCGCACGAGCGCGGCGTCGAACAGCGGCGCGCCCTCGATCGGCAGCTGGGCGAGCAGCGGGGCGTCGCTGCGCCAGTAGACGTGGAACGGCACGCGCAGAAACGCCACCGCGAACGCGACCAGCGCGCCGGCTTCCCAGACGTGGCTCGCCGGCGCGAACCCGGCCCGCGTCTGCCAGCCGACCCAGGCCGCGAGCAGCCCGCCGATCCCGGCCGCAACGACCACCGCTGGGGTCGAACGCGCGCGCCGCTCGTGCAGCCGCGACCACCGGATCAGCTCGCGCGAGGTCATCATCGGCGTCAGGTCGGACCGTCGTCGGCGACCAGCGAGATGTAGAGATCCTCCACGGCGCTGGGGCCGGCCTGGAGCAGCGCGCGCAGCTCGGCGCCGCGGCGATCGGCGACCAGCTTGCCGTGGTCCATGACGAGGATGCGATCGCACATCCGCTCGGCGACGCCGAGCAGGTGGGTCGACATCAGGATGGCGGCGCCGCGATCGGCCGCCGCGCGCAGCGTGGCGCGCGCCGAACGCACGGCGTGCGGATCGAGGCCGTTGAGCGTCTCGTCGAGCAGCACGAGCTCGACCGGGCCGACCAGCGCCGCGGCCAGCCCGACCCGCTGGCGCATGCCGAACGACAGCTCGCGGCACGGCCGCGGCGCGATCTTGCCGAGCCCGAGCTGCTCGAGCACGGCGAGGCCCGCGGCGGCGTCGCTGCCGCGCGCCTCGGCGACGAACCCGACGTGCTCGGCGACCGAGAAAAACTCGTAGAGCGCGGGCGGCTGGTCGGCGAACCCGACCTTCTGCCGGATCTGGCGCGGCGCGCGGGCGACGTCGGCGCCAGCGATCGCGATCGTGCCGCTGCTCGGAACGATCGTGCCGGCCAGCGCCGACAGGGTCGTGCTCTTGCCGGCGCCATTGGGCCCGAGCATCAAGGTGATCTCGCCGGCTTCGAGCGCGAGCGACAAGCCGTCGACGGCGACCCGCTTGCCGTAGTGAATCGTGAGCTGGTCGACCTGCGCGATCACCACGTGGACACGACGACGTATATCATCTTGCACGGGTCGTTCGCCGGCGCCGGGCGCCGCGAGATCGCAAGCGGCGCGGTCCGGCGCAGGTCCCTGCCGCTCACGGCGCGGCAGGCCCGCCCGGCGCCGCCTGCGACGCCCGCCGAGGCCGGGCGGCCGTGGCCATGTTGTAGATCGCACAGCGCGCCGCGAGGCTCGCCGGCGAGAGCGACGGCTGACCATCCTTGTGTATAGTGCAGAGGTGGCCGTCGCGACGTATCCGGGCACGGTATCACCGCTGCGGGGCCTCGACTCGTTTGGCGAGGCCGAGCGCGACGTGTGGTATGGCCGCGAGACCGAGCGCGACGAGCTGGCCAAGCTGGTCACCGCCGACGGGTTTCGCGCGGGCCTGTTGTTCGGCGAGCCGGGCGTCGGCAAGACCTCGCTGGTCCGCGCCGGCCTGATCCCGCACCTGCGCGATCACGGCACGGTGGCGCTCGCGTGCGAGGATCTGGCGCAGCCGGCTGCGAGCTTCGCGCAAGGTCTGTCGTCGTTTGGCATCCAGCCCACCGCCGGCGAGCTGCCCGTGATGTTCGCCACGCGCGCGGTCGCCAACGCGGTGGCCGGCCAGCAGTTCGTGTTCATCGTCGACGACGTCGATCTGCTGTGCGCCGACGATCGCGCGACCGCCGAGCTCTCGGATCTGTTCGCCCGCGTGGTCAGCCGGTCGGGGGGCCGCGCGCGGTTTCTGTTCGTGTGCGCCAGCGAGCGGATGAACGTGCTCGGAGCGCTCGAGAAGCGCACCGGCTCGTTGTTCCCGCCGTCGACGCGCTACGAGCTGACGCGGTTGACCCCGTCGGTCGCGAGCGCGATCCTCGATCGCGTGCTGGCGTTCTCGGGGGTCGCCGCGGACGCGTCGCTCGCCAGCGCCGTGGTCCACGGGCTCGGCCGCGGCCGGCCGGTGCTGCCGGCCGATCTGCAGATCGCCGGCCTGGCGATGCGCGAGCTCCACATCACCAGCGCGGCGGCGCTGGCCAAGATCGGCGGGCCGGGCGAGCTCGAGTCGGCGTGGCTGCACGAGGCGTGCAAGGCCACCGGCAACGAGCGCTCGGCGCTGCGGCTGTGCGCCGAGCTCGCCGCCGGCGGCGCGGCGCCGCGTCCCGCCGAGCAGATCGTCCGGCGGATCAGCCTCGATCCGGCCTACGCGTACGCGGCGTTCGGCGTGCTCGAGAGCCACGGCGTGATCATCCGCGGCGACGCCGCCGGGGCGACCTGGATGCTGCGCCACGAGGTCTTGATCCAGCGGGTCAAGGAGCTGACCGCCCCGGCCCGGGCCGCGGCGCGCCAGGCGTTCGACCTGCTCGGCTCGAAGACGGCGACCAAGGGCCGGCTGTCGCTCGGCGAGCTGTTCAAGCTGCGCAGCGAGGGGATCTCGGCGGCGACCCCCGAGGAGGCCTCGGTCGTCCAGCGCTCGAAGCGCTACTACATCGCGGCGGCGGCGGCGATCGCGGCGGTGCCGCTCGTGATCCTCGTCCTGATCTGGCTCGCGATGCGCGGCCAGGTCCACTTCGCGCTCGCCCCGGGGCCGGGCGGCGATCACGTCGTCGTGCGCGGCGGCCGGGCCGGGCTGCACGCGTTCTTCTGGCTGCCGGGTGGCTTCGGCGACGAGGTCGCCGACACCGGGCTGACCCGCGGCATGGTCGCGCCCGAGGCGTGGAAGAAGATCGACGCGCACGACCTCGGCAGCGCGGCGGCCGACTGGCCGGCGCTGATCCCATCGATCACGGCGCCCCAGCTCGCCGGGCTCGCCGAGTACGCGACGACCGGCGGCGACGCCACGCTCGAGGCGCTCAAGAAGGCCGCCAAGGATCCCGAGGATCTCGCCGAGCTGCTCGCCGCGCTGCGGCCGATCGCGCGGGGCGCGCCCGCCGAGGTCGCGCTGGTCGAGAGCGCGCTGGTCACGCCGTCGCCCGCGGTCCAGCGCGCCGCGGTGGCCGCCGCCGGCAACGCCGCGCAGCGCCGCAGCGACGTCTATCAGGAGACCCTGACCAAGGCGCTGACGTCGAACGACGCCGAGCTGCGCCGGATCGCGTTCGCGTCGGTGCGGAGCCTGGGCGATCGCGGGCGGGCGCTGTTCACCGCGGCGCTGGCGAGGAGCCCCGATCCGGCGGCGCGCCGCGAGCTGCTCGTCGAGGTGGCGACCGCGACCACCGAGGATACGCCGTCGCCGGCCAGCGCGGTCGCGGTGCTCGCCGATCCCGAGGCGTCGCCGCCGCTGCGCGAGCGCGCGCGGGCGCAGCTCAAGGCCGCGCTTGTCAAGGACCCCGAGGCCACGGCCGCCGCGCTCACCGGCCTTCTGGCGAGCGAGCGCGCGCCGACCGACGCGCGGGTGTTCGCGATCGAGCTCCTGCGCGACGTCGATCCGCTGCCCAAGGCCGGCAACCTCGTCGAGGCGGCGCGCACCGCGTTCGGCTCGAAGTCGCCCGCCGTGCGCGCGGCCGCGCTGCCGCTCTACGCCCGGGTCGATCCGGTGCGCGCCGGCGGCGATCTCTATAACCTGCTCGACGACAAGAAGCTCGACAAGCCGCTGCGCGTCGCCGCGGCGCTTGCGTGGGGCGAGGTCGCGCCGAGCAACAAGGACGCCGCGCTGAGCGCGCTCGACCGCATGCTCAAGGACGATGACACCGAGGTCCGCGCCGCCGCGGCCACCGCGGCGGGCAAGGCCGGGCGCGCCTACCAGGACAAGCTGGTCAAGATGGCGAAGTCCGAGAACTACGCGGTGCGGATCGGCGCGGCGCAAGGCCTCGCCGCGAGCGCGGAGACCGGCGGCAGCGTCGGGATCGCGGTCGATGGCATCGCGCAGCTGTGGCGCGAGAAGGGCCGGCCGCGGCGCGAGGCCGCGCGGATCTTCGCGCACCTCGCCCGCAAGAAGCCCGCCGCCGTCGTCGACTATCTGACCCAGGCGACCAAGGTCGCCGACGATCCGGGGCTGCACCCCGTCGGCGTCGAGGGCCTGTGCAACGGCGCGCTCGCCGGCAACGCCGAGGCGCGCACGCGGCTGGCGCGCGCCGCCGACGATGTCTCCGCCGAGGTTCGCCGGCTGGTCATGGCGTGCGTCGCCAACGGCCCCGATCCGGTGCGCAACGGCGCCGCGATCGCGATCCGGTTGGTCCGGGACCCGGACGGCGCGATCCGCGGCGACGCGGCGCGCGTGCTGGCGCTGGCGACGACGCGCGGCGGCAAGATCTCCGGCGTCGAAGCCGCGATCGTCGCGCTGCTCGACGACCCGGATCACGACGTCCGGCTGGTCGCGGTGCGCGCGGTCGGTGGGCTCGGCAGCGCGGCGCCCCGCGCGGCTGCCGCGGCGATGGCGCGGATGTTCGAGCGCGCCGACGAGGGCGAGAAGCTGGCGCTGGTGCGCACCGCCAAGCAGATCGGCGCGGCCGAGCTGATCGGCCTGGCGATCGCCGACGGCTCGCCGGTGGTGCGGGTCGAGGCGGTCGACGCGGCGCTGGTCTCGGGGCTGCGCGCGGCGGCCACGCTGTCGGCCGCGCTCGCCGACTTCGACCCGATGGTGCGCAAGGCCGCGCTCGATCGGCTGGCGGCGCAGAAGGACAAGCTCGATCCCCAGGTCCTCGATCGCACGCTCGCGCTGGCGGTCCGCGATCCGGACCCCGAGCTGTCGCAGCTCGCGCTGACGACGATCGCGCGGGTCGCGGCCAAGGACGCCGTGGTGGCGCGGCTGCACCGCGCGCTGGGCTCGCGGGCCGAGCGCGAGCGCGCCCAGGCGGCGGCCGCGGCGATCGGCCTGGTCGACCGCGACGCCCAGCTCTCGGTCCAGCTGCTCGAGCCGCTGATCGACGATGCGTCGCACGATGTCCGCGCCGCGATGCTGCCGGCGCTCTCGGCGGCCTACGCCAAGACCCGCGACCCCGAGCAGCTCGCCCAGATCCTGCGCGACTCCGAGACCAACGCGAGCCGCCGGCTGGTCGCCGCCGCCGCGTTCGTGGTCCACGCCCGCAACGACGCGGGGCGCGCCGCGGCCGAGACCGCGCTCGGCAGCATCGCCAAGGACGGCCCGCCGATGGCGCGGCAAACCGCCCGGCTCGTGCTCGGCCTCATCACCAACAAGGCCGACGGCATGGCGTTCCTTCAGGAGCTGGTGCCGTAGATGAAAATCTAGCGATGGCCCTGGCCGAGGCTGGGCGCGGCGACGACGAGATGATCGAGCTCGGTGGTCAGCATGGCCGGGAGCGACGCTACATGATTTACCCCGCGGCCATCGCGGCGAAATCTGGCTCCCGGTAGCGTGGTGCCGCTCGTGCTCGACGAGCGAAGGAGTGTCCATGTCCACCGCTCGGTCTCGCTTCCTGCCCCTCGTGGTCGTCTCGCTCACCGGCACGGCTGCCGCCGGCCCCGCGCCCGCCGGCAAGCACCACGTGCTCAAGGCATCGCCCGATGACGTGCAGTGGGGCTGGCTCGATCCGCGCGAGAAGCCGCGGCTGACGATCAACTCCGGAGATACGGTCTCGATCGAGACCTTGCTCCACGCGCGCGACAAGATCCACAAGGACGTCGCGATGGAGGATATCGTCGCGCTGCGCAAGGCCAACCCGGGCGGCGGGCCGCACTCGCTGACCGGCCCGGTGTTCGTGACCGGCGCCGAGCCCGGCGATGTCCTCGAGATCCGCATCCTCAAGATCGTCCCCAAGAAGGTCGGCTTCAACTTCAACCTGCCCGGCAAGGACTTCCCGACGATCGGCGCGCTGCCGGGCGAGTTCCCCGACGGCTTCGTCAAGTACTTCGACATCGACTGGAAGACCCGGACCGCGGTGTTCAAGCCCGGCATCACGATCCCGCTCCGGCCGTTCCCGGGCACGCTGGCCGTCGGCATCGACCCCGACGATCCGTCGCCGCGTAAGGCCGCCGTCAAGGACGACAAGCTCGCGGCGGTGAGCTCGCTCCGGCCGTGGAAGAACGGCTCGAACATGGATATCAACGAGCTGGTCGAGGGCTCGACGATCTTCATGCCGGTGTTCCAGCCCGGCGGCCTGATCTGGACCGGCGACTCGCACTGCGCGCAGGGCAACGGCGAGGTCAACCTGACCGCGCTCGAGTGCTCGTTCGAGGAGATCGAGCTCCAGCCGATCGTGCGCAAGGACCTCGCGCTGAGCTGGCCGCGGATCGAGACCGCGACTCACTACATCCAGGTCGGGTTCGACGAGGATCTCGACAAGGCGTTCAACAACGCGCTCGCCGAGACCGTCGACTTCCTGGTCACCCGGAAAGGCCTCACCAAGTACGAGGCCTACTCGCTCGCGGCGGTCGCCGCGGATTGCCGCGTAAGCCAGGTGGTCGATATTCGCAAGGGTGTGCACTGCATGGTGCCCAAGAGCATCTTCACCGCGACCGCCAAGCCACCGCGCTAGCCGCGGGTTTCGCGCCACTGGACACGTGGCGCAGATCGGTGGTAGCGCGGTGAGCACATGAACGGTGCCCGCGCGCTCGTCCAGACCCTCGTCGACGCCGGCGTCGAGGTCTGCTTCGCCAACCCCGGGACGTCGGAGATGCACTTCGTCGTCGCGCTCGACGAGGTTCCCCGGATGCGCGGCGTGCTCGCGCTGTTCGAGGGCGTGGCGACCGGCGCCGCCGATGGCTACGCGCGCATGGCGGACAAGCCGGCAGCGGTGCTGCTGCACCTCGGGCCTGGCCTGGCCAATGGTCTGGCCAATCTCCACAATGCCCGCAAGGCGCGCTCCCCGGTGCTCGCGATCGTCGGCGATCACGCCACCTATCACAAGCGGTTTGACGCGCCGCTCGAGTCGGATATCGAGACCATGGCGCGCGGCGTCTCGGGCTGGTACCGCGCGCCGCGCCGCAGCCGCGATCTCGCCGGGGACGCCGCGGACGCGGTGCCCGCCGCGCTCGGCCCGCCCGGCCAGGTCGCGACGCTGGTGCTGCCGGCCGACGTGTCGTGGTCCGAGGGCGCCGCCGTCGCGACGCCGCGTCCGCGTCCGGTGCTGGCCCCGGCGCCCGAGGCCGTGATCGGCGAGGCCGTGGCTCAGCTCGCGTCCGGCGAGCCGACCGTGCTGTTCCTCGGTGGCCGGGCGCTCCGCGCGCGCGGGCTCGTCGCCGCCGCGCGGATCGCCGCCGCCACCGGGGCCGAGCTCCTGTGCGAGACGTTTCCGGCGCGGCTCGAGCGCGGCGCCGGGCTGCCGGCGGTCGCCCGGCTGCCGTACTTCGCCGAGCAGGCCACCGCGAAGCTGCTGCCGTACCGCCGCGTCCTCCTGGCCGATGCCGCCGAGCCGGTCTCGTTCTTCGCCTACCCGGGCAAGCCGAGCGAGCTCGTGGCGGCGGGCAGCGCCGTCCACCGGCTCGCCGGCGGCGGCGACGACGTGATCGCCACGCTCGAGGCGCTCGCCGACCGGCTGGGGGCGGCGCCGCTGCCGGCGGTTCCGGTGGCGCCGCGTCCGGCGCTGCCGACCGGCGCGCTCACGATCGAGTCCGCGGCCCAGGCGATCGGCGCGCTGCTGCCGGACCGCGCGATCGTCGTGGACGAGGCGCAGACCTCGGGCGCGTTCCTCGGCCCCGCCACGGCGGGCGCACCGCGCCACGACTGGCTCACGTTGACCGGCGGCTCGATCGGCATCGGGCTGCCGCTGGCGGTCGGCGCGGCGATCGCCTGTCCGGACCGCCCGGTGGTGTGCCTGGAGGCCGATGGCAGCGCGATGTACACCGTGCAGGCGCTGTGGACGATGGTGCGCGAGCAGCTCGATGTCACCACGGTGATCTTCAACAACCGCGCCTACGCGATCCTGCGGATCGAGCTCGCGCGCGTCGGCGCCGGCGCCGGCGGCCCCAAGGCCGCGTCCATGCTGAGCCTGGCGCCCCCCGCGCTCGACTTCGTCGCCCTGGCCCGCGGCCTGGGCATGCCGGCCGCGCGGGCGACCACCGCCGAGGAGCTCGTCGCGGAGCTCCGGCGCGCGCTCGCCGAGCCGGGGCCGCACCTGATCGACGCGGCCGTGCCCTCGCTCCTGTGAGCTATTGATCGAAGCGAAACCGCCGGAGCCCGGCGAGCAGGAACGCCGCCGCGAACCCGTACACCGCCAGGATCGGCCTGGCCACGTCGGCGAAGCCGGCGCCGTCGCGGACCAGCAGCATGTTGTAGCCGTCGAGCGCCCAGCCGTGCGGCACGAACAGCCCGATCTGCTGCAGCGTGTGCGGCATCAGCGGGCGCGGCAGCATGCAGCCGCCGAGCAGGCCCATGATCAGCACCGCCACGGTGCCGAGCGACGAGACCTGCTTCTCGCTCGAGCTCACCGCCGCGATCAGCAGGCCGAGCGTGGTCGCGGCGAGCGCCACGCCGACGCTGAGCACCGCGAGCGCGGCGATGCTGCCGCCGATCTGCATGCCGAAGCCGAACACACCGATCGCGAACAGCAGGGCCACCTGGAGCGTGCCGAGCGCGACATACGGCGCGAGCTTGGCCACGAGCAGGAGCCATGGCGCGACCGGCGTCGAGAGCAGTCGCCGCCACGTGCCGCTGCGGCGCTCCTCGGAGAAGCTGAGCGCGCACGTGACCGCGATGAAGAACCCGAACAGCACGGCGTTGCCGGGCACGGTGATCTGAAACGCGGTGGCGCCGCCCATCGGCTTGCGGACGCCGGGCGGCGCGACCGCGGTCACCACCTCGACCGACCAGCCGCCGATCACGGCGCGCGTGACGATCGCGGTCAGCGGCGCCTGCAGCGCGTCGAGCTCGGACCTGGGCTTGCCGGTATCGATCACGAGCTCGGCCTTGGCGCCGCCGCGCGTCGGCGCGAAGTCGCGCGGGATCACGAGGCCCACCGCGTACGTCTCGTCGGCGACCTGGCTGCGCACCTGATCGGCGCTCGCCGCGGCCACGGCGTGGAACTGCAGCGACGCGTCGATCGCGGCGACCACGCGCGCGCCGGCCGCGGCCTGCGGATCGACCCACACGATCACCGGCTTGGCGGCGGGCTTGTCGTCGAGCCCCTTGAACGCCG
>Ga0302323_100001611_pt1 | contig 18384 bp, 20 predicted proteins | sample Fen_T0_3_FD_201950 | JGI IMG/M metagenome (GOLD analysis project Ga0302323, IMG submission 201950) | Peat permafrost microbial communities from Stordalen Mire near Abisko, Sweden - Fen_T0_3 | ecosystem: Environmental > Terrestrial > Soil > Wetlands > Permafrost | place: Sweden: Abisko... | reverse complement strand
CAGAGGATGATCAGAAAGTGATCGTCCGCTCGAATGGCACTGTCGGCTATGTGGGTAAGGACATCGCCTACCACATGTGGAAGTTCGGCCTGCTCGGTCGTGACTTCAGCTATCGCAAGTTCTATCACTATCCTAACCAGCACGATTGCTGGATCTCTACTACTCCCGACGACCCTGGCGCAGAGAAAGGTCACCCTCACTTCGGCGACGTCGCCGAAATCTACAACGTGATCGACGCCCGCCAGTCAGAGGCGCAGAACACAGTCGTCGAGGCACTGCGCGGTTTAGGTCACGGGGAAGCCGCCGATCGCTACACGCATTTCTCCTACGAGATGGTCGCGCTCACTCCGCGTTGCGCCGCCGAACTCGGCTACGAACTCAGCGACGAAGACAAGACGCGTTCATGGATTGAAGTGTCTGGCCGCAAGGGTTTTGGCGTGAAGGCCGACGATCTGCTAGACGCCTTGATAGCCGCCGCGCGTAAGGAAGTGGATACGCGCCATCCTGAATTGAGCGATGCCGAGCGAGCATCCATCGCCACGCAAATTGCTGTTGGCGCTCTGCGCTACTTCATGTTGAAGTTCACCAAGGCGTCCGTAATTGCATTTGATTTCAAAGATGCTCTCAGCTTCGAAGGCGAGACCGGCCCTTACGCGCAGTACGCAGTTGTACGTGCCACGAACATCTTCCGCAAGGCCGGGCTGAATCCTGACGATTTCTGCAAAAACGCGGCGAGCCGGATGTCCGCCGACGATTTTCAGAAGTTTCTGACCGGCGATTCGGGCAACTCCATCTGGGAACTTTGGCTCGCCTCGGCCAAGACTTCGTACATCGTTGAACAATGCATTGGAACTACCGAGCCTGCATATCTCGCGAAGCACGCGTTTCAACTGGCACAGCTCTTCAACACCTTCTACCATCAGCACCCCATCCTCGCGGAACCAGACGAAGGACGCAAAACGTTCCTGTTCATGACAGCCGCTGTTGCACGGCGAGAATTGGAGCAGGTCCTGGCCATCATGGGGATCAAAGCGCCCCCGGTGATGTAGTCCGCGCTCGCAACGCCAAACCAGTTTCGTAGGGGTAGAACTACCGATTCCTGTCTTGGCTTGAGAGTTCCCCGGGGCCTGTCTATAATCCTTCCCGGAACCGCTACCGTATAAATTTTCTATGGTCCATAGCGCCTTTCCCGGAATCCGCGAGGTTGTCTTTCCCACAACGTCTTCATAAGTGCATGATTCTAAGATTCTTATGGGAATAGCCCTGAAAAATGGGATGGCATCTCTCGTGCTTTAGGTAGATGTGGTTCAGTTGCAAGGACAGTTATCGAGACTCGATCAACAATAGAACTTGAACCCCGCAATACTCTTGGGGAAAGGGAGCCCCTGAATCAGATGAAAAGAACTTTACTGACCCTAATGCTGGCGCTTATGGCCGCCGCATCCATCGGCTGCACTTCTAAGAACTATGTGCGCCAACAGACCACGCCGCTCATTAACAAGACCAATGAGCTTGACGATCTGACCGCGAAGAATTCGAAAGACATCAAGGACGTGGACGCTCGTGCGCAGTCGGGGATCCAGACCGTGCAAGCCCGGGCCAACGAAGTGGACCAGAAAGCCCTTGCCGCAGGCAGCAGCGCTGACAAAGCGCAGACCACGGCGAGCAACGCCGTACAGCGCGTGGACATGCTGACCAACACCGTCGTCAACCTAGACAATTACCACTCCGTGGTTGAAACGTCGGTGCACTTCGGCTTCAACAAAGACAACCTCACCAAGGACGCGAAAGAAGCCATTGATCAGCTTGCATCCAGTGTCGCCTCGACCAAGGGCTACATCATCACGGTTGAGGGCGCGACGGATTCGGTGGGCGGCTCGGATTACAACTATGAGCTCAGCCAGCGCCGCGCGAAGGCTGTCATTCAGTACCTGGCGTCGGAAAAGAACGTTCCGGCCTACAAGATTTATCTGATCGGCCTCGGCAAGGATAAGCCCGTCGAGCCGAACACAACCTCGCAGGGACGTGCAAAGAACCGTCGTGTGGACATCCACTTGATGACCAACACGGGTAGCGCATCCCCGAGCCAGCAGACCCCGACGGCGACCGCAAATCCGCCGTCACTCTAGAAATTGATTTTTCCCTCCTCCCCGGAGGAATTGCCAAAACGGGCTGCCGAAATATCGGTGGCCTGTTTTTTTTGCTGCCAGCGAGGAGCACTTTCTCGTCCCTTGTCACTGACGTCGCCTCCCCAAAACCGCAAGAATAGTCAAGCGGTTTTCTCCCGACTTGCTTACGTTGGATTGCGGTATGAGAGATACCACCTTGCACGACTACAAGCGACGGATTGTTCGAGTGCTGGCTCACATTCAGCAGCATCTGGACGAACCCCTTCGCTTGGGTGACATTGCCGCCTTAGCTTGCTTTTCGCCCTATCACTTCCACCGGATTTTTAAGGGCATGGTGGGGGAGTCGGTCAAGGAATACGTGCGCCGGTTGCGATTGGAACGGGCAGCGAGCCAGTTGAAGCTGGGCTCGGCTCCTGTAGTCGACATCGCGCTAGAAGCGGGCTACGAAAGTCACGAAGCGTTTACACGTTCGTTCAAGTCCGCATTCGCTGTCGCTCCGTCGCAATTCCGCAAGATTCGCCGTATGCAATTCACCAGCGTTCCCTCTGGCGTACATTACCGCCCGGGCACAAGCGTCCAGAGTTTTCGAAGCCTTCGTCGAGGAGAGAATATGAACGTTGAAATCCAGCAGTTGAATCCGATGCGCGTTGCTTTTCTACGCCACGTGGGACCCTACAACGAAGTCGGGGCAACCTGGGATCGTTTGCTCACACTCATGGGGAAAGACGGCTACATAGGCGGCGACACAATGATGCTGGGGATCTGCCATGACGATCCCGAGATTACTCCGTCGTCGAAGATTCGCTATGACGCCTGCATTACCGTGGCCGATGATTTCCAACCGAATGACGAAATCCAAGTCCAGGTCGTTGTCGGCGGAGAATACGCGAGGACGACTCATGCTGGTCCCTACAACGGTTTGGGTCGGACGTACTCGGAGTTGCTAGGACAGTGGATTCCGCGCAGTGGGCGGGAGTTGCGCGACGTCCCTTGCTTTGAGGTTTATCTAAACGACCCGCAGGGCACTGCGCCCGAGGATTTGTTGACCGATATTTATGCACCGATTGCGCCCGTTGGTAGCTCGACCAGGAGATGAAGCAATGAAAACGGCGATCATGAAGACCGCGAAGAAGACGGAAGAGAAACTCGATCTCTATCGCAAGTACAGCAAAGAATATGTCGCACCTCAGACGCCAGTGCTGGTCGAAGTCGGTCCGGCAGCTTATCTTTCGATCAAGGGAAAAGGTGCTCCCGGAGGCGCCGCGTTCACCGACGCGGTCGGCGCGCTCTATGGCGTGGCCTTCACCGTGAAGATGACGCTCAAGTTCGCCGGGAAACCCGATTATCTTGTCTCGAAACTCGAAGGCTTATGGCCGACTTTGAAATTCGGTGAACCTGCGCATGATAAGGAACAGTGGACCTGGCAATTAATGATTCGTACCCCGGACTTCATCACGGAGAAAGAGGTCAAGGGCGCAATCGCCGTACTGCTCAAGCGCGGCAAGACAGAAGTGGTACAGCAGGTCGTCCTGGTGGCTCTGGAAGAAGGGCTATGCGTGCAGTCGTTGCACGTGGGGCCTTACGATAAAGAATGCTTGACCCTCGAGGTCATGAGATCGTTTGCCGAGAAGAAAGGAATGAAGTTCCATGGCGCACACCACGAAATATACCTGTCGGACCCGCGCCGTGTTGATCCCGCGAAACTCAAGACGATTCTCCGGCATCCGGTAAAGGCTGTCTAGCAGCGTCGGTTTCAGGACTGCAAGACGAAGATTCCCAGAGCAATGAATACAAGCGGAACGATCCAGTGCCCCCAGCGATCCACCGCTTTCAAAACCAGTGGGTGTCTTCCCAGCCATCGGCCTGCCAGACAAAGAGCTGCAATCAGAATCGCATACACGCCTAGAATTACGGGCAGATAGACGCGCGCAATCACAAAGAACGGTACATAAACACCGACGTTGTCACCGCCGTTCGAGAGCGTGACAAGGGCGATCGACAGAATCGCTGAGCCAAACTGCGGTGTCTCTCCATCGCCTTTCCCAAGGCGGAGCAGTTGCTTGAGACCAAGCGCGAGGGGCAACACACCCAACAGGCGGACCCATATGTGAGGCACTTTGAGGGCGGCAAACGCACCGATCAAGCTGATCAGTATGATGGCAGCAAACCCAAGATACTGGCCTGCGACAATGCGGCGAGCCGGAATCCGATGCGCGAAAAACAGCGTCAGTAGAAACAGGTCGTCAATGTTGGTCGCCGCAAAAGTCGTTATGCTCCCGCCAATTGCGGCCAGCAAGGGATGGATCACCGGTTGAGACTAGCACGAGGAAAGTGTGGGATTGTGCGGGGTGAGCCGCTCGTCGGGTATTTGGTCGCGCCCTTGCAAAAAATTCGGGAACGTCGCCTTGGCAACCGCCTGCCCAAGCTGTGGCATCGCACCCATATTGGATACAAGAGGTTTAGAATATCAACAGGATGAGTCGTTTAGCCATTTTCGTATCGTTGCTCGCGCTGGCCGGAGCCAGTTGTTTGGCCCAGGAATCCTCGTCTTCCAGCCAGTCGTCCCAACAGTCGCCGAGTCAGGAATCCGACCGCAATCGCGAAGCCCAGGAGAGTTCCAGCCGCGAGACCCGCATCGACATTTCCCCGCCCAAAGACGACGCCAAGAACCATCCCGAGAGTGCGAACGCGGTATCGGACTTGGAAATCGCTCCGGCCCCCGAAGGTACGGATGTCCAGGAATTCCATCCCTGGAATCCAATGAAGGCGCTGAAAAATGTAGAGGTCGGCGACTACTACTTCAAGCGCAAGAACTACAAAGCGGCGCTCGACCGCTATAAGGAAGCCCTTTATTACAAGGAAAACGATGCCATCGCCAGCTTTCGACTGGCCGTGTGTCAGGAAAAACTGGGCGACAAGACTGAGGCGAAAAAGTACTACGAGCAATATCTGAAGATCCTGCCAGAAGGCCAGTACGCCAAGGACGCCCACGCGGCGCTGGCTAAACTCGAAAAGAGCCAGTAGCTGTTGTCTGACCCGCAAACTGTGCGGCGAAGGCTAACGCTCTCGCGGTGCGACATGCGTGCGCTGTCGGAAGAGGCTACTTCTCGACCTTCGAAAATTCTCCGGTCGTAGCATTCACGGCGATGCGCAGTTTCGCCGTCGCGCGATCGGCACCATAGATCACGTGCCAAAGCAGCGCGTTATTTTGACGATCCCAATCCAGGATGTAAAGCAGTGGCGTATCTGGTTCGCTCTCCAGCAACTTGTCCCCGCCGTGCTGTTGCGCCACGGCAAATGCCTTGTCCGAATCCGTCTTCAGGAACTGAACGTTGAAGACGATCGTGGAAGAATTGGTCGGGCTGTAAGTGTCGTCGGTGCCGTGGTTGATCTCGCCGTTCGTCCAGGTGTATGCCTTGGTCGCATGCTGCGCGACGGAAGCGAAGCCGGATCGCCATTCGCCAGCTTTCCCATCCCGCGTCTTGGTGGGCGATGATTCCACGCGAAACGGTTGCGCATCGGTCGCCCATCCGCGTGCGGAAATGTAGCACTTGTAGAATGCGCTGCTTCCGGTCATGGTATCCGGGACTTTTGGCTTTTCCGCCGTTGTGGTCGTGCTGGGCCCGGACGAGCATCCGGCCATCAAAATAATTCCGAGTACCGCTGCGAATATTTTTGTCATTCCAATTTGCGCCAGTTGTTTGGGTTAGAAAGGATCGCGATCATTGTAACCAACCCAGGCATCGAATCCTATAAAATTGCCGCTCGGTGTACTTCATTTCAAACTCCTCTATGAACTCACATCTTGAACGCTTGCGCCAGGAACTTGAAAGTGTGACCAGCGGTTTGAGCCAAGATGCGCTCAACCGGGATGCGGCAGGGAAGTGGACCGCCGCGCAGGTTCTGGAACATCTTTATCTGACCTATAAGAACACCAACAAGGCAATCGCCAAATGTCTGGCTGCGGGCGGGCCACTGGGTACTCGAGCAACGATCAAGAACCGCTTCGGGAAAATGCTGGTACTGGGGCTGGGCTATTTGCCTGGTGGTGCGAAAGCCCCAGAGCGCGTGGTTCCGCGAGGAACGCCGAGTGACGAAGTACAGGCTTCGATATTCACCGAACTGCAAAACATGGACGCGAGTCTGGATGAGTGCGAACGGCGATTCGGTGCCGCTGCCAAGATTATGGATCATCCTCTCCTCGGACCCTTCTCCGCGGATGAGTGGCGCCGGTTTCACTGGGTGCACGGCCGTCACCATGTGCGGCAAATTCGGGATCGGGCTAGAAAATGAGAGGGCGCGGATGGGATCCGCGCCCCGGGTTTGAATGCTGTTGCTACAGGTGCATCGGCCAACGGCTTAGCACCGAAGCACTATTACTGCTTCCTGTCGTCGTCGGCCGGTTTGTCCTTCTCGCTGTCCTTGTCCGCTTCTTTCTGGACTACGCCAGCCTTGCGAGCCTGCTCCTGCAACTCTTCCAATTGCTGCTTGGCAGCATCGATCTTCTGCTGCTTGCTGTCCATTTCTGACTTGTACTGCGCGTCGTCCTTGTCCCACTGGGCAGAGTCGCGCAGACGAGCGCCCGCGTCACCGTAGAACGCGGCGGCGCGGAGTCGATACTCGCGCTGGTCAATGTTGAGTTCGTGCGCGAGACCATCGATTTTCGCTTGTTGTTCCTTGATCTTTCCCCGCAGCTCCTCGTTGGCCTGCTGACGATCCTCTTGCGCCTGCTTTTGAGCAGCGCCCGCGTCATTGGCTGCCGGCGCGCCCTGACCATTTGGCGTCGCGGTCGACGCCGTTGGAGCCGGGCCCACCACGCTCAACTGCTGGCTTGTGGGCAGGTTGTCATTGTCATAGTGACGGCTCGCACTGTTCGACTGTGGCTTGTTCTGTCGCGCTTTTCGCGCCAAATCTCCAAGCGATGGGCCAGCCTGCGTGGTTGCGGATGTCGATTGTGCCAAGGCTCCCGCAGTCATTAGCGCGAAACTCGCGACTACCAGCCAATTCGTTCGTTTCATTTGCCTCATCCTTCCGCAGGCGCCTAAGGCAGCCCGCCACTCCAATTTCAAGAACCTGCTGTTGCTGCCTGCGCACCTTCGAGAAAACTTCCGATGGTGCGGTCGAGCTGCGCGGCTTCCTTGGCGATGCTATCCGCCAGTTGCCGCGCGAAATCGGGATCCCGGTTACATGCCAACTGTTGCGCGTGCCCCGCGATCGTGGTCAGAGAGTCTCTGAGTTCCTGAGCCAGATCCGCCGAGATTTCCTGTCGAACTCGTTGATCGTGGCGAATACGCTCGAGGTCGGTCTTGTCGCTCAGCACCAGCGTTGTGCCCAGCAGGCTAGCGTCCTCAGCCATCACTGGCGATACGGAGATTTCCAGTACGCGGGTCTCCCCTTCGCGCGTGATGTAATTCAGCAGCAAACCGCGCACGGCGGTGGTTCCTGCCATGGCGGGTGCGAGCGCTTGCGCTACTGTGGACTCGCTAAGAGGTATCCCCGTATTGGAAGGCCGAAGCGTCGCGTTTCGGAACATCTCGCTCACATCCAGCCCGACCGGAGAAGCAAAGCCCAGCATCTTGCGTGCGGCCGCATTCGATTGCCGCACCAGACCGACGGTATTGAAGAACAGAACTCCAGTGGGAAGGTTCGCCAGCACTGTGGAACTGAGTGTGTCGGATGCCTTGGCCTTCCTGCGTTCAGCTTGCTGTTGCGTGGTCAATTCGTGCTTTTGCTGTTTCAGTTGCTGAATCACCGCATGATAGGCATGAACGGGAAGGCCATCGGCAGAAAGCGGCGCGGCACTCAGATCCGGTTCCTCCGTGAGGCTCTTTCTCAGCCTTCGGCTGACAAAAATGGCCACGGCTAAGGCCATCATCGAACAGAACAACAGCAAAGCCATTCGCAGCACGACTGGATTCGCCAACGCTCTCATAGCGTCCTCCAGTACCAATGCAGCACTTGGTTGCCGAACAGGAATGCCAGGAACGCCATTGCGCCCAGAAATACGCCGAAGGGCATTTCGTAATAGCGCAAGACCATCCGTGCCGAATGCCAGGCGCGTCTTCGCGCCTCCATCGAAGGTGTGCCATGCGCAGAGATTCTGCGACGGCGTTTGATCCATACTGCGAGCACCGTACTCAGGCCAAAGAGGGAACCGGCCAGCGATGCCGAGAAAATTGTCAGAACGGTCAGCTTGGTCCCCAGGAACGCGCCGATTAAGCCCATGAGCTTGACATCGCCGAATCCCATGCCTTCTACGCCGCGCGCTCGTAGATAGATCGCCGCAGCCCCATACAGGAACGACGCCCCCACCGCGGCTCCCAGCAGCGAATCCGCCAGCGACCAGATCCGCCATGAAATGTCGCCACGCATCTCGAACGACACCAGTCCCGGCATGATGCGCGACGCCAAATCGTTCACCGGAACCATCAAGCTGAAAGCAATCCCAATACAGATACCCGGAAGCGTCAGAGCGTCAGGCAGTAATTTGGTTTCCGCATCGGTGAAGATCAGCCCGAAAAGCAGAAATCCCAGTACCGCGCACTTTAGTGCCAGCAGCGTCAGTCCAAAGTGGAGATAGCATGCCAGGAATAGAACTCCAATCAGCATCTCGACGATTAGATAGCGCGGGGAAATCGGCTGCGTGCATGCTCGGCATTTTCCTCCAAGGAGCAGCCAACTGACTACCGGAAGATTGTGATACAGCGGGATGGGATCGCCGCAATTGGGACAGGCGGAACGTGGAGAAACCACCGACTTTCCCAGCGGCATGCGGTAAATGCAGACGTTCAGGAAACTGCCGAAGCAGAGTCCGTACGCAAAGATCGCCGCTGCAATTAGAGTTTCCACGCTAGCTAAGTGCCCATCCTGTCGAGATTTGCCTTGATTATAAGGCGGGTTTGGGCAGGCTCTCTAAGCACGAAGGTCACTGTACCCGCGCCGACCCGCAAGTGCTAGGGAGTAATAGGGAAACCGGTGTCTCGCAGCCTCCAGGCTGTCCCGAGGCCTTAGGCGACCCGGCTGATCTCATATCGGTAGGGCAGGAAGATCGAAAACACCGTCCCCGTTCGCGGACCGTTGGCCCAGCTCTTCACCCGGATGCGGCCTCCGTGCTTCCGCACGATCCCGCTCGAGACCCACAGCCCCAGTCCGGTTCCAGAGTCCTTTTTCGTGGTGTAGAACGGTTCGAAAATTCGCGCAAGCGATTCCTGCGGGATCCCCGAACCAGTATCCGCGACAATAATCCGAATGCCTTGGCTTCCGCTACGCCAGTCGTAGTTCGGTGCGATACGCACCTGCAGCGAGCCCTCTTTGGGCATGGCATCCGCGGCGTTCACCACCATGTTTGCAAACAACTGCCGCAGTTCGCCTCCAAATCCGTGAACTGCCTGCGCCGGGCGGTACCGTCGGATAACCCGGATCTTCCGCGTGTCGAGCTTGTGCGAATAAAGTTGTAGGACTTCGTCCATCAATGTGGCTGCATCTATCGAACCCGGCGAACCCGAATCCCTAACGAAACCGAGCGTTTGTTGTGCCAGGCTCGCGACTCGTCCAACTTCTTTCTCCGCCATCGTCAGATACTGTGGGGCATTTGCCGAATCGTGGCGTGCCAGGTAGAGGAGATTGACGACCGCCTCAAGAGGATTGTTAATCTCGTGTGCAATCGAGGCCGCCATACGCCCCGCTGTAGCCAGCTTTTCACTGCGTCGCACCGCCTCCTCCGACACCTTCTCCGCCGACATATCTCGTGCAATGGCCGATGCCCCGAGGATTTCCCCTCGCGCGTTTCGCAGCGGCGAGATTGAAAGCAACACTGGCCAGCGTGTTCCGTCCTTGCGCACCCGCTCTGTTTGATAGGGACCAACCTGCCCCCCGGCCTTCAGCGTCCGCACGTTGCTTTCTACCTCTGTCTGCCGGTCCACCGGAGCTAGAGACCGAACGGGCAACCCAACGGCCTCTTCGACGGTGTAGCCATAAAGCAATTCGGCCGCGCGATTCCAGCTCGTGATATCGCCCTCCGGATTCGTGCTGAAGATGGCATCGGGCGAGTATTCGACGATGGCTGCCATTTCGCGGCGAATGCGATCGGCTCGCGATTCAGCTTGTTTCTTCTGCCATGCCATGCTGGCCGCAAAGACCGAAATCCCGAGAAAAACTAACAGTCGCTCGCGATCCGCGCCATTGACCACACCAAACGTTAGGACCGGCGGGAAGACAAAGAAGTCGAGACAAGCCGCGGAAAGCAGGGAGCAGAAGACCGAAGGACCGAAGCCCAGAAAACGCGCCGAAAAAAGTACGGCCAAAAGAAAAAGAGCAAACGGGTGCCGATGAAGCAGAGGTGAGAACGTCCACAGGCTCAGCCCAACCCAGACTGCCACTGCCGCACCGGAATACTGGACGAGCGCCGTGTTCCAATTGCGCGATATCCAACTACGCTGCTTGGCTACTGCTTCAGGCATGAAAGACAACGCTGTGGTCCCAGATGGCCGCGAAGGTAAATCGAGCAGCGGCCACTCATAACAGCGTCAAAAAGACTTTAACAGCCCGCGGGGGCGGGAGCAAACTGCCTCGCCAGGAGGTTTGGGGGATGCACTCAGGAGAGCGCGTCCCCGGTTCGTCACCGTTTCAAAACTACTTTTTCTGCAGCGACTCAATGTACTTATTGAGATTGGCGACCCGCTGCTGAACCTCTGCTTCGTGGCCGTTGCTCATGCTCCAGAACAGTTTGCCCCAGATCGGCATATCTTTCGATCCGTGCGCCGCTAGCGTCTCTTCGCCGCGGATGACCGCAGATACTTTCAGCCCCGGATATTTCCCGCCATTTCTTGCTGCCAGGGTGGTTAGATCGGTTGGCGGCACTTTAAGGGCTTCTGCGGCTGGACCGTTACCCTTACCGTCGGCGGCATGACAGACCGCGCAATAATTCTTGAACATCTCCTGGCCGGATGCGGCCGATGTCTGCTTGATCGGGACATGCTTGATTTCCGTTTTCGGCTGATCTTGCGCCGAAGCCATCATCGCCGGTATAGCCAGCGCCGCTACGATGGTCAAACTTTTCTTCAGAAAACTCATGACAACCTCCTGAGGGAACCAACTGTCCCTGCAACTTTTTGCATTACAACAAGGCCAGTGTAGATTGCACCCGCACGGGCCACGGTGAGAGGCGTCACACGTGAAGGTGATGAAAATCGCAACATGACTCAAAACCAAACACTTGGTAGAAATCCTATAGCAACAAAAGGGCGCCCGAGGGCGCCCTTTGCCACATTCAATCTATTTGCACTTATTTAGGGCTGTCTAGTTTCGGACGTCCCGCGTCCGGTCCCTTGTCCACTTGCGTGACAGTCACTGGAGATTCCAAGGTAAAGTTCAGGACCGACTCGCTGGCCAGTTTGATTTGCTGGCCTTTGCCTGCAGCCTGCACCCCCCCGCCAACTCCGCCGCCCGCCGCCGCCCCGATCCCAGCGCCTTTGCCACCCCCGGCAATGCCGCCAATGATGGCTCCGATTACGGCTCCTGCACCCACTTTCTCCGCCGTATTCGTCGTGCGATTATTGCCCTGACGTCGATACTGGTTTGTCTGCACGCTGTATGATTTGCCGCCGACCATAATCCGGTCCAATTGCAGGACGAGCAGCGACTGACCCGCGAATTTGCCCGCGCTCTTCACGTCCACCACGTGACCCTCGACGTTGTATCCCGATGGGATTGCGATGTCGCCTTCCGAGGCCAGCGGTGAATCCAGCGTCGCCCGGAAAGTCTGACCCGCCTGCGCCGTTTCGGAATCGATCGGATCCACTAACCGGATTGCCACCACCGTTCCCGACTGCACGGTCAACTTCTTTGGCTCAGGCGGCGGAGGAGGGGCCGCCGGCGTTGCTGCGGGTGTAGAAGATGCCACCGGAGCCGCACTCGCCATTGTGTTGTTTTGCGAGGTCGAATCGCTCTGATCCTTTCCCTTGCCCTTGTCCCAGAAATCCTGATCCGGAACTTCGGACTTCGCATGGCGCGGAGTCGATGGCCGTGGCTTCGTTTCCTGCCGCATCCGAACTGGAGGCGGCGCTTGGGCTACTTCCTTCTTCACTGCAGAGTCAGGCGTTGCCTCTGGTGCCGCTGCTACCGCCGGCACGACTCCGCCCACTACCAGGTTATTCACAACTTGTTTGATCCCGGCAGTTTCCGACGCATAGCGCGCCGCCGCCGTCCGTTGCGTGTCGTTGTCCACGGTCCCCGAAAGCGTAACTACCCCTGCGGTCGTTTGAACCGTGATGCCCTTGCCCTGCAAACCGGAATCCTGGTTGAGTCTCGTTTGAATCTGCTGCGTCGCTTGACTGTCGTCAGGCGCCTTCGTGCAGCCTATCCCTGCTGCCAATACACCAGCCAACATAACCGAGCATAAGTACCGACTTGCCCCGCACGTCATAAAACGCTCCTAGGAGGGTGAGATGTCCATGCTTAGTTTAGATGCTGCCAAGGGCGCGTCAAAGGGGGGGAATCGAGGCGGAGAATATCGAGTTGCGGGAAGGGTCAGTGGAAGAGCAGTCCGTTAGGGGCTGCGGGTCGGATTTGCGTTTCTCAGAAAACAGCTCAGCCGGGGAGATTCGGAGCCTTAGTGGTGCAGGAATCGGTAATCGAGGATCGAGGCCGCCAGCCCGAACGCGTCTTCCGTATTCTCGACCGCATCTTTCACGCGAATTAGTCGGCCCTGGCACAGCACGTTGCTGTTCTTTTGCCCCGAGATCTCTTCCGGCATTTCAAAGATCATCTCGACCAGCGCGTTCGCCGGCAATTGCTGCGGTCCGTAGAACATGACCCCCGACTGGCTGATGTTCTGGATCGCGCCTTCATACCATATGCTAAGGTTCTTCCCGCGATAACGTACCGGCGAGTTCAGCTTCAAGCGGCGTGCGCGCGGAGTCCATGTGGGCTGTTTCTTGCCAGCCCGGCGCCGGGTTGCAGCGGTATCGGCGATCGGTTCTTCAACGCGCGGACCGCGCCGCATCGTTTTCCAATCGTACTGATACGCGGTCGCGCACAGCAGACACACCTGGTAAAACTCTCCACCCGCCGTGCGGCGCGGCCAGGAAAATTCGTGCGAACAGCGTCCTAGCATGAGAACATCCATTAGCTTTTGCGGCATTTGTGAAGTGCGCCCGTAAACATGCGCATCTCCATCTTCTGCTGACTGTCGCTTTGTGGGTAGGTTACTTTGGTGTATCGAAGGCTCAGGCCTTATGCTTTTTCATAGCCCGTCGTTTCGATGGCCCGGCCCTCGCTATGCTCCTGCCCACTCAAAACTCGCGTGCCGCCTTTCTGCTGGCTGGTGGCAAAAGCTCACGCATGGGCACTGACAAAGCACTGATCGAATTCCGAGGGCAGACGCTTCTGGCTCGGGGACTCCATACGCTGGCTGCTACCTGCGGCGATGTCACGATCGTTGGCCATCAGGAGACACTCGCCGGGCATGCATCTGTCATCAGCGACATTTTTCCCGGCTGTGGACCGCTATCGGGCATTCACACTGCCTTGCGCCATACCTCGGCCGAACTGAACCTCGTGCTCGCCGTGGACATGCCATTCGTGCAGGTGGGCCTTCTGCAATTTCTTTTGCAGACCGCGCAGGAGTGCGATGCAGTGGCGACCGTGCCGCAAACTGCCCGGGGCTTCCAGCCCCTCTGTGCCGTCTATCGCCCCGGCTTTGCCGCCGCCGCTGAAAGGGCCATCCACGCAGGAGAGTACAAGGTTGACGCGGTCTTTTCGTCGATCAGTCTGCGGGTGATTGGAGACGCGGAACTACTCGCTGCGGGTTTTTTCGAGCGAGATTTCTTCAACTTGAATACGCCTGAAGATCGCAAGGCCGCGGAAAGTTTCCCTTCCGAAGGTTGAGCCGCACCTGCCTCTCATGCCATGCTGTTCAGCATGGCCGCCACAGCGACCCCACCCACTTCGCCCTATATCGAGTTCAAGGACGTCTCCAAAGCTTTCGGCGACCGCGAGATTCTGAAGCATGTCAGCTTTGACGTTATGCCCGGAGAGATGGTCTGCATCCTCGGCCGCAGCGGCGTCGGCAAATCGGTTTCGCTCCACAACATCATGGGTTTTCTCAAACCCGATTCTGGCCGCGTGATCGTTGCTGGCGAGGACATTACGGACTACAACGACGCCCAACTCGAACTGATTCGCAAGAAAGTCACAATGGTATTTCAGAACGGCGCCCTGTTTGACTCGCTCACCGTTGGCGAGAACGTTGCGTTCCCGCTGCGCGAAAAAAGGGAACTATCCGAGCAACAGATATTTCAGGTTGTAGACGGATTGCTGGAAATGGTGGGAGTGAAAGAAATGCGCGATCAGTTGCCTTCCGATCTCTCCACGGGCATGAAGCGTTCCGTGGCGATTGCACGCGCGCTGTCTGCGCAACCGGAATGCGTGCTGTACGATGAGCCGACCACCATGGTGGATCCTCTGATGGGGAATCTCCTCGGCGACCTGATCGCTCGCCTCAAACTGCAACTCCATCTGACGTCAGTCGTAGTCACCCACGATATGCGACTAGCCAAGAAACTCGCCGACCGGATCGTGTTTCTCCATGAGGCCCAGGCGATCTTCTTCGGGCCCTACAAAGACATGGAGAAGTCCGATCACCCAATCATTCAGGAATTCCTGGAATTGGACGAACTGAAACTCGAAGCCTAGCGTCGCCGACGCCACCGTGTAAGCCGGTTACTTACATGCTTCCGGCGTCACCGAACTCCTCGCCTTCAGGTTGGCTTTGAGCGCCAGATAACAGACCTGGTGATCGGTAATCGCTGAATTGAACCAGACCCCGACAATGCGTTTGATTTCCTTCAACGATGCCTCTTCCGCGGCGGTGCTTGCGGCTACGTCAGCCTCAACCAGCAGGGAGGAAAGAAACTGCGCATCAACAGCGCCTTCTTTTGTGTAAATGACGGCCCGCAGCGCCGCCCGTGCATAGTCATCCCCGATTCGAGTGTCGTTGTTTTGCGATGCCGCAGCCGTGCCTAGAAGCATCACCAACGTCAAGGCGATTGTCCCTTCATGAATCATCTTTGATTTCTCCTGCCGCACCGTCTGGGCGGCGAGCCCACATTCGGAACGAACACCGGAGCCGAACTTGTGATCAAAAAATAAATCGCAAGTGTTTTGCAGCTAGAGGCCGAAACCAGAGGGAGTCAGAAGCCTTGCCCAACCAATTCCTCGACCGTGAACGACTCTTGCGTCGAATTGCGAGTCATCAGCTTCTCCACATACTTGGCGATCACATCGGCCTCAAGATTCACAGGATCTTCCGGCTTGAGAGAGCCCAGATTGGTCAGGTCCACGGTATGAGGAATGATCGCGATCGTGCAGCGATTCTTCTCTAGTTTTGCCACCGTAAGGCTGATTCCCTCAATTGTGATCGAGCCCTTGAATACCGTGTACTTCTCCACATCGGACGGAATCTCAATGTGCAGCCACCAGTTGTCGGAATCGGCTATACGGTCGAAACCGATCACTTTGCCAACGCCATCAACGTGGCCCTGCACAATGTGCCCGCCAAAGCGCCCATCAGCCTTCATCGGCAGCTCAAGGTTAACGAGGGCGCCTTCATGAATGCGCGAGAACGACGTTCGCGCCCAGGTTTCCGGTGCAAGGTCGGCGCAGAACGAACTCGCCTGAATGTCCAGCGCAGTCAGGCAGACTCCGCTGACGGAAATGCTGTGGCCAGTTCCCAACTCCTTCGGAGCATTCTTGGCGCTGATCGTGATGCGACGGTTTTCGCCGCGCTGTTCAATCTTGGTGATCTTGCCGACTTCTTCCACAATTCCAGTAAACATGAAGCCTCCAGAGAATGAATGCGTTTACTTCGCAAGAGTTCCATCGTGATAAGGGTCGCGCAAATAGCCTTCGACGGCAAAGTCTTCCCCGAACTGATGCAAGCGAACGCGGCGCGCAGTCAGCGCAACATGCGTGTGTCCCTGTCCCGCGCTGGCGACAAAAGGAACCGATCCCTCGCCCAGAATCTTTGGTGCGTAAAACAGAAACAACTTGTCCACCACTCCCGACGAGAGAGCAGTCCAGTTGACCGTCGCACCGCCCTCGATCAGCACACTGGTGACATCGTGTTTGGCGAGATGCCGCATGACTTCTGCAAGGTCGGGACGCTCGTTGTCAGGTCCCGGAGAAACCTTCTCGAGTTGCAGGCCCAACTTCTCCAGTTCGTGCGCACGGCTTTCATCCGCCTGAGAGTAGAAGATCAGCGCATCGCCCTGCGCCGACTTCACCAGTTGAGACGTTTCCGGCAGTCGCAGCCATGAGTCGAGAATCACGCGGAGCAAAGGCCTGCGACGAGTGCGCCCGCTGCGATCGGTCAGCAGAGGATCATCGGCAATCACCGTCCCAACACCCGCCATGATTGCATCATGTTCGTGGCGCAGTTCATGAACGTACTTGCGCGCGATCTCGCCGGTGATCCAGCCTCCGGTAGAACCACCAGCAGCTTGTTTGGAATGGGAAGTGCCCACAGGAGGAGGCGCGATCTTGCCGTCCAACGTCATCGCCGCCTTGAGCGTGACCAATGGCATTTTCAGGCGGATGAACTTGGCAAACGCTTCGTTCAGTCGCTTAGCCTCGGCCTCAAGCAGTCCAATCTCAACCTTGATCCCCGCTGCTCGCAGGCGCGCAAAGCCTTGTCCAGCCACTAGCGGATTCGGATCCTGCATCGAGCAAACTACGCGCTGAATACCAGCGGCAATTACAGCGTCCGCGCAGGGAGGAGTTCGTCCCTGATGCGAGCACGGCTCCAGATTGAGGTAGAGAGTTCCACCACGCGCGCGTGGACCAGCCTGCTCGAGCGCGAGCACTTCGGCATGTTTTAGGCCGTCGTAGGTGTGCGTCCCAGAGCCAACTTCCTTGCCCGTCGCGTCGACTACAACACCGCCCACGACTGGATTCGGAGATGCCAAGCCGATTCCAGCACGCGCCAGATCGAGCGCACGCCGCATGAATTGGTCGTCAGGTGTCATGGAACCTTCCAGACTAACTCACTACTGAGATGCAAATCCACCGAGTCCCGAAGGTAGAAGTAGAAGTCGGATTGCGAAAGTGGATTGCATGCGTCGCTCAACCCAGTCATCGCATAAAGACGCTATTCTTCGTCCAGTTCTGCCACTGCTGCTCCGCTTCGACCATGTGGAGGGTGTTTCACAGGTGCCATGCGATAAGCGTAAGGGTCTTCGGGTTCAGGCTTAGGTTTGCGGCGAAAGATGTTCGTCAGATGTTGCAGGATCTTCCCAAACAACGAGGGTGAAGAGCTTTTCTTACGAACCATCGGATTCTCCTCGACTGCAGGCCCCGATAACTTTATGACGATGACTTTGATTATGCCGAGCTTTTAGGTGAAAAGCGACTCCACGAAGTCCTTGGCATCGAACGGCAACAGGTCGCCGACCTTTTCGCCCACCCCGACAAACCGAACAGGCAATCCCAGTTCGCGCGAGATCGCCACAACCACGCCACCTTTGGCCGTTCCATCCAGTTTGGTCAGCACGATGCCAGTAACGCCGGCGGATTGCGTGAACTGACGTGCCTGCTGCAAGCCGTTCTGGCCTGTAGTCGCATCCATGACCAGCAGCGTCTCATGAGGCGATCCCGGAATGATGCGCTGAGCAGTACGGTGCATCTTCTCTAGCTCCTGCATCAGGTTCTGCTTGGTATGCAAACGGCCCGCGGTGTCCACAACGACATAATCTGTCTTGCGGCTCACGGCCTTTTGCAGGGCGTCAAAGAGCACAGCCGAGGGATCGCCCCCAGCTTTCGTCTTGATCACTTCCGTTCCAGTACGCTGCCCCCAAATCTCTAACTGCTCGATAGCCGCAGCCCGGAACGTATCGGCGGCGCACAGAAGGACTGTCTTGCCCTGCGCACGGAATAGGTTTGAGAGCTTCCCGATCGTCGTGGTCTTACCCGTGCCGTTGACACCGACCACCAGGATCACTTCCGGCGTGCCGTCCACACGGGTTACAGGTCGTGTCGGAGTCGAGGTAAGGATCGCAAGGATCTCCTCTTTCAGTAACCGCTTGAGTTCGTCCACATCTTTGATCTGCTTGCGGTCTGCTTTGTCGCGGAGCCTTTCCAGGACTTCGTGAGTCGTAGTCGTGCCCAGATCCGCCCCGATCAGCGTCGCTTCGAGGTCATCGAGAGTGGAACGATCGAATTCCATGCCAATGGAAACGACTTCATCAATGCGGGAAGCGAG
>Ga0302323_100001606_pt1 | contig 18401 bp, 15 predicted proteins | sample Fen_T0_3_FD_201950 | JGI IMG/M metagenome (GOLD analysis project Ga0302323, IMG submission 201950) | Peat permafrost microbial communities from Stordalen Mire near Abisko, Sweden - Fen_T0_3 | ecosystem: Environmental > Terrestrial > Soil > Wetlands > Permafrost | place: Sweden: Abisko... | reverse complement strand
TCGTCAGCGCAAGGAGGAAGCGGCACGCGTCGTCCTGGTTCGGGCAGCTCGCCAATCTCAATCGTGGCATTTTGCACGTCTTTGGGCACGTCGATGGCGACCGGGCCGGGTCGTCCAGATTCGGCGAGTTGAAAGGCGAGCGGTACCACGTCGAGTAGTTCGGCGGCAGAACGCACAAGAAAATTATGCTTCGTGATCGGTAGCGTGAGGCCGTAGGTGTCGACTTCTTGAAAGGCATCGGTGCCGATCAGTGCTTGTGGCACTTGGCCAGTGATCGCCACGAGCGGCACGGAATCTAACCGCGCGTCAGCGATAGCGGTGAGCAGGTTAGTAGCGCCAGGGCCGGAAGTGGCGAGACAGGCCGCGGCGCGACCCGTGACGCGAGCCATGCCTTGGGCGATAAAGCCTGCGCCCTGTTCGTGCCGAGCGAGGATGTGTCGAATGGCGCTGCCGTGTAGTGCGTCATAAAAGGGCAAAATCGCACCGCCGGGGATACCGGGCAAAATGCGAATGCCCTGCCTTTCAAGTAGGATTCTTAGTAGGTTGGCTCCAGTTGTTTTTTTCATGGTAGGTTGGAGCCCTTCCTGTGCAGTCCCGTCGGGGCAAAAAAAAGCCCCTCCGGTGCGACACCGGAGGGGCAAAGTCTTTGGTTAGATCAAGACCCTCTCGGCGCGCTTGTGAGCGCTACGACGACGACTACGACCACTAGGACGAGTCCGAGAGGCGAAAGAAGTTTTGTCGTGCCGGGAAGGTTCATTAAAGTGACAAAGAAACAACGCCACCGGCCTTGAAAGTCAAGGCAGCGGTGGCGTCGGATATAAAGCAGCTTAGCGGTTAGCCATTTCAGCCAAACCAGCCTTGCGCTCGGCCAAAGCGAGAGAGAGAGCCTTCTTCAGACCGTATTTTTCGACGGCGAAGTGGCGCTTTTTCTGCACATTGGGCTGCGGTGACCAAGAGGCTTCGATGAACTTGTATTTCTTGCCGTTCACTTCCTTCACTACGCGGCGGATGCCCGCAGGAAGATCTTTGTCCTTCTTGTCGCGGCGCAGCTGGGCGATTTGCCAGCGTGGCAGCTTCGGATGACCCTTGTCGAATTCGGCAGCGGCCTTAGCGGCAGCTTTCACGCACTTGTCGTGATTGCCATTGAAATCGGCGAGTTGGAACACGGTGAACAGACGACCGCTCTTGCGAACGATCTTAGCGATATAGCCATCAATGTACTCTTTCGGGTACACGGCGCGATAGACGTAGGGGAACTTAGTTTTTCTAGTTTTTGCCATATGAGTCAGTTTTTACTCTAAACGATATCGTCTGGTTTGCCAGCCGAAGATGCATTTTTAGTTGTGAGGTTTGGATGTAACGCAAGAAATTGACGCTTTGTCAGCTAAAAATGTTTCAATGCTTAGCATTGATTAGTGGTTTTGGTGCCTTTTTCTTTCTTTCCATGACCAGACCAGACGAACCGAAGATTATCTTCTCCATGATTGGTGTCTCGAAAAAGATCGAGCGCAAGGAAATCTTGCGGGATATTTCACTCTCTTTTTTTTACGGGGCTAAAATTGGCGTCCTTGGTTATAACGGTTCGGGTAAGTCGTCTCTTATGCGACTACTAGCCGGTAGGGACAAAGAGTTTGAAGGTCAAGTCCACTTTGAGCCAAATTATAGCATAGGCCTCCTCGAGCAGGAACCCCAGCTCGCCGCTGGTAAAACCGTCCGTGAGTGCGTCGAAGAGGGGGTAAAACACCTAGCTGACCTGATTACTGCTTACGACGCGACGTGGGATGAGATCAATGACGCACCGGACGAAAGCACTAAGGATAAAATCATGCTGCGGCAGGGTGAGTTGCAGGAAAAAATTGACCAGCTTGGTGCCTGGGACGTGGGTTCGCAGGTCGATATGGCGATGGATGCTTTGCGTTGCCCTCCGGGCGACCAAATCGTGGATAAATTGTCCGGTGGGGAGCGCCGCCGTGTGGCCCTGGCGCGGCTTCTTTTACAAAAACCGTCGATTTTGCTCCTCGACGAGCCTACCAACCACCTTGACACGGAAAGTGTAAATTGGCTGGAGCAGCACTTGGCCCGCTACGAGGGCACGGTTATCGCCGTAACGCACGATAGGTATTTTCTCGATAACGTCGCTGGGTGGATTCTCGAGCTTGACCATGGGCATGGTATTCCGTGGAAAGGTAATTATTCCTCCTGGTTAGAGCAAAAACAGCGTCGTTCTGCAGTGGAGCAGCGAACTGAGGACCGCCGCCAAAAAGCCATGGCGCGTGAGCTGGAATGGATTCGAAAGTCGGCCAAGGCCCGCGTAGCCAAATCACAGGCCCGCATTAGCGCCTATGAGTCGATGCTCAAAGAAAACGTCTCCGAAAAAGAGCGGGAATTTGAAATTCTCATCCCTCCTGGCCCGCGGCTCGGTACGTTGGTCGTTGAAGCGGATAAGCTGGCGAAAAGTTATGGCGATAACGTGCTGTTTGAAAATGTCACTTTTTCGCTTCCTCCAGGTGGAATCGTTGGCGTGATCGGGCCCAATGGTGCGGGCAAAACCACTCTATTTCGCCTGATTACCGGTGTGGAAAAAGCCGACGGTGGTGAACTCAAGGTCGGTCCAACTGTAAAAATCGCCCACGTGGACCAGTCGCGTGATTCGTTACCTGACGCCTCGACGATTTTTCAGGCGATCAGTGACGGCGAGGAAATCCTTAAGCTTGGTAATCGCGAGGTGAACGCTCGGGCCTATTGCGCCCAGTTTGGTTTTACGGGTGCCGATCAGCAGAAGAAGGTCGGTATTCTCTCTGGAGGCGAACGCAACCGCGTGCACCTCGCGCGCCTGCTTAAAAGCGGCGCAAACCTCATACTTCTCGACGAACCGACGAACGACCTCGATGTAAATTCCATCCGCGCGTTAGAGGAAGGCCTGGAGAATTTCGCTGGTTGCGCGGTGGTCGTTTCGCACGATCGCTGGTTCCTCGATCGCGTGGCGACGCACATACTCGCGTTCGAGGGTGACAGCGCGGTCCAATGGTTCTCCGGCAACTATTCGGCATATCTCGAAGATTTCCGCCGTCGCAAAGGCAAGGAAGCCGACCAGCCTCACCGCATCAAGTATCGCAAGCTCACGCGTTGAGCTTAGATAAACGAGGCCAGGCGGACCGATTCTGTGGGGAGGCTGGTGCGATTTATTCGAAAAAGAAATCCACTGTCGTTACGACGCGGAGGACCTTAATTTCGGGTGTGGCGACGTCACGGTCCTCGATTTCGAGCACGCCCTGAGTGGCACGGCGGATGGCGCCGACCTTGGCCTTGGAATCTTGGGCGAATTTCTCTGCGGCAACGCGGGCATTGGCCGTGGCTTCCTTGATCATGTCGGGTTTCACGTCGTTAACGCCGTCGAATAAAAACTGCGTGTGATCACCGTATTCGTTTGAGACGAGTGTGATTCCTTTTTCTAGCAACGAGTCAGCGTGCTGGATGGCTTGTTTGACGATGTCCACTTTAGCGCTGCGCACGACGAGCGTGGTCACAGCTTTATAGCGTGGCAATGGGTTATGGTCCTCGCGAGACCGTTCTTCGTCTTTGTCCGAGACGGCAGGCAGTCCGTAGGAAATACTGTCGGCAGTGATGCCCTGATCAGAAAGGAAACTTTGGACGATGGTTTTGGTTTTCTCGATCGACTGCTTGAGTTGCGGCAGGTCGTCGGCGTAAACGGCAAAGCGGATAGGCCAGATGGCGAGTGTGGCTTTTACTTCACGCTCGGAAAGTCCGCGAACGGTGAGATAGCGATCGAATTCGCGGCCTTTTTTGACGGCTTGGCCGACCTGCACGCCAAAGATGGCTAAGCCAGCTGCGAGCAAAATTCCCAAGACTGCAAACGCACGGGTAGTGATCATAAAAAGGGTGTGGGCTGAATGGATTGGTGCTGCCAGAAAAAACGTGGTGGCGTCTAAAACTTAGTTCCGAAGCCTTCACCTTGGGGTGTCACTTGTGTTCTCAACGGCGGCCGCCAATTGAGGCTTCTTGTCGAAGCGTTCCAGTAACCGAGGCCATGAGGTGACGACGTCGTCGATGAGTTTGTTGAACGCGCGCTTTTCTGTGCCACGGCGCGCTTCATCGGCTGTTTCGCGGCTGCTCCACGAGCTGGAAGTCAGTTCAGAACGTTCAGTCGCCTCGTAGGCAGAGTAAATATAACCAGTGCGCGTATCTAAGAGGAGGGCTGAAACGGTGGTGACCGCAGTGACTTTTTTCGTCGGTGAAAGCCCGAGCGTAACGTAAGTCAAAGGCTTGGCTACATTCCGGTCGTAGAACGCCGTTTCAAAAGTATAAACGAAAACGAGGTCGGCTTGCAGGCGAGAAACAGCTTCGCGAATTTGACGGTCGTTATCGAGACGCTCAGGTATGAGCAGACGATTGAGCGTGGCAATGCCTGCGACTTGGGGGAGGGTGGCGACGCGGTCGAATTGTGCCTGGTCTTCAACCTCGCGTGTCATGATGACCGTGTAGTTGCCGCTCCCATACTGACCGCCGTGATGGCGGAGATGATAGTTAGTATAATCCGGCGCTTGGATGTGAACGGCAGCAATACCGGCGGGGAATGGGAGCGAAGGTTTAACGGCAAAGTTTTCCTGAATATTAGGCGGAGCAAATGACTGAAGATCGGCTTTGCTGCCGGGAGTGATGTAGGAGGAGCAGCCAGTGAAAACGAACAACGACGAAGCCAAACTGAGAAGCGCGAAGAGCTTTTTCATTTTATCTTTCAAATTTCTTTGGATGTGGGTGTGCGGCGCAACGCCGGCACATAGGATCAAACGCAAAGCATGAGGCCTTGGATCATGACCTCTGGTTCCATAAAATTTAACTGGGTGCTCCTACGAGCAGCGCTGCGTTACTGAACCGCTGAAAATAATGAACCAATTCGTTCTACAACGAATGCAGGTTGATCCAGCGGGACTCGCCGTCGATGGCGGTGGGGTGGTCGTTGGGTGTCACGGACGTAGCGAAGGCGACTGGACGATGGTTGGCGGGTTGATGGCGTTCGTATTTATCAATCCAACGGGCAGAAATTTGCCGGAGAGGAATTGGGTTAAGATAATGAACTTTTTCTCGGCCGTGCCGTGTGGTGGTGACGAGGCCAGCTTCTTCCAGTAATAAAAGATGTTTGGTTACTGCCTGGCGGGTCATGGCGAGATCGGTGCAAAGGGCACGCAAGGTCTGGCCGTCCTTCATATGCAACCGATCAAGTAATTCGCGGCGGTTGTTGTCAGCTAAGGCCTTAAAGACGAGGTCCATAGTAGTTTTATTAGGCAACTAAGAGGTTGCTTGTCAAGGCTCGTCGGCTGCAACCAAGTATTTGAACTGCGAAGAAGCCAAGAAGCGAAGGATGTCTTTCCTCTTCCATCTTAAAAACTGAAGTGCGGACCTTCTCCTCGTCGCATCTCAAATTTTGCGATCACCAGCCGTAGCTGCGCTTGATTTTTAGCGGCTCGTAAAGGTTCTGATCGAGTTCAGTGAGGAAGCGGCTTGGGCTGAGCAGCATGCCGCCCGGGCCGGCGCGAGTGGCAACCCGCGGGTAGCATAAATAGAGTTCGTTGCGGGCGCGGGTGACGGCAACGTAGAAGAGACGGCGTTCTTCTTCGACGTCGCCAGCTTCGATTGAGCGGCGGCCAGGGAATTGGCCGTCGGCGAGGCCAATCAAAAACACGACGTCGTACTCGAGGCCTTTTGCTTGGTGGACGGTGGTTAGCTTTACGGCTTCGGTGTCGGGATCGACCTGGCGGTCGCTGGTCTCGCCGTTGAGCAGTACGATCTGCGCGAGGAGATCCTGCATGTTGTCGTAACGTTGTGCGAACCCGACCATGGCTTTTAGTTCGTCGAGTCGGTCGATGTAGTCGGCGAACGCACCCCGCAGATAGTCACCATACCAACCGTCGATCGCGATTTCGACGGCCTTGGCGGGTTTGTCGTTGCGCATGTAATCGGCGACCTCTGCGAGCGAGGCGCAGAAAGAAGGCCATTCTTCTTTGGCGTCCTTTGGCACTTTCGATTTCACGTCGTCGGTCGCGAGGGCGTCGATAAAATCTTTCTTCATCAAACGTGCATGATCGAGGGCGGCAGCGTAGATTTTAACTGCACCTTTTTCGCCAATTTTCGGGAGGAGGATAGCGATGCGTTGCCAAGCGGATGCGTTGGACGGATTGTAAACGAAAGTGATAAGCGCAACGAGATCGCGGATGTGCTGGCGTTCGAAAAATTTTACGCCGCTGGTGATCGTATAGGGGATGCCCGCTTTGGAGAGAGCGAGCTGCGTTTCGAGCGCGAGGAAGTGCGAGCGGTAGAGGATGGCGATTTCGTTGAGCGAAACGCCTTCGTCTTCGCTGAGGGCGCGGATGCGTTTGATAATGAACTCGGCTTGCTCGCGGTCGTCCATCGCCTGCATGACGTAGGGCTTGTTCGAGTGGGCGCGATGAGCGCGGAGTTCTTTGTCGAAGTGGCGGCCCTTGGGTTGAGCGAGGAGCACGCCGTTGGCGAGCGCGAGGATCTCGGGCGTGGAGCGGTAATTGGTTTCGATGCGATGAATGACCGTGCCGGGATGGCGATCCGGGAATGTCATGATGTTTTCGAAATTCGCGCCGCGCCAGGAGTAGATACATTGCGCGTCGTCGCCCACGGCCATGATGCGATGGTGAGCGCCGAGGCGATCGACGATTTGGGCCTGGATCGTGTTTGTGTCCTGATACTCGTCCACGAGCACATGGCGAAAACGGTGGGCAAAATATTCGGCGACCTCGGGTACTTTCGTGAGCAACGCGAGCCAGTATTCGAGCAGGTCGTCGTAATCGACGACGTTTTGTTCACGCTTCTTTTTTTCGTAGGCGGCGGCGAACGGCGCGAAGACGTGTTTGATTTCTGAATACTGCTGGAAGTTTTTATCAACGGTGTCGGCGAACCCGAGCTGGGTGTTGCGCGCGAGGGAAATGACGCTGAAGAGCGGACCGGGGCGGGGATTGGTCTTGTCCTTGAAAAACATCTTGTCCTCGGTTTCGACGACCTGCTTGAGGAGGCTCTCAGATTCGTCGGCGTCGAGAATCGTGAAGTTGCGCGGGAGGTTGAGCGACTCGCCGTAAATACGGAGCGCGCGGTGGCCGATGGAGTGAAATGTGCCGCCCCAAAAACGACCGGGCTCGATGCCGGTGAGATCCTGCACGCGGTGGAGCATCTCTTTCGCGGCTTTGTTGGTGAAGGTGAGCAGGAGGATTTCCGACGGTTTTACGCCCTGCGACAGGAGATAGGCGACGCGATAGGTGAGCGTGCGGGTTTTGCCGGAACCAGCGCCGGCGAGGACGAGAAGCGGACCGGGCTCGGCCGTGACGGCATTGAACTGCTCGTCGTTGAGCTGCGCGCGGAAATCAATCGGCGGAACGGCGTCGCGGGCAGGAGCATTGTCTAGGTCGAAATCCATGAACTCAGCCCGCGAGACTCATGGATTGGGCCAGCGGCGCAAAGCAGAAACTCTACGGAAGGGAGTTTTATGGTCAGGAACTCAGGAACTGCGGAGGGGGCAAGAAGTTTGCAGGTGAAAAAAATAAAGTTCGCGCGGCTTAAAATAAGGAGAGCGGCACTTCCCATCTCGAGGCCGAGACTATTTCGGTCGGAGCCGAGACTCAATCGACCGACGCCGACGCTTTCTTCGTCGGAGCCGACAGTTCGAGTATCGAAGCCGACACTCCGTTAATCGACGCCGACACTTTGAGTGACGATGCCGAGACTTGGAGTGCGGACGTCGACACTCAGAGTCTCGACGCCGACAGTTTGAGTGCGAAAGCCGACACTTTCGATACCGAGATTGGTATAAGAACTGACGAAGCGCTCACTTTGAGTGAGGACGCCGGCACTTTAAGTGCGGACCTCGACACTCCGAGTGCCGACGTCGATGAAAAAAGCCTCGGCGTCGGTCGAAAAAGTGTCGGCGCGCGCACTCGAAGTGTCGGCTTCGATGGAAAAAGTGTCGGCGTCCGCACTTAGAGTGTCGGCTTGGACACTTTCACCGCCGGCGTTGGCACGTGGACCGCCGACTTTCCCATCAAGCACTGCCAAATTGCTATCCCGCATAGCCAATTTGCTATCGCTGACCTCAAATTCGCACCCCGGACCCCGATAGCCTCAACTAATCCGAACCTGAAACCGTATACGCGGCTATAGACGCTTTCGGCGGCTTAGGTCCGACAGCCTGCAGCGCCGTCGGCTACAACAAGGTTTAAACAGCTATAGCTTTCTCTCCTGGTGTATCTGGGCTGAACTTTGAGGAATAGAGCTGCTAGAGGAAGATTCAGTTAGTGGTAACAGGGGCTGGCGTCGGGGTAGGAGTAGGAGCGGAGTTGTCGTCTTTGAGGTCCGCTTTGTCTTTCTTCAAATCCTTCACGTCTTTGCGACGGTCGGCCCGATCTTTTTTGAGATCGACGGCGTCCTTGTTGCGGCCTTTCCGGTCTTTTCGTAGATCGCGGGCGTCTTGATTGCGGTCGGTACGGTCTTTGTTTAAGTCCTTTCGATCGTTCACGATGTCCTTCCGATCTTGCTTAAGATCGGCGCGGTCTTGTTCGGCACCGGTTTTGTCGCCCTCTTTGAGATCATTCTTCAGATCTTTCTTGTCCTGGTTGATATCGGCGCGATCGGTGTGAGCGTCGACTTTGTCTTTGTTGATATCTTTCTGATCGGCACGCAGGTCTTTCTTGTCGCTGTGGATGTCGCCCTGATCTTGGTTCAAATCTTTTTTGTCTTGGTTGATATCCTTCTGATCTTTGGCGATGTCCCGCTTGTCCTGCCTGATCTCTTTTCTGTCGCGGTGGGTATCCTTAGCTTGAGCTTGGGCCGTACAGAACGTGGCCAAACAAATTGATAGGATGTAGATGGTGGTTTTCAGTTTCATGGTGAGATAACGTTTGTGGCATGCACAAGTTGGTTCCTGATGTAGAACTCGGATAACGTGTGCATTCTAACCTCTCATACGATTCCCTCTCACAAAATGTTACAGGCAACTCTAACACGCTGAATCACAGAGTCCTGGTAGACTCCACTACGTTTTAAAACCGAAGCGTTATTTGGGTGGCGAACACGTGCCCCCAGGTCGCGGGCGCGTCATCCTCGTGTTGCAAAGAATATTGAGCTTTGAGCTGTAGATGGGCGGCGAGGCGGTAAGTCGGCGCTATGTCCAGACTCCACGTGTTGCGTCCCCAGCGGACCTGACGACCTGTGCTGTCGGTTATGCGACCGTAGAGTTGTTGTCCGAAACGGATTGCGCCTGAAAATTGCGGGGCGAATTTGTATTTTGTTTCCAAATACCACGACAATACTTTGGGATCGGCGACGCCGGGGATCGTGAACCGTGTGGCTAGCACCTCCGCCCACAACTGCCAATGGTGCCAGGCAAAGCTTATGTCGTGGGCGAGCACGATTTCACGGTAGGCGGCCAGACCGTAGCCTGGATGCAAGCTGGGAAGCGCTGTCGGAGCAAGATAAGCACCTGAACTAGCTGAAAGACCCAGATTCCACATCGGGTTAGGTTGAAAGCCAATGCGGCCAGTGAACGAAGGATGCTCCCATCCGGTTTGTTCGGGTGACCAGTTGTCGGGTCGAGCGGAAAGCGCTGTGTTTTTAATTTCTGCAGCCAAATCGAAAGGACCAGTTTGAACGAAAAGCGCGGCTCCGCTTCCGTAGGCGGGGCCCCAGACGATCGGTAACCGAAAATATTTGTCGGCTTCTCCGGCGTTGGGCGCGGAACCGTTCTGCACATGGGACCAGCGGAGAAGTGTATCTGTTGAGAAGGGCGCTGCTATGTCCCAGATGCCAGTCAAGTGTCCGTAGGCAAGCGGCGGCGTGATGAATGGATTGTCCCAAGATGCGTGGCGTTTTACCCAGTTGCCCAACACCGTGCTGAACTTACCGACCTGCACTACGATGTGCGAATCTTTGGTGATGGCAGCTCGCAGGGCATATTCGTCGATTCGGACATCAGATGACTCATCGCTCGGGTCAAAGCCGCGATCCAGCCGCATTTGTGCAAAAACGTAGACGCGTGGGCCAAGTTGGGCGTCGAGGAAAAGTGATAACCGCGGAACGAATAGTGCGTGCCCTTCAGTGAAGATAGGATCGAAGGATGGTTGAGAAAGTTCGTAGCCTTCGAGGTCGAGCGTGCCGCTCGCCTTTAAGCTAAAGGGCGGGGTTGTTGTGTTGAACGTCAGCGTGTCTCCCCAGCGATCGAGTGCTTCGTCTACGTTCGCAAATACGCGCATCGTCAGAAAAGCCCAAACTCCCATCACGCCAATGTGCTTCATGAGACTTTGTTCAAACACGGTCGGGCTGAAGGGCAAAACTTAACTTCAAATTCTGTCCAATCGTCGCGTGAGCGAACAAGGCGAAGTTCGCCGCGATGGAGACGCGAGAGCTCGCGCGCGAGATTGAGACCTAGGCCGTAGCCAGGGATATTTTCGCCGGCCGTGCCACGGTGAAAACGTTCGAAGATATGCTCTTGCGCTTCGGGTTCGATCGGGCGACCGGTGTTACCGATCGTCAGTACGACCTGAGTCTCATCTGAACGAAGAGCGATGTGAATACGTCCGTTCTGCCGGTTATATTTCCGGGCGTTTTCGAGAAGATTCTGCAGGATAAGCGTCACGTAGCGCTGTTCGCCTGCGATGTAAATATTGGGAGGGACGTCTGTTTCGGCTTTCAGTGCCAGCGGGTCGGGCAAAGCACCAAGGTCGTCCAGCCAGCCGTCAATTAAATGCGAGAGATTGACGGGAGAGAAGTCGATCGCGAGGCGGCCCGCTTCCATACGCGAGAGGAGAAGTAGGTCTTCGATTACCCCCGAAAGCCGGTAGGTTTGATGGACTAGGGCGGCTAACTCGTCGCATTGTCTGGGCGAAAGGTGTGGTTCGGCGAGTAGTTCCTCAAGGCCGGCGCGCAGTACGGTGACAGGTGTTTTGAGTTGGTGAGATGCGTCGGCGGAGAAACGCATCGAACGCTGCAATTCGCGGTTAGTCGTCTCGAGAGCGGCCTCGGCTTGTTGGCGAAGGGCAAAGTTGTTAGCTGAGTCGAAAGCGAGTTCTTCGACGGGTTTTGCCAGACGCGTGGCTAAAAAACGGCTTATCAGGAAACCACCAATCAGGACCAACCCGCCTATGCCACCGACCTGCCAACGCAGTTCGCGCTGGCGAAAAAGAAAGTCTGCAAGCGGGTAAATACTGATCTCGTACGCAGCGGGGAAGAGCGAGCCAGGATTTAGAATGGTGTGAAAAAATAAATAAGGCGTGCCGTCGATCTCGACGCGCTGACTGTTTCGGGTAGCGGGTCCAGATTGTGTATTTGAAATCTTGTTACTTAGCACTGCGCTAGCTGAGGGAGAGAGCGCTGTCAGATAAAGACGCCCATTGGTATCAATGCCGCTTCGAAGGGCTGGGTGATTGGCGAGTGCGTCGAGGTTCATCGGCGCAAAACCGAGTACGAGTGTGGCTATGGATTCTCCTGTTTCACTGGAGACGATGGGCATCGCGATCACTTCATAAAGTTCGTCGCCCTCAGTGGGATTATCTCGACCGAGGTAACCCAGTTGTGGCGTCGCGGGCGTGTGTGGCAGCGATAACTGAGACTCTTCTGTTTTGGATAATTGCCCGATATCGATATCTGTGGGCGGAGAGATGACGCGACCTTCTCGATCGAGGAAGCGGTAGAACTTTGCGCTGAGGCCGTGTAACCCAGCGTTGCTGCTGGAATCTTGTGGATTCTCCATCACGTCTCGCAGCTCTTCCCGCGCGCTCGGATAAAGCAGGTCGATAGCGTTGTCTTCGAGCGCGGCGTGGATGCGTGATTTTTTGACCAAGGCGCGACAACGTTCCAAAATGGCTGCGTGCCGGATCTGCTGCGATTGGTGCAAAGCCGCGAGGCCGTATTGAAATTCCTGTTTTAGTTCGCGTTCAAAATTTACGGTGGCGCGGTTCTCCACTATATAAAGCGTAAGTGCTGAGATCGCCGAGACGACGATCATGATCGTCACGAATAATTTCGTGCGGAAAGACAAAATACTATTTTGGGGCCGCAGTGCAGTCACGGAAAGTCCGACCGCAGAGTACTGTCAGCTTGGATCTCAACGGCGTGTTCAAGAGTGGTCTTGCTGTTGAGCCAGGCCTTCAGCGTGTAACGGCCGGGAGGCAGATCGGTCAGACGGAAATTACCAGCGGTGTCACTCAGGACAAAATGAGGCGTATCGAGCACGAGAATGATCGCACGCATGTGTTCATGGATATCGCAGCGCAGGGTCACGAGCCCGGGCTTGTCGAACACTTCGGAAGGGACAGGGCGCTCGTCAGTGCGATACCGGCCCAGGTCAAATCGCTTGGGAGGCGAATAGGAAAAAATATTGTGGTAAGCATTATCCTCGTTGGGGAATTCGACCCGCGTGCCGGTTCGGATAGCCAGCACTGCCGGAAGAAAAGTAAAGTTGCGCTGGGCCATCTGCTCAGTTTTTGGCGTGTCCGTCGCCGGAAAATTTCCTTCGAGATAGACGACAGCTAAAGGCGGATTGATGCTCACGACGCCACCGTTGGTAATCACCTCGTAGCGCTGATTCATAACCGCAGCAGTTGGCGCCTTAGGAAGATCGACGTGGCCTTCAATCGTCGCTCCGGCTTGCCCAATTAACGGAATTAGCAGGAACGAAATGGATACGAAGAGACTGGAACGAAGCATAGGTGAGTGTGTGACGTTGATAGCCGAAGCTGGAAATTAGGTGGCTGGTTCTAGCGTTGACCGAATCGTGTAACCAACGGAGCGGATGGTCGCGATGAGGGGTGAAGTATAACCAATATCTATCTTTTTTCGCAAGCGAGCGATGAACATTTCGACGGTACGGGTATCGTATTCGTGATCACGCTGCCAGACGCGTTCGCAGAGTTCTGTGCGAGAAAAAACGCGGCCTGGCTCCTGTAGTAAAACTTGCAATACATCGAATTCTCGTGGCGACAGGGTGACTAGATGTCCCGCGCGGGTGACGCGACGATGCTGCACGTCCATTGCGAGATCTGCCACACGAAGCATGTCGGCTGACTCGGTTGGTGTGCCGCGCCGACCAAGGGCCTCGATACGTGCCACGAGTTCATCCATGGAAAAAGGCTTGGTCAGATAATCGTCCGCGCCGGCTTTCAAACCTTTGATACGATGCTCTACTTCCCCGCGCGCGGTGAGAATTAAAACACGCGAACTGCGGTTCGTCAGGCGTAAGCGCCCCAACAGAGTCAACCCGTCGATTCCTGGAAGATTGAGATCAAGCACAACCAGGTCGGGCGCTTCAGTGAGGGCTGCTTGTAAACCTTGGTCGCCGTCAAAACGTGCCGTTGGGTTGTGACCATGGCGGGTGAGAGCGCTCGTGATATGTCGGGCGAGTTGAGCTTCATCTTCTATAACGAGAATACGCATGCTCAATCAGAGTTTAAAATTAGCCTCCATGGGAGGTGCGGACATTTCAGAACTTGCGAAGACAAGAAGCTTGATAGTGCGAAAAAGGCAAATTGCTGGGCCAAAACCGCATGAAGCCAAACGTTCGTAAAAATAGAGGAGGGGATTAGTTATCTGGTCTGGCTAAGTGGTTTGGCCGGTCGATCCAGATGCACCATCAGCACTGCAGCAACTGACGCGCGTTGGTCTAGTGTGCGCAGAGATTTTAATGCAAACCACGCGAAAAAGGTAACGAAGCTGTTACGCTGCATTCGTGATCTGAGCTGGGGCTGTTTTGTATGCGATATGCTTTTCTAACCGAACTGTTACTTTTGAGATATTGTATCAGATCGATTGGCGGGGTTTTTCGAGCGTGAGATGGGGTTTACATATTCTGTGACGTCACAACACAAACATCACGATGAAAACGAAATTAATGGCGGTATATATTAGTTTGGCTCTGTGCGGCATTATGCACGCTCAGATTGTTAATTACGTGGAAAGCACCTCGGGCGATCTCTCAGGAGTGGCAACAGCACCTACAGTCTTGGACTTTGCGCCTGGGCTCAACACCGTCGCAGGCACGATGGGGCGACCGGCTGGCGGAGCGATCGATCGCGATATCTTCACTTTTCACCTGGAAAATTGGGAGCAAGTCACAAGTTTGAACGTCCTGGATTACAGCCCGGCGGCGACGCCAGGAGCAATCGGTTCATTCCTGGCGATCTCGGGCTCAAATACGATTAATCTAACCAATCCAAGTACTCATCTGAGCAATATTCTTGTCAGTGGCACGGGTGAAATACTGTCGTTTTTGGCTGCGGGCTCTTATAGCGACTCGCTCGGTACACAGCCACACACTCTTGGCCTTACCGCCCCTCTTGGCGCTGGTGATTACACAATCTGGTTTCAAGAACTCTCCACGCCGGTAAATTACCGTTTAGGAATATCGGTAGTCGCTGTACCTGAGCCTTCGACCTGGGGGCTTATTGGAGCGGGTTTTATTCTTCTTATTTGTTTTTATCACCGAAATAGAAGGTCGGTGGTTTTAGTACAGTGAAGCCAAGTGGCGGCAGCCGGTTATGCTGGTTGCCGCCACATTAAAAGACCGTTAGATAAAACTGTAGCCGCCAGAATGACAGAATGGCAGCGTGACTTGGTGTAGCCGGCCGCGCTGAGGCCGGGGATTGAGAGGGCCGGGTTCAGCGCCCCCGGCTACATCGGAATTTGAAATGCTCTAGCGTAAGAAGTTGAGCACGGTAGCGGAGGTGAGTAGTTCGGGTAGGGCGACGGGCTCGGCTGAGCCGGGCTTATAAATGAGGTTAAACGGCACCGCGCTACGGCCATATTTCGCGAGTTCGGCGGTGATCGCTGGATCGTGATTAGTCCAATCACCTTTAAGCGTCACGATGCCGCGTTCGTGGAAAACGCGTTTTACTTCGGCAGAGCCGAAGACGAGGCGCTTGTTTGCCTGACACGTGGCGCACCAGCGCGCGGTGAAATCGACGTAGACTGTTTTGCCGTTGGCCTGTGCGGCAGCGACGGCTTCCGGGCTCCATTTTGCCCAAGCGATGTCATTGGGCGCGGCGTCTCTCGGCCAGCCGAGCAGGGCGCCAAGGATGAGCAGCGTCGCGCCGCCAATGAAGCCGAACCGAACGCGAGCTGGCTTGGAGCCTGGCGCCGTGTTGCGTCCGTAAAGCCAAATAGCCATCGCAATGAACGTGAGGCCAAAGAGGGCGTTGAGGAAATTGGAATCACCAATCTGGCCGGCAAGCACCCACACCAAATACCCCACCGTTCCATACAGCGGGAACGCCATGAATTGCTTGAACGTTTCCATCCACGCGCCAGGCCGGGGAAGAATTTTAATGGCCGCCGGAAAAATCGAGAGCAGCAGATAGGGCGTAGAAAGTCCGAGCGCGATTGTGCTGAAAATAGCAAAAGCGGAAATGGTTGGAAGGGCGAGTGCGGCTCCCAACGCGGGCGCGAGGAAGGGCGCACTGCAGGGCGTGGCGACGACGGTCGCTAGAACACCGGTGAAAAACGAACCCGTGTAGCCGGACTTGGATTGGAGATCGGAGCCGACCGAAGTTGCACGCAGGCCGAACTCGAACACGCCGCTCATGTTCAGACCGAAGATGAGCATGACTGCCGCGAGCGCGAAAACGAAGGCCGGCGACTGCAATTGGAAGCCCCAGCCTAACTGGTCGCCACCGGCACGGAGCACTGTCAGCAAACCGGCGAGAGCCCAGAACGAAATGAGAACTCCACTGGTAAAAATGATCCCGTGGAGAGTAACTTTGCGGCGATCGGCACCGGCTTGATTGACGAAACCGAGAATTTTTAGGCCCAGCACAGGAAACACGCAGGGCATAAGATTGAGGATGAGCCCGCCGATAAAGGCGAGTAGGAGAGTGGGCAAAAGCCCACCAGTAGCGGCGGCAGAAGCAGCAGGAGCCACGGTGATTTCTGTGTCGATTGCGAGGCCGGCCGGATGATCGGGATCGCCGTACGCGAGCACACCGACGAGGCGAACGGGTTTATCGGTGAACGACGGCGAGACGGGTAATCGGAGGCGAAAAAGGCCAGACGCTTTTGTGACGGTTTGTGGTTCGTCATATTGAATCAAGCCGTCGCTGCTGAAAAAATGTGGATTGGAGAGCGACGCTTTGCTGTCACTCAGGGTGAGTTCGATCGTCTTTTCGCGACGGATGGCGCTGACGGTCCAACCGTTGGGTTTTTGCGGAAAATCAATTTTGGCAAAAGCGTCACTCCAACGACTGTCGGTGGCGGGCTGATCGTTGGAGACAGGAAGCGAGAGCGATACGTCAGCGCTGCCGGGGACGCATGTGGCTTCGCACATGAGCCATTCGGCTTTGGCTTGCAGGGAGATCGTTTCGCCGGGAGTAAGCGTGGCGGGAGGCGTGAGTGTGACGGGTAGGAGAAGTTCACCTTCGTAGCCATTACCCGTTACATTGCCGGTGTGGTCTTTGATGACCTTCGGGGTGGGCCACTGAATATCTCCCACGGTCCAGCCGGCGGAAAGCTGCCAAGTGAGTTTGGTCGGGTAGCCCGTGCCGGCGTTTAGCCAGTAGGTGTGCCAGTGCGGTTGATGAACAAGTCGCAGGGCCACAGTGAAAGGGTGTCCGGGTTGGATGGAGGTCTCGGCTGCGACCAAGGAAGCTGTCACTTGCGCATGCGCCGTCCCTATACAGAAAGCGAATACAGCGAAAAGCAAAACGGTGGCATAGCGCAGGGGTAAATTGGAGGAAATCATGACAAGTGGAAATTACGAGTTACTAACGATACCCATATTTCAGAAGTTTGTTCGAAAATATTTTGAAATACAAAATTTTGATCACGAATCACACTTCTGGGACGGTTTTATGAGAGGACATATGCGAGGCAGGCTCACGATGATCTAGCCGCTGTGCTTAGCTCTACGTTTATATAGCGGACTTACTGGTTTAGGTATTCGGATTTCTGTTTCAAATCTCGCCCAGTCAACCCTATTAGAAAACCGCCAAGCACGCGGCTGGCACTAAGGGTATTAGTGAATTCTATGTGTGCGTTTTTCTGTTCACTGAATTAGATTAAGTTAAAGGTTAGGCTAATTGTTGGTTCGGTGGTAAAGAAAATGTTATAACCTTAAGGAAATTCGCTAATGGGCTGAACTTCTCTCTTAATTAGTGTCCTAACGCCTTATGGAATCTCTGCAGTCGTGTTGTTTTTCGATCCAGGTTCGTACCTCATTTGTCGCTTTGTGTTTGTTGTTGTCCCAGCCACGTGGGGCACGAGCTGAAGATAGTCTCACGCTCAAAGCCCAATCGTGGCAGGAAGATAAAGACCGGATTCGGGTTGATTCTCAGTATGCCCAAATCGACAAAGATATTGGGACTGACACGCATTTTAAGGTGATGGGCTTGCTCGATTCTATTGCGGGCGCTACTCCGACGGGTGAGCGTCCGGCGGCTGGGAATATCGTTCCGAAGGCTAACATGGAGGACCGTCGTAAGGCCTGGACCTCTGATCTTTCGCATCAGTTTCCGCGGGTGAATGTGTCGATGGGCTATGGTGTGAGCCGTGAGAGTGATTATGTATCGGATGGCTGGTCGTTGAATACCGTGACAGATTTTAACGACAAGAACACCAATCTGACGCTCGGTTATGGCGGTACGGAAGACACCATTGCGGAATGGAAGCTGAATTGGACCAAGCTTCGGCACAAGAACGGTAGCGATTTCATCGCCGGCATTACGCAGTTGCTGAATCCCAATACGTCGGTCACTGCCAATGTAGTTTACGGCACTGCGACCGGCTATATGAGCGATCCTTACAAGATCGTTTCTACCACCCGCCTCGATCTTGATCCTGGCACGTATTATACGCCGCCAGAAAATCGCCCGGAGGAAAAGAAAAAGATAAGCATATTCCTGGGGCTGAATCACAACTTCGAACGGCTCAACGGAGCGATCGATCTCTCGTATCGGCATTACCACGATAGTTTTGGCGTTACCAGTCACACCACGACTTTAGAATGGATCCAGAAGTTCGGTCAGCACGTGATCGTACAGCCGTCGATCCGCTTCTATCGCCAGTCCGCGTCGGACTTTTATTACTATAATCTCGATCGCTCGCGGATCACGACCTCCTACGAACCGGTGCTGGCGGAAACGGGCACGGGCAAGGCTCCCTTCTATTCATCTGACTACCGCCTCTCCTATCTGCAGACAGTCGACTTGGGGCTGAAAGTCGTAGTGAAGGTCACCTCATGGTTATCGATCGATGCTAACTACGATCGCTATGTGATGAAGGGGCTCGATGGCATCACACCGCAGGACGCTTACTCGAAAGCCAATATGTTTATGGTTGGCGTGAAACTCACGCGCTAGACCGAACCAACGCCATGGCGCTAATAG
>Ga0302323_100001605_pt1 | contig 18402 bp, 14 predicted proteins | sample Fen_T0_3_FD_201950 | JGI IMG/M metagenome (GOLD analysis project Ga0302323, IMG submission 201950) | Peat permafrost microbial communities from Stordalen Mire near Abisko, Sweden - Fen_T0_3 | ecosystem: Environmental > Terrestrial > Soil > Wetlands > Permafrost | place: Sweden: Abisko... | reverse complement strand
CGTCCTTGCCGTCGCAGTCCTGGTCGATGCCGTCATCGGGCCAGTCGCGCGCGGCCGGGTTGCGTTCGGGGTCGCGGTCATCGCAGTCACCGCCGCCGAAGAATCGCGCGTAGCCGTCGTGGTCGGAGTCGAACAGACGCTGCCCCTGCGCCAGAAGCTGCCCCGCAAGGCCCGCATGCATCGAAGCGGCCTTGCGCGCACTTTCCGATTCCGAGACGGTGAAGACCGCAACCACGGCCACCAGTGGCGCAAGCATGAGAGCCAACTTCGCCTTTGCATGTGCAGTGCGGTCGCGGAACCAGAACGCGAGCACCGCCGTGCCCACCACCAGCCCGGCGATGACCAGCACTTGGGCCCACGGCATGAATTGGAAATCCTTCACCCACCGGACCTGCAAAAGCACGCCCAGCGGCACGCCGAACAACCCCATCGCGCCAAGGACGCTTTGCCACAGGCGCAGCCGCGCCAGGCGCGAGCTTGCGACCAGCAGCACGAACGGAATCGCGGCCGCCAAGATCGCCGCCCACCCTGCACGCGACGCCAGCACGTCTTTGCGCAAAGGCGCGCGCGTCCGCCACACGACGAAGAAGATGCCGATCTCCACCAGCAGCGTGGCCAGGGGGGCCAGAAGCAACACGCCAGCCGGGGTCAGCGGCTTCGCTTGACGTTGATTGCCCGAACGCAAACCCGGGATGAAGCCGACCATCCGGGCCAGCGCCGGTCCCACGAACGTCGCGCCAACCGCGGCCGCCAGCGACACCAATGCCACCACCCCGGCGGCCAGGAATCGGTTGTTGCGGGCTGCCGTTCCGCTTACCGCCGCAGCCGCAGCGCCGGCCGCAATACCACCCGCAAGCAACCACCCCACGGCCGAGGCTGCGAGGCCCGCCTTGCGGCTTCTCCCCCAACCGGCCACCGCCATCAGGAAGGCCAGCCCCACGCCCGCCACGCTGGCGACCACCAGATCGAAGCCCGCTGCCAGAGCCACGCATCCGAGGAATCCCGTCACCGACCCGTGCGCAAGCCACGCAGCGCGAATCCCGTCCACAAGGCCCACCAACACCCCCGCCAGCACGGCAGAACGAAGAACGACCGCGGGCAAGGTTGGTTTTTGCATCGGCTATAGAGCTATCAGGTTCGAGGCCGAGGTCAAAGCCGGAGCGGGCGTGCGATTTTGGCCTACCGCCTCTACTTCGCCACGCTCATCACGGTGAATGCCAGCACCGCCAGGGCAACCCCAGCGTATGAACGCAGCGACAGAAAATCGCCCAGAATGAGTACGCCCAAAACGTTAGCCAGCACGATGGAGGCCGCGCCGAAGAGTGCCATGGTGCGACCGATGGGCACGGTGGCCAAGATGTAGAGCTGCCCCACCGTCGCGACTTGCCGACTGGCAATGTAGACGAAGAACCAAACCTTCAAGAAGGCGGCCAGCGTGAAGCCATGCTTGCGCATGTTCGCGCGGGCCAACAGGTCGCCGATGGTGAAAAGCAGCTGGGTCGTAACGATCACGACGACGGGAGATTTAAGCCAGCCCGTCACGCTCAAGGTTGCCAGTCCCTGTAGGGGTTCGGCTTGGGTTTGACGAAGCGCGGGGGCTTGATGGACCTGAGCGCCGAGCGGTGCAAGAGCACCGGCAAGACCTTTCCGCTGGTGACTATTTCCATGTGGCTGAGCCCGGCAGAGGCGATGTCGAGCACGGGTACGTTCTTTTCCCCGGCAGTGAGATCGCGATAGGTCTCGGGCAAGGCAGAGCGCCGCTTGGCACCCTCGATCGACTCCAGGAACGTCGCTGCGCGCTTGCTGGTGTCATGCGAGACCAGCGTCATGCGCGGCTCGTCGGTCGCGGGCCGCCGAGCGACCCACGCCTGAAACTTTTCATCCATGCCGTACAGGCCGTCGAGAAGGATGAAGTTGTCGACCTGCTTGCTGGCCGCTTCGTCGGCCCACAGGCCGAGCGTCCGCCAGGCGCCACTGTGCCCGGCCGCGACGATGGGGCCGCGTGCTTCGATGCCCGGCAACTGCTTTTGCACCTCAGCCAGAAGCTCCGACAGCACGGGCCAGAATACCTCTTCGCCACTACCGCTCGGCGCCTCGGGCACGATGAAAAGCGCGTTGACCCTGCTGCCGGCGAATTGCTCCGCCAGCGCATGCTGGATCCACGCCTTGTCGACGTTGGTGTAAAAGCCGTGTACGTAGACCACCGTACCCGCAGTGGCGGCATCGTAGCCGCGCGGCTCCCAAACATGCACCGGTCCTTTGGGCGTCAAGAGGCGCCAGTGCGCGCCGCCAGAAACATGGTCGGTGGCGGGTTGGCCGGTGCTGATCGAGGCCAGTCTGCTTGTGCGGCGGGTGACCATCATGTGCCCGTGCCCATCGATGTCGGGATAGCCGAAATAGAAAGGCAGCTCGCGCCGCGGGCTCGCCTGCCAAAGTGCCAGAAGCTCATTCTTCGCCGCCGAGTAGTTGGCCAGAAAAGGCCCGTGGAATACACCCCAGCACTCCTGTTCGAAACCGGCTGCCTGCGCCAGCGAGGGCTGCACACCGGTGGAATCAGACAGGATCCATTCCGCGTTATCGAGCAGGTACGAACGCACGTGCGAGAACGTATCGAACCAAAGAAGGTAGCTGGCGGCCTTGACCAGAACGGAGACCCGGCCCTTGCTGCCAAGGTGCAACGCCAGCGGCTGGTTGGCTGCGAAGTGCTTGTCGTCCAGGTTGGCTGCGAAGTGACGGTACACGCGCACCGGGGCCTTGGGATCCTGGCGCGAGCGGAACGTAATCTCGACGTTGGCGAAGGGCCGCGACTCTTTGTTGTCGAGGTCGGCCGCGTTCAGGTAGGCGATGGCGCCCTCGGAGTCCAGACGGAAGTAGCGCAGGGAAACCGGTTCGAAGTCGAAGACCGAAAACGCGATGAGGGCAAAGGTGATCTCGCCGGCCATCGCCGCGCGCGAGCCTTCGCGCAGGTTGGTGGTCTTCGAGTGGCTGACGGCGAAGAGGCAGCGCAAATGTTCGCGGGTCGTGGCCAGGTTGTCGAGCAGCTGCTTGCGGTTGAGGCTTGCCAGGTTGCGAATGTCGCCCGCAGCTTCGAGAGAAATGGTCGTGTATTCCTCGGCCGCGGGGAAAGCGTGCAAAGCGGTGAACAGGTCGCCGCCTCCGAACGGATAGACCACCCGCTTGGGCACGTCCGCCGGCACTACCTTGACCAGGTGGCTGCGCGTGCGCTCGAGCCAGTGCTTACGGTATCGCTCGACCAGGTCGCGAAGCGCGGTGCAGTGGCCCTGCAGCAGCGAGGTCGGCCATTCGGAGGGCAGCTGGGCGTCGCCGATGCAAGCCGCGAGGTGCATCAGCAGGCGTGCATCCGACAAGAAGTCGGTTCCCGTCTGCGACGCTGGCGCCGCCAACGAGGTCGGAGGCGGCGCGGCCACGGTCACGGAAGGCGCGTCGGCGTCCAGAGGCGGCCCAGCCCCGGCGGCAATGGGTGTCGCGATCAAGCAGAGGGCGACGACGGCTTGGATACGTCGGACGAATCGGGGGCAGGCGTGACGGCGTTTCACGGGCGGAATCTACTCCAGCCAGGTTTCGCTTCGAAAGGGCGTTGCGGCAAAAACATCCGCCCAACATTCAGGACGCATGGCATCATCTTCTGCACTTTCGACTTCCGGGTGGTGGCCTGCGCCGTATTGTAGGACCAAAATAATCCCCATTGATGCATTCCACCCAGTTTCACGATTGGAGCTTTTCATGCCACTGATTCCGCTTCGTCCTCTTCTCGACCATGCCGCGCAGAACGGATACGGCGTCGCCGCCCTCAACGTCAACAACATGGAGCAAATCCAGTCCATCATGGAGGCCGCGCGCGCTACCCAAAGCCCGGTCATCGTGCAGGCTTCTCGAGGCGCCCGCAAGTACACCAACGACAACTTCCTCCGGCACTTGATGCTCGCCGCGGCCGAGCTTTATCCAGAGTTGCCCATCGTCATGCACCAGGATCACGGCAATTCGGTCGAGACCTGCGTCAGCGCCATCCGCTATGGCTTCACCAGCGTCATGATGGACGGCTCGCTGGAGGCCGACGGCAAGACCCCGTCGAGCTACGACTACAACGTGTCGGTCACCCGCGAGGTGGTGAACATCGCGCACCGGTTCGGCGTTTCCGTCGAGGGCGAGCTTGGCTGTCTTGGCTCGCTCGAGCACGGCACCGGCGAGAAGGAGGACGGCCACGGCGCCGAGGGTAAGCTGTCCCTCGACCAGCTGTTGACCGACCCCGATCAAGCGGTGGACTTCGTGAGGCGCACCGGACTTGATGCCCTGGCTGTCGCGGTTGGGACCAGCCACGGGGCGTACAAATTCTCGCGCAAGCCGACCGGCGACGTGCTGGCCATGAAGCGAATCGAGGAGATCCACACCAAGCTTCCGAACTGTCACCTGGTCATGCACGGATCAAGCTCGGTTCCCGCCGAGCTGTGCGCCGTGATCAACAAGAACGGTGGCGCGATCAAAGAGACCTACGGCGTTCCCGTCGAGGAAATCCAACGCGGCATCCGCGCCGGCGTGCGCAAGATCAACGTCGACACCGACAACCGTCTGGCCATCACGGGTGCCATCCGCAAGGCTTTCGCAGAAAAGCCGGCCGAGTTCGATCCGCGGTACTACCTGACCCCCGCGCGGGCCGCCATGCAGAAGGTGTGTGAAGAGCGCATGCGCCAATTCGGGCAGGCCGGCCAGGCCAGCAAAGTCCCGACGGTGTCGCTCGACGACATGGCCAAGGGATACATGGCTGGGAAGTTCGGCGACAGCGCCAAGCCCGACGACCGAGCCGCTCAGGCGAAGAACTAGCGCGGGCGTCGATGAAAGCGCGGGCGGAGGTCTTCTGCCCGCGCTTTTTTTGCGTGATGGCATTTCCAGACATGCACGAACGTGTGATTGTAGAGGTTTGTCGGATCTGGCGATGGAAGAGACAGGGGGAGATTCGGGCTTCTCATCCGCACTAGCTTGGGTGTCGTAGTTCTATTCGATCCCGCGTTACGTTCCCTGGAGGTTCCATGCGTCTCGTTCTTTCCGTTTTTGCCGTCGCCGCTGTCCTTTCTGCTTGCGCCAAAGATCCAGATAATCAGGAGAACGGCACCGGCGGCAAGGTGACCAGCACGGGTGGAACGGTGGGCACAGGCGGCAAGATCGTCAGCACTGGCGGAGCGGTGGGCTCCGGTGGCAAGGTGGGCACCGGTGGAACCAGCAGCGCCGGCGGCTCATCGCAGCCGCCAAACTCGGTGGCCTGCAACGACGTGGCGAGCATGGTGGCAACGGTCACCGATCCGTTCGGATCGAGCACCGTCGTCTTGGACAGCAACTCGAGCAAGAGCTACTACTTCATGGCCAACTGGTGGGGCAAGGCTTCGGGCGGATCGACGCCGACCCCGACGGAGGCCATCAGCGGCCTTGGCTTCACCGTGAACAACACCAAGAACGAGTCATCGGCCGACAACAACCCCATGGGGTTTCCTACGCTGTTCATCGGGGCCTATCAGGGCAAGCCGGGCAAGGGCAGCAACCTTCCGAAGCAGGTGTCGGCGCTCACCAGCGTGCCTACGATTTTCAAGACCAACTCCAGCAGCCTCGACACGTCGAACCTGAACGCCACCTACGACGTGTGGTTCACCACGAACGGGACAGTCTCGGGAACAAGCCCAGGCACTGGCGGAGCCTATCTGATGGTCTGGCTGTTCAAGCCGAGCAAGCGGCAGCCCCGCGGCAGCATCGCCCGATCCGGTCAGACGATCGACAACGTGCCCGGCGTCTGGAACGTCTGGTACGACAACACCAATCCGCCGTGCGTGTCCTATGTCGCCGTCCAGCCCGTCGACGAGCTTCAGTTCGACCTGAACGATTTCATCAAGGACTCGGTCGCCAACAAGTGGGGCGTGACCACGTCGCAGTCCCTGACCGTCGTCTTCGCCGGCACCGAGGTCTGGGGTGGCGGCAACGGCTTCCAGGTCAAGCAGTTCTGCGTAGACGTGAAGTAGGCCCGGGCAGATTTCAGAATCGCCCGCTGCAGCTCGCTCCGCCCAAAGTCGGCGAGCATAGAATAGCGACGCCCGACGGCTGCGCCGAGGACGTCCGGGGCGAATCGGTCAGCCAGAACGGTGGTGTGCTTTCGAAGGTGCTCGACGACACCGGGTCCCGCGAAAAACACCGCCACCCCAGCTGCGATCCGCTTGGCCGTGTGCTACCAGGGCTGCCGAACGTCGGTCGACACGGCAGCCCCCAAGACGACGTTCATGCTAGGCGCACCATAGAAAACGGCCCGGGGACCGCGAGGCGCCCGGGCCGTGACTATCGATTGTATCCGTACTACTTGATGAAGTTCACGTCGTCGATCCAGAGCTCGAAGTCGTTCGCGGTGGGGCTGCCGTTGACGTAAATGGCGTTCACCTGAATGGCCATGGCCGTCAGGTATTTCGTCGCCAGAACGTCACCAGGAGCCTTGGCACCGATGTTGTACTCGTCCTGCTTGGTATCGGCGAAGAGCACATCGAAGCGCTTCCACTCGGTGTCGATCTTGGTGGTGTAATTGCCACTTCCGAACTTCACCAGATAGGGGCTGCAGTTGATGGTCGAGCCGGCGACGTAGGCGCACTTCGATGCCGAAGAGTCGACCGTGGTTGGGTCGGCTCCACCGTCGGTGTAGACATCCGGGAAGCTGACTTGAACACCGCTCAGCGGCGCACTGGCCTTCGCCCAGAAAGACACCCCCTTGTACTTCGAAGCGTCGTAGTAGCCCTTGCTGTCCCCCGGCTTGGGTGCGAGATCGGTACCCATGGCAGCGCCCCATTCGGCAAAGCCTGTGGCCTTGGTGTGGAACGATCCGGCACCAGAGCAAGGCGAGTTGCTTTGGGTAATGGGGTAGGCCTCGTCGCCGACCTTTGCCGGATCGAAGGCGCCTTTGCTGTCGCCATAGACGTAGAAACCGCCCTGGCGACCATCGACGCCATTGATTCCGTTGTCCTTCGTGAAGTCGGCGATCAGATCATCCGCAACAGTGATGCACGCGGCGGCGGAACCGGAGTCCTTGCCGCCGTTGCCCGCGCTACCTCCAGTTCCCCCACTGCTGCCGCCGCTGCCCGAGCCGCCAGCCCCATCCGATGGGGTGCTGGAACCACAGGCCATCAATACTGTCGAAGCAGCGAACGATAGTGTCAGAAGGTGGCTGAGTTTCATTGGCGTCCTTGCGTGCATCGGTGTCCGTTTGTGTCTCTTAGTGGCTGAAGTTGCCGGTCATCATCAGCAACGTCAGCATGCCCACGGTGGCGTTGTAGTACGAGTACGGCGTCTTGCCTGCCGGATCCGTGGTGTCGAGGCTGCCGCGCGAGACGATGTCGAAGGTAGCCTGGAACGCATCCTCGACGAACTTCGTGTTGCTGCCGTCAGCAATGGCCCCGACCGCTGCCGTGCCGATGATGGAGGCCGAGTTGTTACCCGGAGTCATGCCGGACGTGGGAACGTTGTTCGTCTTCGGATCGTAGACGTCGAAGATCTTGCCCGTGCCGCCTTTGCCTGCGTTGGTGTTGGTGGCGAAAAAGGCGGTGGTCTTGGCGACGTAAGACTTGGCCTCGGCCCTATCGTTAAGGCATGCATCCAAACCGATACGCATCGGGATGCGGTGCGAATCGTACTGGTAGAGCAAGTCCGTCTGGTCAGTGCCGCCCTTGTTCGTGGAGAATTGCTTGCAGCCACCGCTGCACCAAGCTGCGAACAAGCCGTTGCTGTTCAAGCTCGAAAGGCTGCTGATTGCCCCGTAGACCGCCGTGATGACGCTGTCCCAAGGGTTGCTGTCGCCGGCCGCCTTAAACGCAGCGTAATATGCCGGAGCAAAGTAGGACGGGTTGGTGGGATCGCCCCCAGCGTAGTTGCTTCCACCCGTTGGCAGGTTCGAGGCGATATCCTTGCTGTAAATGTCCTTGATCATCGCCAGTGCGTCAGCCTTGTAAGTGCCACCACCGAAGATCTTGTCGGCCTGCAGGAGGGCAAATGCAGCATCCTCATCCGCGTCTGTAGCCGAACCGCCGCCTTGTGCGTTGCAGGCTGTGCCGGTTCCCCCACCGCCAGCACCTAGGCACCATGTCATCAGCGTACCCGCAGTCGCGTTAGCCTTCCACGTGCCGTACAGCGTGTCGAACGTGGTCTTATCGCGCATGTTGGCCGAGATGAGCATGCCGTAGGCGATACCCTCGGAAACGGTGTCGTTCTGGTTCTCGGGACGAATGATCTTGCCGCCCTTGAGGAAGGTGCTCTTCCATTGCAGGTAAGCAGGCACGAGGTTGTTGACGTTGACCGATGGGCCGGTGGGCAGCTTGCAGCTGCCAAGGCCCGGAAGCGCCTTCGGCGGGAAGCCATCCAAGGTCTGCACGGCAACGTCGCCCTTCGTGAAGGCAACGTCGTCGATCCAGAGGTCGAAGGTGCCGGGGGTGCCAACACCCGTCGGCCAGCCCTTTTCGCCAGCGTAGTAGGAGAACTGGATACCGAGAACGTTCTTCGGAACTACCGCGGGGGCCTGGCAGAGCGAGGCGGAGGTTCCGCACGCCTTGGCGTCGGTCAGGTGGCGCGGAATCAGCTGGCCGAACGGAATCGTATAGGTCTGCCAGCTGGTACCGATGTCCTTGCCCACCCACGGCGAGTTGAGCATCCAACCGCGCGTGTTGTAGAGACCGATGGCATTGTCCGGACCCGTGGACGAAGGATCGCAGCTGCCGCCCGACGTCGTGGGCTGGTTCTCCTTGGTCAACAGCTCGAAGAAGGTTGGGGGAAGTGTGCCGCTGCCGGACTTCACCTTGAAGGTGATACCCGTGTACGCGCTGACATCGTAGGCGTCGCTCTTCTTGGCGTCGATCGGCTTGAAAGCCGCCCCGAGGCCTGCGTAGTTGGTACTGCTGCCGTTGAAGCCCGAGCCCTTCACGTGCAGCGCGTTTCCAGTGTCCGCCTTTTCGCTATCGATGGGCTTGCCAGTGGCGAGCGCCGGGCTGATCGTCATTCCACTCGCGGGCGTGGTGAGAGTGTCCGAACTGGGGAAGTAGACGTACCAGTAACCCGTGCGTCCCCCATTGGGATCCATGGTCGCCTTGCCGGGCGTGTCTTCGAAGTCAGAGATCATGTCTGCGGGGGAGGTGCTTCCACCGCCTGCGCCGCCGGGGCTGGTACCGCCGCCTGCGCCGCCGGGGCTGGTGCCGCCGCCTGCGCCGCCGGGGCTGGTGCCTCCGCCTGCGCCGCCGGGGCCGGTGCCTCCGCCTGCGCCACCGGGGCTGGTGCCGCCACCTGCGCCAGCCGTGCCGCCGCCTGCACCGGCCGAGCCGCCGCTGCCGGCCGACCCACCGCCTGCGCCACCGCTGGTGGAGCCGCCGCTGCCGCCTTTGCCTCCTGCGCCGCCAGACTGCGAGCCGCCACTGCCGGCCGAGCCGCCGCTGCCGGCCGAGCCACCCTTGCCGCCAGAACCGCCAGACTGCGAGCCACCGGCCTGCGAGCCGCCATTCTGCGAGCCGCCGTTGCTAGAGCCACCCGAGCCGCTGCCGCCCGAGCCGCCGCCACCGCCGCCTGACGAGCAGGCCGCGAAGGGGAATGAAAATAGCAATCCAAGGGTTAAGGGCAGGAATAGCGAACGTTCTTTGCGATGCATTCGAATGTCTCCTTCCGGGGTGGTTCCGGAGTCGCGCGTGGAAAACCCCGGGCCAAAGCCCCTGGGCCGCTGGTTTCGTTCAAAAAGCCACGGGACAATAACAGCTAACCTACGCAAAAAGAGAAACGAAAAAATGTTGAAGACGCGCTGCAAACACGTCACAGCGAAAGGAGCACGTCCTGGCCGAAACTTCCCGGCATTCCCGACGTTTGAGGCTGGCCGAAAGGCGGGATAGTCAGTTTTTCGGCGTCGCCTCACGGCGCGGGACAGGGAAGTGATCGCGGCCACGTCCAGCTCCACCCGGGCGTTCCCGACGCTGACGACCACCGTCTGGCGCCTGACTCAGTAGAGGTACATCAGCCGAATGCGGCCGCTGTACATATAGTTGCTCCACACGGCGACATCGCCGTCGTTGGGCTGGAAGTCCGCGCGGGCGAAGCCGACCACGGCCTTGACGAATAGCTGACCGGCCACGAGGTACTGAAGTGCGCCGAATCCCTGCAGGTGCGCGCTGTAGTCCGCCGGGTTTTCGGGGGTGCTGTCGCGGTATTCGTTGCTCTGGGTGGTCCAGTTCAGGCCGACGCCTGCCATCCACAGATTGGCCAACCGCAGGTTGGCGAAGCCGCCGAGGGTCAGCGTCGTGAAGCTGTTCTTCTTGTCGGTGTCGCCGCTGGCCAGATCGGTACGGTTCGTTTCGTGCTGCTTTCCGTAGGCAGCGTTGAACCCGAACTCGATGGACGGATCGAGCACGAACTGAAGGGCCGCGCCGCCGCCCATGCGGGTCCGGTAATACGATGCGTCCTTCTTCTGCCCATTGGGTGCAATCTGCATGGCAGCGGTTCGTTGCTGGTACTCGGCCGCAGCCTTGAGCTTCACCCATCCGACGTCATAGACGACAGCAGGTCGACCACCCATGTACGAGAAACCGGACTTGGCCTGGCCGTTGCTGTCCTTGGTCAGCTGCACGCTATCGGTCCCGAGCTCGGCGAGCACCTCGAAGCGCAGGGCTTCTGTCGCATACACGTGAAGGGCACCGTAGCCGAGGCCAAGGCCCTCGGACGGCCGGTCGTGTAAATAGTTCACGCCGTAGAACGCCGGGGCATCCAGACCTGGCGAGTTCGGAACGTCGAACTGGCGGGCCCCGAGCCGCTCGAGGGTGTAGAGGTCAAGGCCCATGCCGGTGTGGTAAATCTCCCAGGCCTCGAACCTACCCACCTTCAAATCCCAACTGTTCCATTCGCCGACCCTGATCCATAGATCGTCGGTGCTGAAAGTCCCGCTGGTGGTGCAAACCTCGGTCGTGGATTGGCACTGGTTCGCCACCAGCTCGGCCTGGCCTTGGATGAAGAATCGCCCCTGCACGTAAGCCGGCGTCAGCCGCAAGATGCCACGGCCCTGCTGGAAGAACATCTTGCTGTTCGTCATCTCGTTGTTGCGGTCGTTGCGAATGATCGTTTCGTATCCCGTGTCGGTCCAGAAGGAGCCGGACACGCCGACGCCGGTGCGGACCATGAACGGCCACTGCAATCCGTTGAAGGACGGCTCGAGCCACAGCGATCCGCCGTAGATGCCGCGCAACCGGCCGGGAAAGGACTTGGGGCCCAGGTGCTCGACGTAGGGCGCCGGAGTTTCAACCACCGGCTTCTCGCTACCGGTCGCCACCGTTGCGGGAATCGGCTCGGCAGGGGCCGGCGGCGGGGCGGGACTTTCGGCCAGCGGACGGGGCTCTTCGGGTTTGCTCTCCTTGGGCGGCTCCGTCGAGGTGTCCGTCGCGGTGGCGGTCGACGTCGAGGACGTGGTGTCGGTCGACGTCTCGGTGGAAGTGGCCGTGGCCGTCGAGGTGGCCGTCTCCGGCGATCCAGGCAATGGGGACTCGCTTTGCGCGGGCGCTGGCGTTTCGTACGGCGCGGGCTCCCTTCTGACGGGCTCGGGCTTGTCCGATGCAGCCGCAGGCTTGTGCTTCTTCGCGGCCGCCGGCTTGGCCGCCTTCGCAGAGGCACGCGTGCTTCCAAGCATGAGGAACGCTGGCAGGACCAGGAGTCCCACAAACCACTGAGTCGATCGGGAGGGCCTTGAGCTCATGGCCAGCCTATCCAAAGCGAAAGTCACGGACCCGTCAAGCAAAGGTTACAGCCGGGACTGACAGCCCAGTCGAAACCAAGACCGCCGCCGACCGGGAAGCATAAATTCGCTAGACTCGGGCTAGTTTTTAGCGAAGCCCATGAACTTCTTGGTGCTGGTATCGTATTGAATTCCCCACGATCCGCTGATGCTGCTGCACGAGCTGGGGAATGCCTTCTTGGACTGTTCCACCAGGGGACTATTCTTTTCCAACAACAAGGCGTTCACGTAGACGTTGCGTTTTCCATCGCTGACGAAACCGGCGTACTGCCGCACGTAGAGTGAAAACGAGAACGGCAAGCCCTTGTCGATGCCGCTTTTTCGTATGTAGGCGCGCAATTCGCCGTCGATGGCATCGACCATCTTGGCGGGAACCTTCCAGTAACCCACGATCCCCGACGGCGCATCCCGCGTGCAGACGCGAAGGCCGTTGACGAACGCCGAATCCGGTAGGGGTACGGTCATACCGACGTACCGTTTGGCAGCCAGTCTGCGCGCCCGTTGCGTCGCCTCAACGCCGGATTCGGCCCGCGCCTGCGTCGATGCAAGCGACATCATCATCGACAGGAATCCAAGCAGGGAAGTCGAACGCGCGATCCGTCTCATGACGTACTCCTAGAGGTAACGGAGCCAATCCGGGCGCGGTTCGCCGGGCCCCTTGACCACCGCGGTGAAAGCGGCCTGCAACTTGCGCGTGACCGGGCCGGGCGCGCCGGTGCCGATGGTGCGGCAGTCGATCTCGCGTACCGGCGTGACCTCGCAGGCTGTGCCGGTAAAGAAGACCTCGCTGACCTGATAGAGGAAGTCACGGGTGAAGGACTGTTCGACCACCTCGAAGCCTTCCTGCTTCGCCAGCGTGATGACCGCGTCACGGGTGATGCCTTCGAGAATGGGCATGTCGAGCGGCGGCGTGTAGATCCGCCCCTTGTGGATGGCGAAGATGTTCTCGCCGGTTCCCTCGGCCACCCGGCCGTCGGCGTCGAGCATGATGGCCTCGTCGAAGCCCTGCCGCTGCGCCTCGCGCTTGGCCAGCACCGAGTTGATGTACTGACCCGAGAGCTTGGCCTTGCTCATGATGTTGTTCATGTGGCCGCGCACGTACGTGGACAGGTGGGCGCGGATGCCTTTGGTGGCGGCTTCATCGCCAAGGTATGCGCCCCACGGGAAGGCGATCACCACCGCTTCGATGGGCGCATCCTTTGCACCGAGGCCGAGCGAGCCCGGCCCCGAGTACACGAGCGGCCGCAGGTATGCCTCGGCGAGCTTGTTGTGGCGCAGGACCTCGAGACAGGCGCTCTCGATTTCCTCGACGGAAAAGGGCACCTCGCTTCCGCACACCTTCATCGAACCGAACAGGCGCTCGATGTGCTCGCGCAGCCGAAACACGGCGCTGCGACCGTCGGCGCGCTTGTAGCAGCGAATGCCTTCGAACGCGGCCACGCCATAGTGCAGGGTGAAAGCCGAGACGTGGGTCGTCGCTTGGGCGAACGGGATGATCTTGCCGTTCATCCAGGCGAATTGGGAATCGATCATGACACTCCTCTGAGGCGGCGGATTTCTTCTTCGATGTCGGAAAGACCAGGACTCATGCGCAGGACTTCTTCGAAAGCGCGCACCGCCTCGTCGGGCATGCCGGTCTCCGCATAGAACCGACCGAGAGACACACGGGACCAAGGATTCTTGGGGTCGGTCTCGACCGCGGCCAAAAGCTCGGTCAAGCCTGCGGCCACGGCGCGAGCGTCGGCAGGCGCCTGCCGGTACACGGCCCAGCCGAGGGCGCTGCGATAGCTGGCCTGACCGGGCGCCAGCGCACTGGCCTTGCGGAAGGCCTCGGCAGCGTCGCGGTAGCGTCGGGCGCGTAGGTGCGCCACGCCCTGGAAGTACACCCGTTCGGCCACCACATGCGGCGACTCAGCCGGCTGCGTGCCCTCCTCGACCGGGGTGGCTTTCGGCGGGCGATTGCGATCCACCTGGGTTACGTAGCGTCGGCGCGCAGTAGGGTCGGTCAGCACGGCGTGCGCTTCCTCGAGGCGCTCGAAGATTCGCTCGGCCAGCACCCGCACGTCCTCCGGGCGCAGACGGAAGCGGTCCGGGTGGAACTCGCGCGCGCGAACCTCGTACGCGGTGGCGACTTCGGCCGGGGTCGCCTCGCGATCGAGGGCCAGCACCTCGAAGTGGGTCTGGTGATTCATCACGCCGAGGATCGCGGTAAGGTCGTCGCGACTGCGCTCACCGGCGGTGATGTGCGGCGACGAATCCTCCGCGGGTTTGATCTCTTCGGCCACACGGGTCGAGGGGATGTCCGACGGTGCGATCATCCCCGCCTCGGCCATCGCGACCAGCAAGAGGCGTGCGCGGTCGGTGGGAATCATGGTCGACGCAAGGGCGGTCTCGAACTTCGAGCTACCGTCGAGGCTGTCGATGAAACGTTGTTCGTTCGGATCGGACGTGATGTCTTGCAGACGCTGGCGATGGTCCGTCGCCGGGGCGATGTACTGCCCGACATAAGGTGCAAGCACGAGATGCATTCGCTCGGCATCGTAGTAGCGACGGATACCTTCGAGAATCAGCGCCGCGGGCGAGCGGTCGAGTCGGACCGGCTGGTCGTGGGGAGCCTCGCCCTTCTTGAAGGAGAACTTGCCCTCGCGCCACGAGAACAGCTCGAGCAGCTTGGCCTCCATTTGCAGCACCAGCGCGCGTGACAGGTTGTAGGGCGACAGCGCGCCCATCTCGACCAGAAGCTCGCCCTGGCGCTTCTTACTCGACTGCATCTGCCGCAGCGATTCCGCGAGGTTCTCGGCGGAAATCATGCGCTGTTCGAGCAGGATCTGACCCAGACATTCTGTAGGGACGTTCGACCGCACGGCGATGGGATATCCATTTTCCGCGTAGATGATCTTCTTCGTTGCGCCCGTGGTCACGAGCAGCGCCCCCGACATGCGACCGGCGTAGATCCGCTGCAGGACGCGAGCGAAGGGCTGGCGAGCGAGCGAGCCGCGTAGATCCGAGCCGCCGCCCATCTGTTTCGCCGCGTTCTCCACCGAACGGCGCTCGCGCTTCTCGGCCTGGTCGAGGATCACGGAACCGGGATAGTTCGGGATGGCGGTCTCGGAGCTGGCCTCGCGAGGTGGAACCATTTCCAGCAGCAGGGCAAGCAGGCGAGAGACATCGAGCGGCGTCGCCAAATACTCGGCCGGAGCGAAACGTCGCTTGGCCTCCGAGCCATGGCTGGCTCCGCGGTGAGTGCTGGCGACGAAGAAGATGGGCGCGTGCTCGGTTTCGGACGAACGCCGGATGTCCTCGGCCAACGCGAAGCCGCTGCCATCGGGAAGGCTGGTGTCGATCACGAAGGCGTCGGGTGGCTGAATCAGCATGCTGCGCTTCGCCCAACCGACTTCCGCTTCGGCGGCAAGGGCGTAGCGCGCCTCGGACAAAGTATCTCCGATGCGGCGCTGCAATTCGGGGTCGCTTTCGACTACCAAGACGTACGGCGACATGGGCGAAGGATTCTATACCTATTCGAGCTGAAATGAGGCCCCGAGGGAAGTTTGACGTACAATGTCCCGCAGCCCCATAAGGAGGGTCCTCGTGAGCAGCCGCCGTCGCAAGAATAAAACCGCCTGTCTGATCCTCGCCGCCGGGAAGGGAACCCGGATGAACTCAGCCAAGAACAAGGTGCTTCACGCGCTGCTTGGCCGTCCCATGGTGGCCTACGCGGTCGACCGCGCTCGCGAGCTCGATGCATCGCCCATCGTGGCCATTTTGGGCCATCAAAAAGATGAGGTCGCCAAGGCGCTGCAGGACCAATTTCCCGACGAGGACATCGTGGTGGTGGAGCAGAAGGAGCAGAAAGGCACGGGCCACGCCGTGCGACTGGGCCTCAGGCCTTTGGCCGAGTTCGACGGCCTGGTGGTGATCCTGTACGGCGACGTTCCATTGTTGCGCTCGGAGACGATGGCCGACCTGGTCGACGAGGCGGGCAAGACCGGCGGCATGGCCATGCTGACCGCCGTCGTGCGCGATCCAACCGGCTACGGCCGCATCGTGCGCGACGACGCCGGTAACATCCGCGAAGTGGTCGAGGACAAGGATACGAGCCACGCCCAGCGCCGCATCGCCGAGGTGAACGCGGGTATCTACGCGGCGCCGGCTGAATTCCTGCGTAAGGCCACCGCCAAGCTCAACGCTCGCAACGCCCAGGGCGAGTACTACCTGACCGACATCGTCGCTCAGGCGTCGAGCAGCATCGGCGTCACGTCGGTCGAGGTATCTGCTGAGGAGATGGCCGGGGTCAACGATCGGGCCCAGCTGGTGGGTGCAGAACGCTCACTGCTCGGTCGGCTGGTGCGCGAGCACAGCAAACGCGCCACGTTCCGCGACCCGTCGCTGGTCTACGTGGAGGCGTCCGTCATCATCGAGCCCGACGTGGAGATCGGCCGCAACGTCGTACTGCGCGGAAAGACCACCATCGCCGCCGGCACGCGCATCGACGACGGCGTGATCCTGACTGACACCGCCGTCGGCGGCGGCGTGCACATCCTTCCCTATTCTGTGTCGACGCAAGCGACCATCGGCGACGGTGCCAAGATCGGCCCCTTCGCGCATCTACGACCCGGGACCGAGCTTGGCCCCGACGTGCACGTAGGCAACTTCGTCGAGACCAAGAAGACCCGGCTTGGGCGCGGCAGCAAGGCCAATCACCTCACCTACCTCGGCGACGCCATCGTCGGCGAGAAGGTCAACGTGGGCGCCGGCACGATCACCTGTAACTACAACGGCTACGAAAAACGGCAGACCATCATCGAGGATGGCGCTTTCATCGGCTCGGACACGCAGCTCGTCGCCCCGGTGCGCGTGGGCAAGCGCGCGGTCGTCGCCGCCGGAGCAACCATCACCGAAGATATCCGCCCAGGCGCGCTCGCGATTTCGCGTTCGCCCTGTAAGCAACTTGACGGCTACGCCGACCGGTTGGCCGAGCGCTATCCGAAAAAATCGTCCCGCTAGGCAATGGGAGGCATTGGGAATCGCATGGCGACATCGGTGAAAGAATTCTTCGGTAAACGCGTCCCCGACGCGCTGGCGGCCCGCCCCGAACGGGCCAAGGACGTGGCTGCTGTGTACCTGTTCAAGATCAGCGGCGACGAGGGCGGAACGTGGACGGCGAATCTGCTCGTGTCACCGCCCTGGTGCAAGCCGGGCGTCATCGGTGAAGCCCAGTGCACGATCGAGGTCGCCGACAAAGACTTCTGCACGATGGTCGACGGAGGGATGCAGGCCGCAATGCAGATCCTGATGGCGGGGAAGCTGAAGATCGCGGGGGATTCGACGCTGATTGCGAAGCTGACCAAAGTGCTGCAGATGGGTGCGTAGGAATACCGACCCAATAGAATGGCTTGACCGCGCGCGATGTTGCTCGAGGTCGGCCGCCGAGCCGTGCGCATGGCATGCCGCTTGACTGATTGGCGAGTGTGATTAACCAGCACTTACCAATCTGATGGATCCCGCTCATGGATCCGTAACAACAAGGAGGAACGCCAATGCTTCTAAGGAGAGTTTGGCCCTCGCGGCCAGTGTTCGAGAACCCCTTCTCTGAGTTCGATCAAGTGCGGCGCGAAATGATGCGTGTCTTCGACTCGATGACCAGCGCCGGCACACGTTCGGGTGTATTTCCGCCAATGAATGTCAGCCAAGACAGTGACAACTTCTATGTGCACGCCGAGCTGCCGGGAATCAAGGCGTCGGACATCAACGTGACGGCGCTTCGCAATCGCGTGTCCATCTCGGGCAGGCGCGAGATTCCGCAAGAAGGGGATAAGGTCAGCTATCACCGCAAGGAGCGAGCGGAAGGCGAGTTCAGCCGAACCGTGACCTTGCCGGGCGAAGTGGCGGCCGACAAGGTGGAAGCTCGGTACACGGACGGGGTTCTGCGACTGACCTTGCCGAAGGCCGAAGAGACCAAGCCCCGGCAAATCGCGGTGAGCGTAGCTTCGTAAGCGCGGCCGAAGGAAAGAAGAAAGGAGAGACCACCATGTTTGGGAAGGACGAAAGCAACAACCTGCAAAAAAGTACCAATCAAGCACCGGAGCCGACCTACCACGGGCCCGTGTACTCGCCGGCTGTCGACATCTTCGAAAGCGAAGATCGCATCTCGCTGTTGGCCGACATGCCTGGCGTGAAGCCAAAGGATCTGAAGATCGATCTGCGTGACAACACGCTGACTTTGAGCGGACACGTGGAAAGTGCGGCCCCATCCAGTGAGGCCAGCATCCTGACCGAGTTCGAGTCGGGCACCTATTTCCGGCAGTTCACCCTATCGGAAGTCATCGACCAACTAAAGATCGACGCCAAGCTGAGTGACGGAGTCCTGCGCCTCGAGCTACCCAAGCTCGAACGTGCAAAACCCCGACAGATCACCGTCAAGGCCAGCTGAACCTAGCCAGCTTTCTCAAAGCTGGGTGGCGCGTGTTTGGGCGAGGCCCCTCGACCTTGCGGGCTTCGCCCTCGCCTCGACCCCTTGGGCCGGTTCGACTCTCGCTCGACAAGAAGCCGTCGCCTCTGCCAAGATCGCCTCCCAGTCCCCTTTCGAGTCCTCCCGCGGTCGCGATCCAAACGCA
>Ga0302323_100001603_pt1 | contig 18407 bp, 14 predicted proteins | sample Fen_T0_3_FD_201950 | JGI IMG/M metagenome (GOLD analysis project Ga0302323, IMG submission 201950) | Peat permafrost microbial communities from Stordalen Mire near Abisko, Sweden - Fen_T0_3 | ecosystem: Environmental > Terrestrial > Soil > Wetlands > Permafrost | place: Sweden: Abisko... | reverse complement strand
CACGTGGTAATCCGTGGTCTCTTCGCGCATAAGTTTGCCATTAGTCTTGCGAGTCGCCACCTTGATGTGCTGGCGATAGACGTATTGCTTGCGCGCCTGTTCGCTGCGGTCCTGATTGGCAGCCACGCGCTCCATGATCTCTTGGGCGGTCAGGGTCTGTGATGGAGTGGCAGCGGTTTCGGGCTTGGCGTCTTGGGCTGACGCAGCCAGGCTCAGACAACCAACGACGGCAATGATCAGGAGTCGAAACCGATTCGTCACGCATCCTCCGTTGAATTGCTACGAAGGCAGCGCACGAGAAGTTCCGTGCCAGGACTGGCGAATTTGGCGCGCTATCGTTGGGCCTGCGGCGACGGGAGCTTTTTGATCGCGGCTTCCAGGTCTGCGGGGTGGAAACCGAACGGTCCCGGCTTACTCTTGAACATTACTTTGCCGTCGCTGCCAATCAGGTATAAGCGGTCCGGCCAGCCTGTGTAGGCCTTTTCGGTAATGTTGTCGATTCCGTCGATCACGGCCGGGAACTTGATGCCCAACTTCCGCACACAGGCGCCGGCTACATATTCCCGCTCTTCGTCATTCTTCGGAGTGGCGAACAGCACCTTGTCCTTGATGTTGCTCTGCATCTGCCACACGTCAGTTGGGTGCGCCTCCAGGATGTAGACCGCGTAGAAGTCTATCTGGCTGCCGTACTGCGCATACAGCTTATTGAGGGCAGGAACCTCCCGCCGAAATGGCGGTCAAGTGTAGCTTCCAAATACCAGTACGACGGGTTTGCCGCGCAGCGCAGCCAACAGCACTTCGGACTTGTGGTCGAGCGTGGGCAGGCGGAAATCCGGAGCTATTTCTCCGACCTGAACCGTGCCTGCTCGGGCCGAGTTCCACATGGTTTCGAACGGGAAGAGCATGAAGGCAGGTCCGGGAACGTGCTTCATCACCTGTCCGAACTTCTCCGGAGGCTGTCGCATCGCCCAGCCGATGGTGAGCAGAAATCCGCTCCAGACCAGCAGCAGAGCAATGGCTATAACCGACAGGGTTCGCTTTGATGGTTTTCGCATCAGGAGTTTCGCAAGTGTATTGCGAAACTCGCGTTCGCTGAAATAGTAGATTTACATTACGCCCATTTTCATCGCCAGTTCCGCATGTCTCAAGCAGCGGTCACTGCCGAATCCGGTGTAAAAATCTTGCCTTTCTCAACTCTGTGTCCTTCTTCCCTGAGGTGTCGCGCTTGCGCCTCGATACCCCCCGGGAACTTGGGGTTGAGTTTGCCATCGTCCCCCACCACCCGCCAGAAGGGAGTCACGTCTGGCCGGCCCGCCAGTTGGTCTTCTTCGGCGGCCTCGGCCACAATCCGCAGGTAGATACCAGACACCAGTGGACAGGTAAGGTCGACCTTGTACCAGCGCGCTAACCGGCTGCGAACCTGGGCCAAAGTACTGACCTCGCCGCGCGGTATCTTGCGTATCATCGCGTCCAGCTCAAGCGCTGTCGGGATCAGCATCATGCCCTGCCCGAAGCGTTTGGCCATGGCGTTTGAGATTGGCACCATCTTTGGCCGCGTCGGTTTATACAACTTCGCTCTCCACGAAGTTCTCGATTTCCCCTGAACCTGGGGCATTTGGGAGCCTCCTGTGGCGCCTCGCCCTTTTGGCCACAGGATAGGCTCGCATCCAACGCCAGTTCAAGAATTTATGTGCAATTCGTACTTAAGTTTCCCATTCCGGTAAACGCGTAGTTTCAGCGCTTTTACTCCGGAGGAAAGACGAATTGAAACTTCTCCTCTCCGACTGGGATCGTCACCGTCACCTGGTAGCTCTTGCGGCCAGTGTGGGAGATGGGAGCGCGGTCGGTCATTTTCGGCATCGCAAAGTACAGGATGCCGACCACATCGCCGCCGGGGGGCACCGTGTTGGCCAGGAACTCACTTTGGTCGATCACGTCGGGTTTGACGGGGCGTTTAGACAACTGAGGACCGGTACCATCGCCGATTTCGCGGTTGCGCAATTCGCATCCCAAGTCGCAGGCAGGCGATTCGTGAGCGGTGGCGCGAGTCGGCCCGCGAGGCGTCAGCGTGGGATACGACGACTCCATATATCCGGACGGGCTGTCGGCCGCAGCTTCTTTCAACATCTCGTGCACCAGGTCATACATAGTGGGAGTGCCAGAGCCACTTCCCATCGAGGGCGGACCGCCCGCGGCGTATCCGGCGAGGCGAGCCATGGTGGAGGGAGCCGCAAGCTTATCGTTCACCTCGGTCGACGAATACAGCTCCAGTTGCTTCGCCTTCACGGAATCCTCCGCCGTGATCGACTCGGGGAGGACGTTGACCGACGCCGCTCCGCGGTTGAAGACATGCACCTTGACGCCGAAGAATTTGCCGTTAAGCACCGGAACAGCAGCGGCGACGACAGTGTAGTTCTGGCCTTCCAGGTACTGATGCCCGACGCCGTTGAGGTAGAACGAGCCTCGCGGGCGGGCGCCGCGCGTGACGTCGGGGCCTTCGACCGGCTTGGTGGTTTGAGCGGCTGCACAGGCGCACAGGAGAAGGGCGATCAGCAAGCGGCGCATGAATCCTCCGGAGAGCGCGCAGGGCGCGCCTGTAGCAAGCATCGGCAGAGGACCAAAGTGGGTGAGCAAAGCGCGGTGGAAAACCTTCCCGAATTGGGAAGTATCGGGATTCGGGGTACCCCTCCCCCTCCCCTCCCAAAATTCCTCGTTTTCATAGAGTTACGAAGATTTTCCGCGCAAATTTGTGCAGGCGTGAGACTTACGGGTAAATTCCTCTCAACAAAAGAGTTAGGCTGGATTTTTGCGGGACGTACAGGGGTTTGGACAGGCGGGTGAGTGAAAAATCGAAAGCAAACAACCGCAATCACAGGTCGAGCACCTTCACCGGTGACGAGGGTGGTGTCCGGCGGTTGACTCGTGGGCCGACAGCTCTCCCTCATCACTCCGAACGGAAGTGTAGGTGTATGGGTTATGAGGTGGCTAGGGCGTGGGTCACGTTCGAGTGTGATAAGGCGGTGGCTAGTGGCTGGTTGAAAAGCAGCCACGGATCGACACGGACTAGACCAAGGCAAGAATTACCGAACGCCTATTGCGAAGTGCCCATGGCGAAGATGAATAGCCACGAAAGCGGGCACGGGTCCGCACGTGTGTGCCTTACGAAATGAGTGTCGCCGCTGGGCGGCTCGGTCACGTTATGCAATCCGGCTCCGCGCGCTTACGCGCACGGCTCAAACAAATGGCGCCCTTCGGGCTTTCGGCCCACGGCTGCCTTGACTTTCTACCCATAGATAGTCTATACATAGCGGACATATGGCAAAGAAACCAGACCTGATGCCTGGAACTCTGGACATGATGATCCTGAAGACGCTCAGCCGAGGAGCGCTGCATGGGTATGGCATTGCGCTGTCGATCAAGCGTTTGTCGGACGATGTGCTGGCGGTGGAAGAGGGATCGCTGTATCCGGCGCTGCAGCGATTGCTACTGCGCGGATGGGTGAAAGCGGATTGGAAGCAGACTGAGACCAATCGGCGGGCGCGCTTTTACACGTTGACGGCGGCGGGGCGGAAGCAGCTCGAAGTGGAGCTGTCGCAGTTTGAGCAGATGATTGCAGCTATTGGGCGCGTGCTTCAGGAGACGTAGGGAAGGCGTGATTCATTTGTTCGACGGTTTCTCAGCGACTAAAGCCGCGAGGATCTCTCGGCACTTACGGACGGCCTAGAGGCCATCCCCTTCAAAGCATCGGGCCTGACTTAGATATTCATCAGGAGGCTGGCATGGACACGATTGCACGGTTCTTCAAGAAGTTGTCGCTCCTCGTGCATCGGGAGAAGTTCGCCAGCGAACTTGACGAAGAAATGGCATTTCATCGCGAGCAAGCGGAAAGAGAGCTTGCGGAGGATGGAGTCGATCCCGAGGCCGCGCACTATGCCGCCATCAAGCAGTTCGGTAATGCATCCCGCCTGAAAGAAGACAGCGTGGAGACCGTAGGGTTTGGATTCGAGTCGGTGTTGCGGGACCTGCGCTACGCCGCGCGACAGTTGCGGCATAACCCCGGTTTTACTGCGACCGCGATGCTGGTGCTGGCGATTGGGATTGGCGCGACGACGGCGATCTTCAGCGCGGTGAATCCCATTCTGTTCAAGGCGCTGCCGTATCCCGAGGCGAGCCGGGTGGCGATGATCTGGGAGATGCGCGACAAAGGCGCGCCGATGGACGTCACGTTTGGCAGCTTTCATGGGCTTTCGGAACGGCAGCGGTCTTTCGAGGCGCTGGCGGTGATGAAACCGTGGCAGCCTTCGATGGCGGGCGACGCGCAGCCGGAGCGCTTCGAGGGCCAACGGGTAAGCTCCGAATATTTTCGTGTGCTGGGAATCTTGCCGGCGTTGGGGCGGGGCTTCGAGAGTGGGGACGATCAGTACAAGGGCCCCAACGTCTCAATTCTCAGCGACCGTCTATGGCGACGCCGGTTTGGCGCGGATGGCTCGATTATCGGACGGCAAGTAAAGCTCGATGACAACCTGTTCACGGTCATCGGCGTGATGCCGGCGGGCTTCGAAAACGTGCTGGCACCGACGGCGGAGATATGGGCTCCGCTGCAGTACAACCCGGCGCTGCCGCTCGATAGCCGGGAGTGGGGTCATCATCTGCGAATGATTGGACGGTTGCGCGACGGAGTGAGCCTGGAGCAGGCCAAGAGCGAGCTGGACGTGATTTTGCATCCGCTGGGGCAGATTTACTCCAAGGGCTATGAAGGTTCGGGTGGCGTGCCGGATGGGTTCATCGTGAACTCGATGCAGAGTGACGTGACCCGCGGCGTGAGGCCGGCGCTGCTGGCAGTGCTGGGCGCAGTGATGCTGGTGCTGGTGATTGCGTGCGTGAATGTGACCAGCCTGTTGCTGGCGCGCGGGGCACAGCGTCGCGGCGAGTTTGCTGTGCGGGTAGCGTTGGGGGCGTCGCGCGGAAGGCTGATACGGCAACTGCTTCTGGAAAGCTTGCTACTGACTGCGCTCGGTGGCGCGCTGGGAATGCTGGTGGCGGAGGGTGGAGTGCGTGCGCTGGTGGCGCTGAGTCCGGCGGGTCTGCCGAGGGTGGAAGCGATTCGACTGGATGGCGTCGCGTTTTTGTTTGGACTCGGCATCGCGATGGTGATTGGGCTGGCAGTGGGAATTGTTCCGGCGCTGCAAGCGTCGCGGCGTGATCCGCAGAGCGAGTTGCAGCAAGGGTCGCGACGGACGGCGGGCGGGCATCACGTGACGCGGCGGGTGCTGGTGGTGTCGGAGGTGGCGCTGGCGCTGGTGCTGCTGGTGAGCGCGGGGCTTCTGCTGCGGAGCTTGCAGCGGTTGTTTGCGATCGACCCGGGGTTTGACGGATCGCACCTCCTGACCATGCAGGTGCAAGAGTACGGACACAGGTACGACAAAGACGACGTTCGCGACCGCTTCTTTACGCAGGCGCTTGAGGCCGTGCGCAACGTTCCGGGCGTGACTGAGGCGGCATTTACCAGCCAGTTGCCGTTGAGCGGAGATTACGAATCGTATGGCGTGGAGTTCGAGTCGAAGCCGGGCGAAAACTTCGGGGCGGCCCTGCGATACGCCGTGAGCCCGGAGTACTTCGAAGCCATGCGGATTCCGCAGCGCCGGGGGCGGTTGCTGGATGAGCGCGACACGATGGGCGCGCCGCTGGCGATCGTGATCAGCGAATCTTTTGCCAAACAGAAGTTTGGCGGCCTGGATCCGCTCGGGAAGCGGGTTCGCGTGGGCCCCAGTATTGGGCACTCCGACCAACCGTGGAACACGATTGTCGGCGTGGTGGGCGATGTGAAACAGGCATCGCTGGCACTCGACGAGTCGGAAGCGTTTTACACCACGCGGACACAGTGGGCGTGGGTGGACAATGTGCAATCGCTGGTGGTGCGCACGCGAGGCGATGCGGCGGCGCTGGCTCCGGCGATTCGCAGCGCGATCTGGTCGGTGGACAAGGACCAGCCCATCGTGCGGGTCGCGACCATGGAGAACCTGCTGACCACGTCGGAGGCTGAACGGCGATTTGCGCTGATACTGTTTGCGGCGTTCGCGCTGGTGGCGCTGGTGCTCGCGGCTACCGGCATTTATGGCGTGCTGGCAGGAAGTGTGGCGGAGCGAACGAGAGAGATTGGCGTGCGGTCCGCGCTGGGGGCGTCGCGCACGGACATTCTGACTCTGGTGATTCGGCAGGGGATGACGCTTGCCGTGATCGGCATCGCGATTGGGCTGGTGGGAGCTGCGGCTGCGAGCCGGGCGGTCGCTTCCCTGCTGTATGGGGTGTCGCGACTGGATCCGGTCACGTACGTTGGCGTGATTGTGCTGCTGGGGGGAGTTGCGTTGGGGGCGTGCGGCATTCCGGCGTGGCGGGCGGCTAAGGTGGACCCGGCGAGCACGCTAAGGGCGGAGTGACGTCAGTGGCTAGTGACTAGTGGCTGGTGGCTAGTGAAAAGCACAAGAAGACGCCCACCGCAATATCGCCAATCCTGTTGAGTGGACTTGATCTGCCGTACGAACTAAACCACGGCGCGCGAGGTGCGGGTGAGTTTGCGAGGGCGGGAGATCTCGCTGTTGAGGCTCTGGTTTTCCATCCAGGTGTCGAGGATGCTCTTTTTGAACTTCCAGCGGTTGCCGAGCTTGAAGGCGGGGATGCGCTCTTCGGAGACATACTTGTAGAGCGTGTCGGGCGAGACGCCGAGATACTGCGAAGCCTGCCGGATGTTCATTACTTCGCGTGCATCAGCCATGCCCAATCCTCCCCGTGACCCGTAGAAAACGTGCCGCCTCTTGCAACCTGCTGCAGGCGGAAACCTTCGTCGCCGCTTCGCCCACCAACGTCGTGCCCGGTTGGAAATCGCACGGAAACTTCCGCTGACTAGGACGTTTTGACGGCTTACGGGGCCTTTTTGCCAGCGTTTCGCCGGACTTTCGGGCACCTGCGTTCCGCCATCCGCAACTCATTGTAGGGCGCACTTTGCCGGACGGCTATAGCTTCGGTAGTGTCGCAAACGATACCTGCACGAGGGTGGCGGAGCGGAAACGCGTTCACTACGGAGACTCGGAGGACACTGAGAAGAAGGCGTTTTAGCCGTTCGCTTAATTTCTGCGAGGGCAGGGAGAGAGCGGGCGACCGGGCTAAACGGGGTGCGGATCAAGTCGCAATGGGCCCAAGGCTGGCAGGTATTGACCCGATGTTCTCTGCTTCCCCAATGAGTTACGATGTTCTTCATGACGTGGAGGGCCTTTGCTCTGTAGCAACTGCGGGTACGAGAATCCGAGCGAGCACCGCTACTGCGGGATGTGCGGAACGCCGTTCCCGTATCGCGCGCTGACCGTGCCCGGCGCCCAGAGCACCCTCGAGTTCATCGCAGAGCCGGCGAGTGAGGGGTTGGCGGAAGCTGAACGATCCGTGCCAACGACGGTCACGCAAGCCGGGACGGTACAGGATTCGCTTACCCAAGTGGACGATGCTGCGGCATTCGGAGAAAAACCGGGGGCGAGAGAGACGTTCGCCGACGTTCCGGAATCGCCAGCGGAACGCTGGGAGGCAATGGTACGTACTGTTGAGATCCCTCAAGTGGCAACGACGCCTCAGCCAACATGGCAAAGTGAGGCGGTTGAGCCGGAGGAGCCCACTGCTCCAGCGGTGAAGGAGCCCGAGCAGCCGGTTGTGCATCCGGCGCACGAGCCTGAACCCGAAGAGCCGGAAATCCGCGAACCGGAGCCAGAGGCGCCAGAAGTAATTCGGGAGCCGCCTCTACCGCCCGAGGAGGAACCAGAGACACCGCCGCCCGCGAGTGCCGAGGGTCCTCCGATGGAGGCACCCAAGCCGCCTTCACCTCAACCTGCTGCACCGCGTGCTATGGTGATGCCGCCTCCAACGAAGGCCGAAACCCCGGTGCGGGAGGTGTCGGCACAAGAGTTTGCGAAGATTCATCCGCCGCCGGATTCACTACCGCTGGCTTCGCCGCCGGCCTCGTCAGGGATGCCGACCTTCAAAGAGGTTGCGGAAGCATCCGGTCCGCCCACCATCAGCCCGTTTGAGCCGCCGAAGGAAAGCCACACTGCGGAGGACCGCGAGCTCGAAGAGTTCGTCGCCAGCTTCCATTGGACGCCGCCAGCCGAGACGGCCGACGAACTCACCATGCGCAGTGAAGTTCCCGTGATCGACAAGGAAGCACCGGCAGAATTTCATCACCCTTCGTTTGATGGCGACGAAGCTCCGCCATCTCAGGCGGGACCGCATCCGACGGGCAAGGAATACTATGCGGCGGACGGGACGGCGCCGCGCACGCGGTTCCTGGACGTTGGCAAGCTCAGCGACACCCCCAGTCACCCGGCGAGTAGTGGAAGCTCGATTCTGGGGATTGACGCGACGCCATCCATCATTCCGGCAGAGGAACTCGCTAGGACATCGCGGCGCCGTTGGTTATGGGGGTCGATCGTCGCGGTAGTCGCAATTTTCGGAGGACTGGGCTATCTGGAAGGACGGGCTCAGAGCACCCACGAGTTTCGGGGGCCGGTGGAGATCGCCCGCGAAGGTTACACAGATGCCCGCCAGTGGCTGCGAACGAAAATGGATGCGGTGACCGCTGCGCAACAACGCCCTGCACCTGAACCCACGACGCCGTCAGAGCCTGAGAAACAAACCGAACCGGCCGCGCAGCCGGTGAACTCAGAGGCCACGAATACGCAACAGGACCCGACGGAGAATACAAGTTCGCAGCCGAAGGACACTCCTCCGAGAGTGGAAACGCCATCCGCTAATACAGGAACCGGAAGCGAGCCGGCCGCGACAGCCCCTCCTAAGCCGATAGAAGCTCCGCCTGCCAAGCTGTCGACGAAGCTGCAGCCCGGTCAGCAGGAATTGGCCAAAGCTATGCAGGCAAGCGACGCGGCGGCAACAGCAGCGTGGCTGTGGAAGGCCACCTCGCGAGGCAATCCGGACGCGCCGGTTCGGCTGGCGGACATGTATCTCAAAGGCAACGGAGTACCAAAGAGTTGCGAGCAGGCGCTGGTGCTACTGCGCGCTGCGGCCATAAAGGAAAACGCTCCGGCACGAAACCGGCTGGCGGCGCTTTATGCTAACGGAACCTGTGTTGCACGCGATCCAGTAAAGGCTTACCAGTTGATGTCGTCGGCGATGACCGCAGACTCTGCGAGCGACTGGGCGAAAGAAAACCGTCAAGTGTTGTGGAACCAGATGACGCCCCAGCAGCGCGCCGAGGCTGAGAAGGCCCACTGAGCAAGTGTGCCGCTATAATGGCTGAGCCGCGTTACTTCGGCGACCTTTGCGTCGAGGCTATCATTCTCTGCATCAGAACCCTTGGAGGATCACACAAGAATGGCACACGAAGTCCCACCGCTGCCTTACGATTACGCCGCCCTTGAGCCCTATATCGATACGCAGACCATGCATCTGCATCACGACAAGCATCACCAGGCTTACGTCACGAACTTGAATGCCGCCATCGAGAAAGCCCCTGAACTGGCGAAGCTCAGCCTGGACGATCTGATCAAGGGCCTGGAAAACGTGCCTGAGGCGGTGCGAACCGCTGTCCGTAACAACGGGGGAGGGCACCTCAACCATTCGATGTTCTGGTCTATTATGGGCCCGAACGCCGGGGGCGAGCCCACTGGCACCATTGGCGCCGCGATTAAGGAAACGTTTGGCGACTTTGCCAGCTTCAAAGAGAAGTTCAACGACGCCGGCCTGAAGCAGTTTGGCAGTGGCTGGGCTTGGCTGGTGCGCGACACCGGGGGCAAGCTCCACGTCATGAGCACACCGAACCAGGACAGCCCGCTCAGCCAGGACTTCTATCCGGTAATGGGCAACGATGTGTGGGAACACGCCTATTACCTGAAATATCAGAACCGCCGCGCTGACTACCTGAAAGAGTGGTGGAACGTGGTGAACTGGGTCGAGGTCAACAACCGGTTCCAGACGGGCAAATAAGCCAGATCGGCTAGCGGCGCATTGGATTAGTTCGTTACTGGGAGACAAAAGAGGGTGCGGTCACCGCACTCTCTTTAACTTTGTTTCTGCCTCCTGAGTGATGGCTTGCGGGGCCGACGTGGCTGATACTGAAGTATGATCCCACCGGCATTCTCCTGCGCCATCGTTTCGCCGGCAGTCTCTTACGCCTTATAGGACGAGAGGCGAGAACCTAGTCAGGAAGCGGGACGTCGAAGTTCAAACGCCGTCAGCCTCGTTCGGCGCGTCGCAGCTCCGCCTCAACTCGCCTACCAGGTGTACTTCTCCTTTGGCGCGTTGCTGGCCGCTTCATCGAGGACCTTCTGTTTCCATTGCTGGCGGTCGGTGCTATTTAAGCCGCCGGCATCGGCGGCCGCGAGAATGAGTACGCGATAAGAATTCAGCCAAGGAAGTTTTAGAAGCGAAGCATCCGGGGTTTGAGCTTGCTTGATCAGCGCGAGTTGCGCGGCCTTCCAATCTGACGGAGCCGACTTGCCGGATTGCAGGTAGTGCAGCGCCTGCACTCCGGCGGTGCCTAGCTTCTGCAACTGCAGTACACGGCTGCTGGCGTCGTTTAGTATGGGGGCGTTCGCCGCGATGGCTGCGAATCCGGGGCCCATGTCGCGCCAGTTCGTAAACGCTTTCGTCAATTCGTCGGAAGCGGCCGCAAACTTCGGCGCGTCGTTCAACAAAGCCTCAACCTGCGAAGCAAATTGCCGACGATAGGGTGGATCGGGCACGACTGCGTCCACCGGAGCTACCAGCGGGGTTAGTTGGGTACTCGGCGTGGCTTTGCGGGTCATCTCCTCGCGGATCCCGACGCCCTCGGGCGAAGCGATTTTGCCGAGGGTCCCGAGAGGACCGAGATTTTGCGCGCCGGCGATCTGTCGCAGCATGCGATTGGTGCTCGACAGATGCTGCAAGCCAGCCTGTTCGAGCCACACACTGACGGCGTCAAGGCGCCGGTACATGTCGGGAATGTCGTTGACGCTCTGCGGAGACCAAAAGCGCTCGGCAATTGCCGCTGTACGCGGCCAGATGCGGCTGTCGATGTTTTCCTGCCACACGAACTCGCCCCACATGCAAACTTCGCCTCCTACAACGTGAGAGGCCTGTTCTGGAGTCAGGTTCGTGTCGAAGGGCAGAGGGTCTGACAGGTAGTGATATTCCGCGGGGCCCATGTGGTCGAGGTAAAAGTCAGTGGACCAGATGGCCTTGTAACCCTCGCGCGCTGCCTGGTCAAGCGACTTGTAGCCGCGCCAGGACTGGACCATCGATTCCTTCGGGAGGTCGGGGGTAAGGATTTCGTCCCAGCCCACCATCTTCTTTCCATACTTCTGTACGATCTTCAACACGCGCTGGTTGAAGTACGTCTGCAACTCAGCGGTGGTGTGGTAGCCGTGCGCTTTCATGAACGCCTGAATCTGAGGATTGGCACGCCACTGCTTGCCATTGTTCTCGTCGCCGCCTACGTGGAAGTACTCGTCGGGGAACAGAGCCGCCATCTCGCCGATGAAGGTGTCGAGAAACTGGTACGTTTCCTCGCGCGTGGGGTCCATCGTGGGATCGAATACGCCCCAGCGCATCTCGATCTCGTACGGTCCGGGCGCGCTGGCCAGTTCGGGATAGCCCGGCATCCAGGCACCCGTATGACCGGGCATGTCAAATTCGGGCAGTACGCGGATGCCGCGCGCGGCAGCGTAGTCGATGACGTCGCGCACCTGCTCCTGCGTGTAGTAGAGACCGCTGGAACCCTTCTGGTGCAGCTTGGGAAACTTCCTGCTCTCGATGCGAAAGCCCTGGTCTTCGCTGAGGTGCCAGTGGAAGACGTTCATCTTCACCATCGCCATGCCGTCAATGTTGGCCTTGATGACATCAACCGGTTGGAAGTGGCGGCCGACATCAATCATCAGGCCGCGCCAACCAAAGCGTGGCTTGTCTTGAATGCTTACCAGCGGGAGGTAGTAACCGCTGGCATCACCAGAGACGAGTTGCGAGAGGGTTTCCATGCCGCGCAGGGCGCCGACTGTGGTGTTGGCCTGCAACGTCGCGTGGCTGGCATCGATTGTCAGCGTGTAGGACTCGTCTTCGCCAAACTTGGGATAGGGCGCGCCTGCCTGCTGCACTGCAACAGAGAGTGTTACAGCATTGCCCGCCGGGGCGACGCCTAACGGGAGTGCCAGCCCGGTGCGACGCCGCATCCGCTGCTGCATGCGGACGATCGCCTGCTCCGACCGTGCGTCGCTGTAGGCATTGCTGGCGACGGTAAATGACGCGTCGAGTTTCAGCTTGCCGGAAGACACGTTTACCGAAGCGGGCCGAGGCATGACGGCAACTGGGGAGGGCGCGTCTGATGGGGCAGCCGCAGAGGCGACGACCGGCAATAACGCCATAACAAGAGCGAGGCGAAGTATCATATTTAGAAATTTACACTGTCGCGGGTGACGTGGTTGTCTTGATGTTTGTTTTTGACCGACTCAATGCTCGTTTATGTTCGTTTGTGATACAATTTTTGCAGGAGAGATTCGACCATGCCGCAGCCAGAAACCTCCACTCGCACCTTTGCCTCTCATATGCTCAGAGAAGTCTACGAGCAGCCGGAGGCCATTCGCCAGACGATACGCCAGCACATCGATCCCGCCACCGGCATGGTTCGCCCCGACCGTTTCCCTTGGACGCGCGAAGAAATCGCCGCCCTGCGGCGGGTGACCATCATCGCCAGCGGAGCCAGTCGGCACGCGGGGCTCTGCGGCAAACTGATGATCGAAGAACTGGCCGGCGTCCCGGTTGAAGTCGAACACGCGAGCGAATATGGCTACCGCAAACCCACGAACGGAAGGGGTTCGCTGGTCATCGCCATAACGCAGTCGGGCGAAACCGCCGACACCACGGCCGCCCAACGCGCTGCGAAAGAGAACGGAATGAAGACGCTGTCGATCTCGAACGTGGTGGATTCCACAATTTCGCGCGAAGCCGATGCCAACTTTTTCACCCGCGCCGGCAAAGAGCTCGCGATCCCCGCGACCAAAAGTTTCACCACGCAACTCACGGCGCTTTACATGTTGGCGCTCTACCTTGCCGCCCAGAAGGCCACGCTCTCCGCCACCGAAGTGAAGGCCAAGGTGCAGGCGCTCTCTACCCTGCCTGACTTGATTGAGCAATCACTCGACCGGTACAATGCCGAAGCTGAAGCCATCTCTGCTGATTATTACGGCGACCAGACCTTTGTCTTCCTGGGACGCGGCGTGCACTACCCGATCGCGCTGGAAGGCGCGCTCAAGTTGAAAGAAATCTCCTATGTCCACGCTGAGGGCTATCCTACGGGAGAGTTTCGCCATGGCCCCACTGCGCTGATCACCGAAACACTTCCGGTCGTGGCGATCGTCACGTATGACCGGCGCGATCCGGAGTCGGTGGTGCGTTACGAGAAATCGCTGGCGCTGATCGAAGAGATCCGCCACATCTCGAAGCGCCAGATCCTGCTGGCTTCCGAGGGTGACGAAACCGTACGCAAGATGGGCGTAGCGACGTTCTCGCTGCCGCACATCGAAGAGTTGCTGCTTCCTATTATGGAGGTCGTCCCACTGCAGTTTCTGGCGTATCACATCGCGCTGCGTAACGGCCTCGATGTCGACCGGCCGCGCAACCTGGTGAAGTCGGTGACGGTCGACTAGCTTCGTGAATTCCGAAGTTGCCCTCGCGTTTTTGTTCGAATATGCTCGTATGCGACCATGGTCAACAAACGCACTTCCGTACTGAACGAGGAACGCCGGCGCTCCATCGTAGACTTCGTCAACCAGAACGGCCGCGCCTTGGTGCGCGAGCTGGCGAAGAAGTACGGCAGCTCTGAGATCACCATCCGCCGCGACCTCGAGATGCTGCACAACCGCGGGCTACTCTATCGCACTCATGGCGGAGCGCTGCCTATTCGCGCTGGCACGGAGTCAGACCGCAACCTTACTGAACGCGAGATGCAGCACCCGCGCGAAAAACAGCGGATCGCAGCGGCTGCCGCGAAACTGGTGAGCGAGGGTCAATCGATCGTTCTCGACTCGGGCAGCACCACCACCGCTATCGCACGTGCCCTGCGCGAGTTTCAGCGTCTCACGGTCATTACCAACGCCATCAACATCGCCAGCGAGCTGTCGGGCACGGGCGTGGACGTGATACTCACAGGGGGAATGCTACGCGCTAACTCATTTTCTCTGGTCGGCCCGATCGCCGAAGAAAGCCTGCGCCGCCTGAAAGCTGACATCCTCTTTCTTGGTGTGGAAGGGTTCGACACCCAAAGCGGCGTTTCCACGCCCAACCTGCTGGAGGCGCAATTGAACCGGCTGATGGTGCAGATTGCGGCGCGGGTCATTGCCGTTTGCGATTCGAGCAAGTTCGGGCGCTCGAGCTTGTCGTCGATTGTGCCCCTGGCAAATATTCACGCGGTCATCACTGACAAAGAAATACCCCGCCCGCACCTGCGCGCCTTGAAGAAAGCCGGAATCGAAACCATACTGGTGTAGGTAGTAGGGGCTTGCGTATTAAGGAGCAGCCAAGTCCGTGTGGTGGGCCAACCCTCACACTTCCATCGAGAGGAATTCCTATGTCTGAACCAACTTACGAAGAGCTCAAAGCAAGACTCGCCGCCTTGGAGGAGAAGAACAAGGCTCGCGGTCCTCGCGCCATTGATTTCAAAGTCAGCGAGAAGGGCGGGGTCAGCGTTTACGGCCTCGGCCGCTTTCCCGTCACCCTCTACTACGAGCAGTGGGTTCGCCTGCTGGACCAGGCGACGCAGTTGCGCGAGTTTTTAGAAGAAAACAAGCCGAGTCTGAAGCTCAAGGGGGCTGAAGGATAGACCGATTGCTGGGCCCGAACGATCGGGTGGAACACCACTTCAGCTGTGCAACGCTGCGTCGCAAGAGAGCCGGCTTTAGCGCCTGAGGTAAATAACATTTACCTCAGGCGCTAAAGTGCGCCATGTTACTGCGCGGCTCTTGTACGCCTTAAACAAGCTGCTGAATAACTCGAAATTTGGGAAATGCTCAAAAAATAATCGCGCTTAAATTAGATATGAGCGCTCTCTGCAATTTTCGAGGCATTTTGGGTTACTCCAAATTCGTGCATTTTGAGTTTTTCAGCAGCCTGTTAAAGGCGTGCTCCACCCTTTTCGCATGTGCCTTTACGGTTGCGCAGTGAACAGCTGCAGGTTCTCCGCCTTCCACTGCATGGCCTTATGGATACGGTTGTAGCCGCTGGGGTGGTCAAAGAACATCCACTCCTCGACCGGTCCGGGCTTCATCTTGCGATACTCGCCGAGGTGAATGGCGGCCCGCGCCATTCCGTCGGGCTGTCGGCTGGCGTTGATGCCGAACGTGTCGGCCTCGGCTTCAGCTGTGCGAGTATGCGTGTTCATAATCGGTGTCAACACGAAGAAGAAGATTGACACCAGCAGTATGACGAGCGGAAGCGCGGCAGGATCGCTAACACCGCGGATGCCCCACTTCTGTCCCCATCGTTGCAGGCACCAGTCGAGCGACCAGCGCAGAAATCCGAAGCCGGCAAGAATCACTACCAGCAAGAAGATGATGTCCTTGGGAATGTGATTGAGCACATAGTGCCCCATCTCGTGACCCATTACAGCTTCGATTTCCTCCAGTGACCCGCGCCGGAGCAAGTTGTCATTGAGGGTGATCCGCATGGTCTTGCCGAAGCCGCTCACGTTGGCGCTCATACGCGTGGTCTGCTTTGAGGCATCCATCGTCCACACGTCATGCGCCGGGATGCCATTGGCCCGAGCCATTGCGAGGATCGGCGTCGTCACCTTGGGATCGTCGAGCCGCGTCACCTTATTGAACGTGGGCACGATAAAGATTGGTACCAGCATCACTACAAACACCATTAATGCCGTGGTAGCCACCGCTCCCCAAATCCACCAAGTGCGCGGCAGCTTGCGCACCACCGCGAACAGCACGACAACGAAGAGCCCGCCAAAGAGTATGCCGAGGCCGAGGCCTTTCACTTGGTCCCACATCCACGGGCCAAACGTCTGCGTGGCGAGTCCGTACTTCCACTCGCGGAAGTATCCCTCATAAATCGCCATCGGGAAGCCGAGGATGCTCGTCAGAAGCAGGTATTGCACCCAATAGATGAAGGTTTGCAGCCACTTCCACTTAGTGATGCGTTCTGCGAGGTCGCGCATCCACGCAGACCAGCCCATGTTCAGCAACAATAGCGCAATCACCGCACCGAGTAGAAAGTCCCATAGGATCAGCCAGTATCCGCCTTCGAAATACGCATTGGAACGTGCTTTAGCGCTCTCTGGCATCAGCTCCATGTAGGCATCGGTGGCCGCCTTCACATCGAAGTGCCCCGAAGGCTGTGCCGCTGCCGGCACCTTGGTAATATTGGGAACTTCGGGCGCTGCCTGCGCCACCGCAACCACCGCAAAGAACATAGTCGCCAGCAAGAGCACGCCGACGAACCTGTGGAATCGCGAGATCATCGTTTCACCTCGTAACTAAACGCAAAGATAATGTATAGGATTCTGGATACGACACCTACAGTACGGATTGAATTCACAAAAGGTTCCCGCATCGGCACACGCAACGGTTTGCAGAGGCCACGCGCTTACGTTAGTCTTTCGCTCCATGACCATTTGCGGATGCCGTGGCATCGTTATTCTCTCCCTGTTCTTCGTAGCAATCCTCTCGGCTCAAGCCGCAACCTTCACGCTTGAGCAGGTCTTGAGCTCTCCGTTTCCAACTGGATTGACTACCGCTTCGAACGCTGCGCGCATCGCATGGGTGTTCGACGCGAAAGGTTCTCGCAACGTGTGGATTGCCGATGGGCCGAACTTCGCGGCGCGGCAGGTCACGCACTACTCAGGAGACGATGGCACACCGATCGCAAGCCTGCGGATCACGGCCGATGGCCGCACCGTTGTTTTCGTTCGCGGTTCTGAGACGAATGAAGCCGGACGTGTAGCTTCCCCGACCAACGACTTGACACCGCGCAAGCAGATGGTCTTCGCGCAGGAGGTGGATGGCGACGCTCCGCGGGCTCTGGGCGAAATGGGTTGCGGCGACGAAGGTTGCGAAGACGTGCAACTGTCGCCCGATGGCCAGTTCGCCGTATGGTCGGCGCGCAAGCAGCTCTGGATTGCGCCCGTCTCTGGCGCGACTGCCGCTCACCAGTTGACCGACCTGCCTGGCAACAGCAACTCTCCGCGCTGGTCTCCCGACGGACACCACATCGCTTTCGTGAGCGACCGCGGCGATCACAGCTTCATCGGGATCTATGATTTTGGACACGACTCGATCCGCTACCTGGCGGCTTCGGTCGATCGTGATGGTGCGCCGCGGTGGTCTCCCGACGGCAAGCAGGTCGCATTTTTGCGCGCTCCGGGCGCGAAGCAAAAACAGGCGCTGATTCCGGTCGTGCCGATACCGTGGTCCATCTGGGTGGCCGACACCGTCAGCGGCGATGCGCATCAAGTGTGGCAAAGCGGCGACAAGCTAGAAGACTCATTCCCTTACCTCAGCGCCGACGTGTCATTCCTCTTCCCCACTAACGACCGCCTGGTTTTCGCTTCCGAACAGGACGGCTGGAACCACCTGTACTCTGTAGCGGTCGCCGGTGGACAACCAACGCTGCTCACGTCCGGCAACTTCGAAGTCGAAGACGTCACGCTCGCAGCCGACAAGAAGTCGGTGCTCTACTCCTCCAACCAGGACGACGTTGACCGCCGCCACATCTGGCGGGTCGCAATATCCGGTGGCACGCCGCAATCCGTTACCCATGGCGAAACCATGGAGTGGACCCCGGTGGAAACTGGACGAGGCAATTACCTCGCATGTCTCGGTTCGACCGCGACGGTTCCCGCGATGCCGTATCGCATCACTGCCCAGGGACGCGGTGACATGATGGCCGCATCCGCTCTGCCGGCTGACTTCCCTTCCGCGCAACTCGTCGTACCCGAGCAGGTGGTGTTCAAGAGTGAAGACGGCCTCGAGATTCACGGGCAACTTTTCGTGCCCACAGGACGCAAGCAACCCGGCCCGGCGCTGATTTTCACACATGGCGGTCCAATTCGCCAGATGATGCTGGGCTTCCACTATATGGACTACTACCACAACGCCTACGCCATGAATCAGTACCTAGCCAATCAAGGCTATGTGGTGTTGTCGGTGAACTATCGACTCGGCATTATGTATGGGCGCACGTTTCGCGAGGCGGCGAATTCCAGCTGGCGTGGAGGCAGCGAATATAAAGACGTCACTGCGGGTGCGCGCTACTTGCAGTCGCTGCCTACGGTAGACAAAGCGAAGCTCGGCTTGTGGGGCGGCTCTTACGGAGGCTATCTCACGGCGATGGGGCTGGCGCGCAACTCCGACCTGTTCGCAGCAGGAGTTGACTTC
>Ga0302323_100001602_pt1 | contig 18414 bp, 14 predicted proteins | sample Fen_T0_3_FD_201950 | JGI IMG/M metagenome (GOLD analysis project Ga0302323, IMG submission 201950) | Peat permafrost microbial communities from Stordalen Mire near Abisko, Sweden - Fen_T0_3 | ecosystem: Environmental > Terrestrial > Soil > Wetlands > Permafrost | place: Sweden: Abisko... | reverse complement strand
TGCCATACGATTATTTGGTGCTTGCCGCAGGTGCCAGTCACGCTTACTTCGGGCACGACGAGTGGGCAGCGCTCGCGCCAGGACTCAAGACCGTCGAGGACGCACTCGAGATTCGGCGTCGGGTTCTTTTGGCCTTCGAGCTCGCGGAGCGACAGGCGGCCTCGAACACGCAGGTGCGCTCGCTGACCTTCGTCATCGTGGGAGCGGGACCGACCGGTGTCGAGCTGGCCGGCACCCTGGCCGAAATCGCGCGCCAAGTGCTCAAGCAGGAGTTCCACGCCATCGACCCGGCCAGCACCCGCGTGTTGCTCCTCGAAGGCGGCCCACGCGTACTTCCTGCCTATCCCGAACCGCTGTCAGCCAGCGCCGAGCGACAGTTGCGTCGGCTGGGCGTCGAGGTTCGAACTTCGGCGCACGTCACCTCGGTCGAGCCCGGAGCGGTCGTGCTCGGCGATGAACGCATCGATGCCACCGTGGTGCTGTGGGCAGCCGGTGTGCAGGCCTCGCCTCTGGGTGCCAAGCTCGGCGCACTGCTGGATCGTGCCGGTCGGGTCATGGTCGAGCCCGACCTGAGCGTGCCTGGGCACCCCGAGATCTTCGTCATCGGTGATCTGGCGGCGCTCAAGGACGCCAGCAGAAGCTGGCTGCCTGGGGTGGCGCCGGTGGCCATGCAAGAAGGTCGCGCCGTCGCCCGGACGATCGCGGGCGACCTGGCGGGCCAGAAACGTCGCCCATTCCACTATGTGGACAAGGGCAGCTTGGCCACCATCGGTCGCTCCGCCGGTGTTGCGGTAGTGGGCCGCCTGCACCTTTCGGGCTTCATTGCCTGGCTGGCATGGCTATTCATCCACATCTTCTTTCTGATCGGATTTCGCAACCGGCTGGTGGTGGTGCTTCAGTGGGCCTGGTCGTACCTCACCTACGAGCGCTCCGCGCGCCTCATCACCGGTGGAAGCGATCTGCCGGGCTGGCCGCCCACGCGGCGCTAGCGAATTCAGTAGGGTGCAATCAGCGGCCGAGAAAGGCCATCAGCCAGCTCATCGCCGGCCGCAAGGTTCCGTCGCTCTGGATGAAGCCGCTGTTGGTGACCCAGGTCGAACCATAGACGTAGCCCCACAACGTGATGCCCCTGACGTTGCTGTTGTTCCAGAACATGGTGAACTGGTCCTGCATCACGGCCGCCTGTTTTGCGTCGTCGGCGACGTCGAGGTCGTACTCCGTGATGTAGACCGGTAGACCTGTCTCGCTGGCTATCCGGTCGATATTGGCCTTCAGCGTGCTCGACGGAATGTCTACGGTCCAGTGTGCCTGGCAACCGACCGCATCGATGGGAGCCCCCACTCTCTTGAGCACTTTCACGATGTCGATGGTGTGCTGCGCTTCCGAGGCGAGCTCTATGTTGTTGTAGTCGTTGAGAACCAGCAGGGTCCCCGGACAGGCTTCGCGTGCCCATGCGAAGGCATTGACGATCCAGTCCCAGCCCGTGCTTCCCGACCCGCCGATGGCATCCATGTACGCGGGCGTGGTGTGGGGTGGCGGTTCGTTCACCACATCGATGATCTGGGTGTTTGGGTACCGCGCGCAGAACTCCTTCATCCACATGCGAACCGCGACAGGTCCGTCGTCGGTGGTGAGACTCGCGGTCCAACTCGATTGCTGGCTGCCCCAGACGAAGTTGTGCTGCTTGAAAAGGATCCCGTGCTCGTTGCAGTACTGGTATTTGGCGTCGAGCGAGGCCCAGTCAAAAGCGCCCTGGGACCTTTGCACCGATCCCCACTTCCCGGCGTTCTCGGGCGTGTATTGATTCCAGTAGCTCGAGAAGTCCGGCCGGATCGAGCCACGGGTGTCGATGTTGCCAACGAATTTGGCGGGCAGCGGGCTGGGGCTTTCGCCGCCATCCACTCCCGGCACTGGGGTTGAGCTGTCGGATTCGTCAGCGTCGCGGACTTCCCCTCCTTGGGTCGTGCCGGTACCGGCGTCCTTGCGCACTGACGAGGCGTCCCCGCAGCCCGACCAGCATCCCCCCACGACAGCGATCACGACGCCCATAAGCCAACGAGCCTTCGGAAGTGTTGTCACGCAATTCTTCTGTCTGTTTCCATTGTCGCAGTCAAGCTTCACCACCCCAGCTTCACCACCGCAGAGCCGAGCCCAGTATCAAGTATCAGGCGGCAATGCCAGCGGGGTTCCGTCTGCCAGGGTCACGGCACGGACGTCGGAGCGAGCCGGCCCCATGAACGGAAGAATGAACCACGCCGCCTGGTCTAGCGTGTTGCGGTCGAGCAGCACATCGTCGAGATTCGCCTTCACGAGCTCGGTTCCCCGGCGGGTCTCGAAAGCCAGCGCGACGGACTCGTCCCCGGCCCGAGCGACATGGGCGATCAGAATCCAGCGATCACGCTCGGGCGCTGCGCGGCCGCGTGCGATCCCCAAAAGGTCGAGACCGTGCGCCCGCAGAGACAGAGGCGTGACGTCCGGCGGAACCGGCGCGGGCCCACCGAGCGGCGCGGACAAATCGTATGCACGCCACCAAGCGTAGGGCGGCACGCCTGGGACCGGCACGTATGGCTCTGACAACGGCGACACCAGGTAGGGCAAGTAGCCCTTGGCGATCGCAAGCTCGATCTCGGGGGCGCGCCGGTAGGCCATTCTGCCGCTGTAGAAGATGAGGGCGTGCTCCTGCGAGCAACAGTCGGGGTTTCTTTCGGTGGCGATGAAGACGACGCTTTGTTTGGGCACGGCGCGATCGAGGGCACGGCCCACCTCTCGGGTGTAGTCGGTCACCCCGACCGTGGCGAGAGCCTGTTTTTCGTCCTTCCACCGCGCGACGGGTGCGGCCACCGCCAGCAGTGCCACGACGGCAACGGCAGCCAAGTAGCCCAGCACCCTAGCAAGCCAGCGTGGATTGTTCAGCGCTCGGACGAGCGCCCAAACTAGCGCCATCGCGATCCCGGCGACGAGCAGCCCTTCGGCCATGCCGGCCCGCTCGCGGGTCTGCGGCAAAGACGACGGAACCAGCGCGCGCACCTTCGACAGCGATGGAAGCCACGGAAGGATCCAACCGACCAGCGTAGTCGCAAGCGAAGCTGCCGCAAGCACGGGACGGCGGCGTGAATCGGCAACCAGCGCGACGATAGCCGCCAACGCGGCCGGGACTACGCCGAAGGCATGCGCAGGCACTTTCGAGGGCGTGAGCGAGAGAATGATCCACGAAGCCCAGATCCATAGTGCAAGGGCGACGTCCAGCGACCGCCTCGACACCCACGCGCGCCAGGCCATCCAGAGCGCGGCCAGCACGGCCAGCGACACCGGAATCGGGAAGAGCTCGGTGCTGTTGATCTCGTTGAAGAGGGCATCGATGGGCCGGCCGAACGGTGCGATCTCTTCCACCAGATGCGCGAAGACGAGCTTCGAGTTGGCGCGGTACACCTCAGGCCACGAGCAAGCACTGTAGATTGCCCAAGGCGCAGCGACCACCAGGAACGCGCCCACGAGAATTAGGAACGTCCGTCCTCGGAGTCCCCACGCCAAGCGCCGACGGCGCAAGAGATAGAAGGCGATCGCCACCCCGAGTGGCGCAAGCGCGAGCGCCGACTTGCACAGGTAACCCATTCCGATGAACACGCCCGCCAGAAGTGCCCAACGCTCCGACGATCGATCCGCCGCGCGCACCACAGCCAACACGCCAAGCACGAGACAAGCAGCCATCGTGGTGTCGGTGACGTCCCCGAACAGGAATCCCTGGGTGAGAATCCAGGTGAAGTCGAGGGACAGGTAGCCGACCCCAGCCAGGGCAGCAAGAAAGCGCCCTGTCGATCGACGCATGAGAAAGTAGAGGCCCAGCGCCACGGCCAGATCGGCGAAAAAGGAGACCAGTCGCAGTGCCAGCGGACTGACACCGGTGACGTGAAGAAGAATGGCACCGGCCCAGAACGGCAGCGGCGGCTTGTGCAACCAGACGCCCGCGTAGATCCAATCGCTCGAGGGGCGCCGATGCAGATGATCGGTGTAGATGTGCGGACGCAGCGGCTCGGCGAAGGCTCCACGGGTCGCCGCCTGGTGCAGGCTTTCATCCCAACGGGGCATGCCCGGGTGGTCGAGGCCCGGCAGCAGGCGCAACGCCGCCCACGCCACCAGAACGGCGCACGCGATCCAGTCGGCACGCGCCAGGTGCAGCCGGACCACGAGCCGCATTCCCCTTGGTCGAGAATCGGTTGCTGCGGCCGCCGTCATTGGCGTCGGAGTGTAACCCAGGCGGGTCAAGCGATGAACGCCCGCCTAAAGTGATCGCCATCGCCGGTCGATATGTAGGACAAATCGGCCATGACAATCGCTGCCCAAACAGCGGCGCGATCGCGCATTATTACCGTCGGCGGCGGAAAAGGCGGCGTAGGCAAGAGCCTTGTCGCCCTCAATCTTGCCGCGGCGCTGGCACAGGACGGCCTTCGGGTGGTCATTGCCGACCTGGATCTCGGAGCCGCGAATCAGCATCTGCTGCTCGGCATTCTGCATCCAGGTCCGGGGCTGCAGGCCCTCCTCGACAAGTCCGTGACCGAAGCCAAGGGTTGTCTCATCGACACCCAGGTGCCCAACCTGCGCCTTCTGCCGGGTACCAGCGGCGTGCTCGGGGCCGCCAACCTCGCCCACTCCCAGAAGGTGCTCCTGTTGCGCAAGCTGCGCGCCCTCGAGGCCGATATCGTGGTCGTCGACGTAGGCGCGGGCGTGGGCTACAACGCTCTCGACTTTTTCGACCTCGGGTCCCGCAAGCTGCTCGTCACCACGCCCCAGGTCACCGCGCTGCACGACGCGTATGCATTCCTCAAGAGCGCCGTGCTGCGCTTGCTGCGCCATAGCGTCGACGAAAAGGCGGATGCCGCCCTGCTTGAACCTGCCACGTCGAGCGCGGGTATGGACAAGGTGGTCCAGATCCTCGGCCAATTGCGCGAAATTCGCCCGGAGCTTGCCGATCGCGTGTTTCGCGAGCTCGAGCGGTTCGGCGCATGCATGGTCGGAAATCAGGTAATCAACGAAGCCCACACCGGTGTCTTCGCCGCTGTGGCACACACGATGCACGACTACCTTGGCTTGAAAGTCCCCGTGCTCGGTTGGCTCCGGTCGTCACCCGGCATCCACGAATCCGTGAACGGTCGGAGGCCCATCGCGCTCGAGCCCCGAAACAAGGATGCCGCAGCGTTTCGCACCTTGGCCCGGGCACTGCTTGCAACCCTCGAAGCCGACGAACGCAACCAAGGCGTGGTCGACGCCGCCGCCGTAGACGAACCTTCGGCCGCATAGTCGCGGGACACACCGCGGTCGATTGCTAGGATTGGGGTAGCCGCTACCGGTCTGCTCGCGGTATTCCATGAGCCGGGTTGGTATCTCGAAAACACTGGCAATAGGGTCCAATGAAGCAACACCTTTTGTGCGGAATGATGCTTGCGGCTGGGACGCTCGTGGGGGGCTGCTCGTCAAACGCCTCATCAGGAGGCTCGGGTGGCGAGGTAGGCACCGGCGGCAATATCGGCACCGGCGGCAACACCGGCACCGGCGGCAATTCCGGCACCGGCGGCAATTCCGGCACTGGCGGCAAGAGCACCTCGGCAACCGGTGGCAGCACCGGCACCGTGGACACAACGGTTGCCAGCGGCGGCGGGACCACCGGCACAGGAGGCGTCCAGGCCGCGGGTGGTTTAGCCTCGACCGGGGGAGCGACGAGCGTGAGCTCAACCGGTGCAAGGACGGGATCGGGAGGCGCGGGCGGCACTAACACGACCGGTACCACGACCGGCTCGACCAACCCCAGCGGAGGCACCGCGGGTGCCGCAGCCTCCGGTGGAAACGCGGGTACCTCGTGCTCGGGCCCGGTTGCCACATTCTCGGGTGCCCTGGCCGCCGGCATCGCCTTCAAGGACACCGACGGAAAGCCGGTCAATGCCCACGGCGGAGGCATCATCCAGGTGGGCGACACCTTCTACATGCACGGCGAATACTTTCCACCCGGCGGGACCGACAACGACTTCCACGGCGTCGAGATGTATTCATCCAAGGATCTGGCTGGGTGGAAGAACGAGGGGATCATCCTCGAAGAAGGCGCAGGCACCGAAATTGCGACAGGCCGCAAAGGCGAGCGGCCCCACATCGTCAAATGCCCCAGCACCGGCGAGTTCGTCCTCTACATGCACGCCGCCTCCAACGACTACCAAACCGATAAGGAAGTGGTCTACGCCACCTCGAGCACGGTCAACGGCAAGTACGCGTACAAGGGCCCGCTGACCAACGCTGGAGGCACCCGGGCCGAGCACAGCGACATGAGCGCAGTGGTGGACAAGGGCAAGGCCTACGTGATCACCGAGAGCGGGCACGTGTACACGCTGGCCGACGATTGTCACAGTTGGCTCACCGACCAATCGTTCTCGGCGGTGAACATCCCTTCCGATTTGGGCCTCGACAAACCTGGTGGCGGGGAATCGCCCACGGTATTCAGGGCCGGCGACACCCTGTATTGGATTTCTTCGCAAAAGACCGGCTGGCGCGCCAACGACAACGTGTATTCAACGGCGTCGTCGATGACTGGCCCCTGGACCAACCAGGGCTTGCTAGCACCCTCGGGCGAAAAGACGTGGCTGAGCCAAGCAACCTGGGTCACGCCCGTGGTGGGCTGCAAAGGCACGGTCTACGTCTACTGGGGCGACCACTGGTACGGCACCGAAGACACGACCGCGCCCGGCAAGCACAACGACCAGACCACGTACGTGTTTCAGCCCATGGTCTTTAGCGGAACCAAGCTCTCGCTGCCCAAGTACCTCGATCCGTGGAAGCTCGACGTGGGCGCCGGGACGTATCAATAGCAGCGGGAGTGCGCCCTCCCTAGTAGCCGTCGACGTGCTCCTGGGCGACCCGCGCGCTTCGGCGTGGCGGGTCCTGTCAGCTCGGGCCTGCTCCCCGCCGCGTGATTTGGTCGATTCGGCTCACGAACTGCACAAGCCGATCATCCGGGAGTGCGCCCGCGGCGCGGGCGGCACGCGACCAAATCGCACGACGGGTCCCCTCCCTCACAGCCACCCGCCAAGCCTACGCCCGCTGGACATTCGAGCCGCGAGGGCAGGTGGGCGTAGAGACAAGCGCCTCAGCCGTTTGGCCGGGGAAATACTGTCAGACTACAGTCGTTCAAGGACCGGTCGATGCAAGTCGAGCCCGAAGCACTTCAAGCAAGCCGATCCTGCGATCCTGGGAGTAGCGCCGGGGCCACGCAACACCACCCCCTCTAAAGCCGTGCTTCTCGCAGGCGGCGCTGCAACTCCACCGAATCGCGTGCGGCGCCGAGCGCGGTGTCCCGCGAGATTCGGCCGGCGCGCAGAAGCTCGAACAGCGACGATTCGAAGGTGATCATGCCGTCGTCGCGGCCAGTCTGGATTTGCGTAGTCAGCTGGTGGGTCTTGCCCTCGCGGATCAGCGCAGCCACGGCGTAGTTCACGGTGAGCAGCTCAATGGCGGGGTGGCGTGTGGCTGGCGCGATGCCGGGCAGAAGCTGTTGCGTGAGCACGGCCCGTAGCGAGCCGGCTATCTGCTGCTGCACCTGCCCCTGCTGGTGCTCCGGGAATATGTCCGCGATGCGGTCTATGGCCATGGCCGCGCTTCCACTGTGAAGGGTGGACAAAACCAGGTGCCCGGTTTCCGCGGCAGTCAGCGCCAGTGCCGCGGTTTCCCGGTCGCGCATTTCGCCGACCAAAATGATGTCGGGGGCTTCCCGCAAGGCCGCTCGCAATCCGGCGGCGAAGCTTTCCACGTGGGTGCCCACCTCCCGCTGGTGAATCAACGTGCGGCGCGGTTGGTACACGAACTCGATGGGATCTTCCAGGGTGATGACGTGGCCTGGGCGCGTGCGATTCACCCGTTCGAGCAGCGCCGCCAGCGTGGTCGACTTGCCCGCACCCGTGGGCCCCACCACCAACACCATGCCGCCCGTCACGTTGGCCAGGGCGCCGAGGCTCTCGGGTAGGCCGAGCTCGGCGAGCGAAGGCGCGCGGCGGTTGATCGGTCGCAGCGCCACCGCCAGCCCGTGGGTTTGGGTGAAGACATTGATACGAAAGCGTTGGGCGCCCTCGTCGTCGACCTCGGGGGCCACCCAAGGCAAGTCCACGCTGCCGGCGCTCTCGAGGATCTTCCGGCGCTTTCCGTCGAGGATTGAATCGACAAAGGCCTGGATCTCCAGCTCGCCTATTGCGTTCGCCGACGACGCGGAAAAACCTGCTGCCGTGCGGATCCACAGCGGCTGGCCGGTCGAGAGCACCAGGTCCGAGACCTCGCGGGTCGCGGCGCGCGCAAGAGTTGCCGCCAAACGAGACGCCAGCGCGGCTTGGGCTGGATCTGGCGATGGCCCGGGCGGAGTTGCCGTGACGACTATCGATTCGGTTGTTGGCGTCGGCGCCGACGGCGGCATAAACGTCGGCGGTGGCATAAGCGTCGGGGGCAGGGCGGCAGCTGGAACCTGCGCCGGCGCGGCCGCCGGTTTTGCCACTCCGGCAGCCCCGCGGCGCAGCTTGAGTGACAGATTGTCCGCGCTCCTGCGAGCCTCGACCGAGAAGGTTCCGGCCTGCTCAGAGCGATAGACGGTGTCGCATGCCCCCGAGGCATTCAAGCTCGTTAGCTCTTCCTGGCTCAGCACCTCGGACACGAAAGTCTCGAGGGTGATGGGGCTCATGGCTGGCATGGTCAGCCCGCGTCCCTTGCCACCGATCATCACGGGTGCCTCGCGAGCGCGCAGCACGATGCCGCTCGCCTGCTGTGCGTCGATCAACGACAAAAGCGAATCAATGGCAGCCATGTTTTCCCACTCAGCAAAAGCCGGGCCGTTTCAGCCAAACAGCCTACCACCGGGAGACGTCGCTAGTACACCCTGCCCGAGAGCGGCTGCCCGTGCAGGAAGCGTTGGAAGTTGCTGAGGAAGTGCTTGACCAAACGGCCGTATTCGTCGGCGTGGCCGCCACCCACGTGCGGCGTGATGTGGCAGTTCCGCTGGCTCCACAGCGGATGCTGAGGCGGCAGCGGCTCCGGCGTCATGACGTCTAGATAGGCCGCGCCCAGATCGCCGCGGAGAGCGGCAAGCAAGGCGGACTGCTCGACGGTGGCGCCCCGACCGAGGTTGATGAAGACGGCGCCCGCCTTCATGGTGGCGAACTTGAGGGTGTCGAAGAACTCCACCGTGTCCGAGTGGGCGGGCAACAGATTCACGACGAAGTCGGCATGCGGAAGCCAGGCACCGAGCTTGTCCACGGGATGCACTTCGATCACCTCGTCGCCTCGTGGCATGCGTCGAAAGCCGACGACCTTCGTCCGCAAGGGAGCGAGGAGCTCCGCCAAGCGCGCCGCGATCGTTCCATAGCCGACCAGCAGAACCGTCTTGTCTTCGAGCAGGAAGGACGCCGCCCGGGTCGGGGTGGTGTTCCAGCCGTGCTGTCCGAGTTGGTCACGCAGCGAACGCGGCAGCTGCCTCGCCTCGGCCAAGATAAAAGCCAGCGCGTGCTGTGCACACGGCTCCGCATACACGGCCGAACTGGTGGTCACAGGCACCGCATGCTCGACGAGAGCAGCTCGCACGTCTGCACTAGCGAAGGTCGTGTAGCCCGCGCTGGTAAGCTGGACCCAAAGAAGACGGGACGAGGCCACACACTGGTCGACCTCAGGCTGGCCGAAAACCACGTCCGCCTCGGGAAGCAGCCGGTCGGGTCTTCCCAAGGGCTGGTTGTACTCGGGCATCTCCACGGCGCGAACCAAACGGTGCGGCGAAAGCCCCAGGGTGAGCGCGCCGAGCGCACCCTCGGGCAAAGGCAAGTTGCACCAGACCGTCAAGGTAGTCGATGTCATAAGCGCCAACTATAGCGCCTGCACCGGCGCAAGGCCGGTCACCAGGCACGCCTTCCCATTCGCGCGCCCGCCGGCGGCGCACGTCCCTTGCCGCTGTCTCCTATGGTCGTATCTAGCGGTCTCTAGTCGACCTCGACCGGGCCTATCAGTTGACCCATGGCATAGACAAGGCGGCTGGCGGGATCGGCCCACACCGTCCATTCGACCAAGCGGTAGCTCCCGTCCTTGTGCCGCATAGGACGCTTGTATACGGACGGCTCATCACCACCCTTTCGAATGACGTCCGAGCCTATCTTCATCATGAGCTGCCGCTCTGACGACGGGGCGAGGTCGTAATAGGCAAAACCCCGTAACTCCTGCTCGGTCCATCCGAGCGACGCGGTGAAGGCCGAGTTGGCAGCGAGGTACTGCCCCATGTAACCGGTAACGCAAGCCAGCGAACGCATGCTGTCGAACAGCGCCTGCGTCATGGCCGGTCTCGTCTTGCCGATCGAATCCATCAGGTGTGTCAATCGGTTGATTGGCCGCCGCGGTTGAGCGCGACCATCGTGGTGCTCTTCGTGGTCCGCTTCGTGGTCCGCTTCGATTGCCCGCAAGGGTTGCTTCGCTTAGCATGGCCCTTCCCCTTCAAGGAGAGACCACCGATGAACATTTCCCACGGCGTCCCGTCGGGCCGCCATCTGTCCCGATGGCTTGGTTTGATCCTGGTGTTCGGCGGGCTGGCGTCTACCCCCGCGTTTGCCGACGAACCAGATCGCACCCGCCACGACCCACACAGCGGTGGGCCGGGCCGGCCGCAACCGCAAGGCCAGCCAGGACGCCCCGGGCAACCTCAGCAGCAACCGCAGCAACAGCAGCAACCGCAACAACCGCAACAACCGCAACACCAGCAGCAACAGCAGCAACAGCAGCCACAGCAGCAACAACAGCAGCGCCAGCAACAGCAACAACAGCAGCAGCACCAGCCCCAGCAGCAACAGCGGCCGCAATTCCAACAACCCCAGGCACAACCGCAACAGCCGCAACAGCCCCAGCAGCATCCGCAGCAAGGTCGCGGCTGGGGTGCAGGCCAGGGCGACCGGCGCGATCAGCAGCCGCAACATCAGCCAAACCAGCCCGAGGTGCACCGGGGCCCGATGGCACAGCCTGAACCCATGCACCCGGGCCGCCCGGTGCCACCGCCGCGGCAACCTGAGCGGCCGTTTCACGCGGAGCCCGGCCGTCCGCTGCCGCCACCGGCCCACGTCGAGCACGGCCGACCGCTCCCGCCGCCACCCGCTCCCCGTTTCGAGCCGGGCCGGCAACCCCCGCCCCCCATGCACATGGGACGTCCGCTCGGCCCGCGCCAGCCCGTCTACGTCGAGGTTGCGCCACCTCGCATGCGCTATGAAACACGCCCCCCGCGTCCCTCACCGGGTCAAGTCTGGATCGGTGGCTACTGGGGCTGGGAAAACGACACCCACGTCTGGATCGGTGGGCAGTGGGCCGCACCTCCCCAGCCCGGTTACCTCTGGGTATCGCCACGCTGGCAGCGGCAGGGACACCGTTGGTCGTACGAGCCAGGCTACTGGCGCCACCACCACGGTGCTGTCTACGTCGAGCCTATGGGAGGGCCCATGCCCGAGCCTGGGTACGGCGGCGGCGGCGTCACCATCAGCGGTCGCGTGATGAGCATGCAAGGAGCACCGGTGCCCGGCATCATGGTGACCCTGGCAGGAACCCAACAAGGGCAAATCGTCACCGACGGCAGTGGCACGTACGTCTTCAGCGGCCTTCCGCCCGGCTCGTACGCTGTGCGCCCCACGGGACCCTGCGCATTCGCGCCCGACGTGGCGAACCTCAACAACCTCTACGGCAGCGTCACCCAGGACATCATCGTCTCGGGTTGCGACGGCTGGTAGGAGCCTGGATGAGCAGAGGATCTAAGGCGACAGCACTTGCTGAGGGTGCCGCAGATTCCAGTGGTTGATCAGGGTCAGAAAGTCGTCGCGGTCGGGCTCCATGGCCCAGGCGATGAAGACCGAGACTGCCGTGAGACTGACTCCGCCGACGACGCTCCACTTGTCGAACTTCGACCACTCGTCGGCGGAGACCGCGTGAAAGCCACCAGTCATGGCAGCGATGCCGCCGAGAACGACACCGCCGACCGTGAGGGTGTGGACCAGGTCGTGTCGCTGTGCGGATCCGTCGACCTGCGGAAAGATCAGCGAATCGGATTGGGTAAGCGCCGCCAATCGCGCCCAATCCGCGACGTAGACCGGCGGCCGGGGCGCGGGACAGCTCGGGCACGCGAGCTTCACAGTGGGCTTCGGCGACGGGTTGGCTGCCTCGCTCGGCGCCGGCTTGGCCGAGGGTTGCTGGTCAGCCGGCTTCGTCGCGGCTGTCTCTTGGGCCGAGCTCGGGGTGTCGGTATCAGCAAACGACACTCGTCCAGCGGTAGCGACGACGATAATGCTCAGGCTGACGGATAGTGCACGATGGCAGCGCATGCCACGCAGTGTAGCTTGGAACCTCGAAATCTGGGCGACCCGCGGTATCGGCTAGACCGGATTCACCGCGACCAGGGTTAGCACCAGCCTTCCATCCCCAGAATGAATGGGACTCTCGGCAAAGCCGTCTGGATTGCTTACCACCGTGAGCCGATACATCTTCCCCTGCTGCAAGATCGGCGCATGTCCCAAGCCGTCCCGCTGGGTGTCGTCGGGATCGTACTGGTACAGCTTGGCGTAATCTCGGCGAGACAACTCTGGACAGGGGAGATCCAGCTCCAGGGTCCTCATCGGTGAACCGCTCCACTCAAGTGGCGGATTGTCGCGGGTCATTCGGAACCGCAGGACGCCCCACACTTCCCGCTCGCGCGTACAGCGCAGGTTCGTGCGCTGCTCGTCGTACCAGCGCCCGTTGAGCCCGAGGTAGCGTGCCGTCACGACGACTTGATCTTTGTGCGCTTGCATTCGACGGTCTTCGATCTCGCACTGGAGACACTCGGCCTTCTTGGGCGGCGAGCCGCCTGCGGAGCGAGACGGTTCCTTCGGCGCGCCCGCCACGAGGTCGAGCACTGTGATCTCGGGCCGCACGCCGAAACGGAGGGGAAACTTGCCCTCTACGCCGATCCCAGGCGTGACGTACACCTTCATCCGACCCGATGCTTTGGGCCGTGGCACGTCGTACAGGCCACGCACGAACTTCAACCCCTGGCGGCCGACAGCGAAGATGGGCCCGAGTCCCGGAATGGCGATCTGTCCGCCATGCGTGTCGCCGCACAGGTAAAGGTCGATGGGCTGCTCGGCCGCGACGGGGATGTAGTCATTGGCGTGGTAGAGGAAGATCGCAGGGCCGCTGCCGGGTGGAGGCGCCTTGACCACCGCACGCGGGACGAAGTCGTCGCGGAACCCGTGCCCGCCCACCCGCAATTCGGTTTGGTCGACGGTCACGGTTCTCCAGCCCGACGAGATTTCCTCGAAGCCGGTGCCGCCGAACAAGTCGATGTCGTCCCAGAACCACTCGTCCCAGTTGCCTCGAATGGCGAGCTTGGCCACCCGTGCATTCATCGCCGAGAGCGCCTGCCGAAATGCCGGCGCGCGCTCGGCCTGATTGAGACTGTCGCCGAGAAAAATGATCACATCGGGATGAAGCGCGTTCACTTCGCTCGCCACGCGCATGTCGAGATCGAACCGGGCGTCGCTGTGCAGATCCGAGAAGACGACCATCCGAACCGGGTTGCGGATGCCTGGCAAAGACAAGGTGGTTTCGCGTCTGGCGATTCGAAACGGCTCGACGTAGCGCCCCCACAGACAAGCAGCCAGCTCCAGCGAGCCGAGGCAAACGTAGACCCACGCCACGCGCCTGCGCGCGGGTGACAAGGCCCTCGATGGACGCAGCCATCCGAAGAGCAGTCGCAGCCCGGCAATCCCAGCGGCGCAGGCGAGCCCGGTCAGCAGGAAAATGGTCGAGAGCAATAAGACCGCCTCGCCCGACGACAGGGTGACGCGACCACCATGCGAGCCACGAATTCGCAGCCCCAAGGCCACGGCCACCGCGATGATGCCCGCAGCCGTGATGGCCGCGCGCAAGATCGCGTCCATGTAAGGGCGTGAGAGACGTTCGTTGGCCATCTACGAGAGAGTAATCCATCCGCGCGCCCCCGTGCGGTCGCCGTCGTAGAAGACAACCGCTTGGCAGAACCGCTACCACTCGTGATTCCGGATCGACAGCGGCCAGGCGCTGCAACATCGACCGCGGCGTTCGCCACCCTCTCCCTTTGGGAGAGGGAAGGGTGAGGGAGGGTGAACGACGGCCAGGCGCTACAGCATCGACCGTGGCGTTCGCCACCCTCTCCCTTTGGGGCCCTTGGGTGAGGGAGGGTGAACGAGGGCCAGGCGCTACAGCATCGACCGTGGCGTTCGCCACCCTCTCCATTTGGGAGAGGGAAGGGTGAGGGAAACTCACCCTGCTGACCAAACCGATCGCTCGCATCCCCCATTCTGGTCGTTCACCTGCCGCCGCTGACCCGTTCGCTGTTCCCTAGGCCTTTAGGAAAGGTCGGGTAGGAGTCGGTTCTCCTTGAGCGCAGTGGGTCAGAAGGTGCTTGCCACGACTTGGCCGAATTACGACGAGGCTCGCCTGAGCGCGCGGCACGCATCGAGCAGATCAGAGGCCATGCGCAGTCGCGCCTCCACGCCTTTGGCCAAGAGGTCGATCTTGTTTTGGAACCGGCCTTGGGGCGTCCGCCAGCACCTTCATGGCGGGCGAATCCGCGGTTACGGGCGGCCACCGTGGCCTTGGACTATGCCCATCTCTCTGCCTGCGCCTCAGCGAGGCATGCGCAGGACCTCACCGCCCAGCAGATAGATGTTAGGCGAGGTCACGGACGCAACGTAGGCGCCAACGCTTTGAAGGAGTGTCGTCTTTGGTTTGTCGAAGGTAGAAACGTTCAGCGTTCCGCAACTACTGTCAGCAAAGAGGCTGCTGCTGTATTCCATCCAGTACACGGCGCCCTGGAACAACGTCACGCTCGATATGTCGTTGGTCAGGCTGTCACTGGTCCCCGCGGTGGCCAGAACCTTTGCCGCTCCCCCGGCGAGCGGGGCATAGAGGAGGGTGCCCTTCTCCGAACCCCAGTACACGTACTTGTCATCGGTGACTGGCGTTGCGCCGTAGCCTTGCGCGGGGCTTATCAACTCTGCCCCGACGGGTATGGCCGGGTTCGCGCTGCCGCCATCGAGCCCACCCGCCACGCCACCGTCGACTCCGTCCGCGAGGCGGTCGCCGGCAACGCGCAAAATATAGTAGTCCTGGGTGTTGGCGTGCGGATGCGAGAAGTAGGCGTATCCGCCCGAGATCCACATACCCACCGGGTCGACGTTCCGGAGAACCGTGGTCGGCGTTCCCCCCTGCGTGGACACCCGCATGATCGCTCCCTGCCTGGCTTCGTAGTAGTACACGTAGCCGTTGCCGACTCCGATGTTCCACAGACTGTCGGCGGCAGCCAGCGTGGTCGGAGAACCGCTCCCGTCGCGCGCCATCTTGGCAACCCCGAGTGGTTTGTAGAGCCCGCCCTCGAGGAAGTACAGCGCCTCCTGGTCAACCGCGATGCCTTGCAAGTGATTGCGCTGGGACGTACGGTCCAGGAGCAGCTTGTCCGTACCATCGGACAGGTTCACGCGGTGAATGGCGCCATCCTGGGTGGCCCAGTAAAAGTAGTTGTCGCCGTCGAAAGCGTAGTAGCTCATGTCCTTGGTCGGTCCTGACACGACCCGGACGCCGTTCGGCAACGGACCTGCCGCCTCGGTGATGATGCTGTTGCGCGGGGGACAGAGGGTCGGCGTGGGCAACACATCCGCGGTGCGGAGAACCTCCGGCTGCGCGCTGGTCGCCCCGTCCTTGCGGGCATCGCCGCCCACGTCAGAGCCGGCGCTAGCGACGTCGGAGGTGGTGGCCGCATCGGTGGTCGAGGAAGAGCCACTGTCCGATTTCTTGCACGCGAGCGGAACAAGGAATACGAGGGCTGCGAATGCGTACGGCTTGCTGCTCATGGAGTCTGTTCCCTTTCGCCACCCGTGGTCGATGGGATAGCTGCGCGACGAGTATGGACGGGCGGACATCTTACACGCGGGGAAGCGCTATCCATAGCCAAGATCAGGACCTGGCCATCGCCGTGCTGGAGCTATTCAAACAAGAGCATCTGCTGGGCGAGGGCTGGATCCCAGAAAAGCTGAAGCATTTGTCGATTTGCTCTCTTGGGCGAACGCGTGTCGCGGTCTCACCCGCCGCTCCTCATACCTTGTCAGTCATTTACCCCCTCACCAGCCCCGCCACCCTACGAGCCCGCAATCACAGGCGACGCGGCGGATCGCTTCCGCGGAAACGTGGGTGCCGTCGAGGGGATCTTGGTCGAGGTGGACCATGACTTGAAAGCGCTCGCCCTGTCCGGGAACAGTCGCGATGAATCCGCGCTGTCTTCAGTGAGAGGTAACGAACATGACTGCGCGCACTTCCACATCGGCTCTCCTCAAGGACAGCTCGTCGATCCAGGTGCGCCGCCGGTGGCCGAATGGCGTCGGGCCGTGTTCGGTTCGTAGGGGGCGAAGCTCTCGTGCGACGAGCGATGCTGGTTCAGGGCCACGAGCTCGGTGGGCTGGTAGGCGAGCTCGCTGCCGGCCGGGAAGACGTCGCGGATGGCAGCGAGGATGATCGCCCGTGCCATGCCAGCGTAGTCCAGCGACGAATCGCCTGGACCTTCCGTACAGTCGTCCCAGATCTCGAAGACAACCCGGCGGCGCTCGACCGGAAGCAGGTCCAGGCGCCCCGCGATCTGTTTCACCTTGGCCGATAGCTCCAGCAAGGCTTCGCTCTGCCGCTTCTCGTGCGCCTGTTTGGCCATGCAGAAGCGCTGCTCGCGGGTTTCCTCGGCCAGCTTGCGCTTGGCCGCGGCATAGGGATCCTGTCCGGCCTTGCGCATGACCGCGTCGGTGAGATCGAAATGACCGCCCCAGGCCTTGGCGTCGTAGCCGAGGTTTTTGGCGTCGTGGAAGCGGATGGTCCCGTCCTCGGCCACGTCCGCGGTGACGCCTCCCCCGCCCTCGAGCACGCTGGGCAACTCGCTTGGTGGTGCCGGCCTTCTGCCCGCGCTCGGCGGAGCAAGTGGATCGCGGCGCTGGGCACCCACGTCGCCAAGGTGGCCTGCGACCGATAGGTCGGGATGGGCGGGCAGCAAGGTCGAGAGACTCTCGGCCGTGGCGGCCAGGTTTGCTGGGCTCTCGGCGGCCGGCGTGGTTTCCGTCGCGGGCACTGTCGGCTCGCCCGTTTCCGCGCGTCGAGCTTCATCGTGGTCTGGCGGACGACTTCGCTTGCCCGACACCGGCCTCGGCAAGAGTTGGCCCGACCGGGGAGCACCCGCGGTTTCAGCCGGGCCGCCCAGGTGCACGGGCGGTGCGGGCGCTGGCGAGGTGACGATGAATTCGACCGCGTCCGGCGGGGGGGATGGAGGGGGATTCCTGACCTGGAGGATGACGAGTGCGAGCACCGCATGCACCGCCAGGGACACCAGGACTGCCCCTCGCCGACGGCCGGTAGGCCTTCGCGCCCGGCCGCTTCTGGCCGGGACCGGCGACTGCTCGGCTGGCGCAAAGCTTCCCACGGCTGGGAATTTAGTACGCCCGAGCGTGTCTCCAGCAGAGGCCGGGACGCGGGCCGAGGCACAGAGGCAGGGGCGAGACTGTCTGCCGCCGCGATACGTTGTGTCGCATGCGAACCTCGGTCTTCCGGCTCCGTGGACGTACTCCTACGTCCAGGATCCGGCAATCAGCATCGCTGGCCGCGCGGTCGTGAAGGTGGTTCGCGACGGTGCGCTGGAAGCGGTCGACCAAATCCTGCCCGCCGGCGCGGGCCGCGCGAAGGAGTTTCACAGCTGCGTCCTCTGCCGAGCGTGCCGAGATCCGCGATCTCGACCAGGGTCCGTTCGCCCTCGTGCAAGACCACCAGGTCGATCTCCGGGTGATGCGCCAGCAGATCCTGCGCTGTGCACGAGGCGTAGTGGCCACCCGCCACGATCCCAAGCTCGGGGCGAGCCGCCTTGATCGCGCACGCCGGCGCGATGAACTCGCGTGCCCGGACCTGAAAGCACATCGAAAGACCCACCAGGTCGGCGCCAGCGATGGCAGCCAAGACCCGGTCGAGGTCTCGCCCTGGCGGTCGCCGGCTGTGAGCCGTGACACGGCCGCGATTACATGGACCGCGCGGCGATGAGCATGACCAGCGGCAGATCGGACACACCATCGGGCGGAAGGTAAGGGCAAGGGTGGCGGCGACGGAGGTCGTGCGGTCCGTTCATACGCGGATGCTTGCGACGCGGGTGAGGCGATATCCGCAATCAGGGCCACGCCCTCCAAGATTGCGAAGAGCCCAGCCCCGCCTCCCCGATGGCCCAAGTGCCAGCGGGCGCTCGCTCGTCACATCAGCTCAAAGAGCGCGGCCGTTCGTTGTGACAACCCGAGGGTCGCACCGCTCGGCCGTGGACTGCGCTGCTTGTTTCGACGGCGCAGATGCGCA
>Ga0302323_100001601_pt1 | contig 18416 bp, 13 predicted proteins | sample Fen_T0_3_FD_201950 | JGI IMG/M metagenome (GOLD analysis project Ga0302323, IMG submission 201950) | Peat permafrost microbial communities from Stordalen Mire near Abisko, Sweden - Fen_T0_3 | ecosystem: Environmental > Terrestrial > Soil > Wetlands > Permafrost | place: Sweden: Abisko... | reverse complement strand
TGCTGCTGCCGATGATTGGGCTGTGGTCGTTCCGGGCTGCAGCCTGTCTTTGCGGCAGGAGTCTCTTGCTGGTCGGCGATTTCGTTCACTTGGACCTCGACCTCTAGCGATTCGCCCTTGCCGCCGCGGTGAAATCCGCGGACGGGGCAGGCATCCAGATAGTCGAGCCCGACCGCCACACGCACGTGGCGACCGTTCACGCGTGTGTGGTTGGCCACATCGAATCCCTGCCAACCCAGTCCTTCGATCCAGGCCTCGGCCCACGCATGGCTGGCCAGTTGATTCGGCCGCCCAGGACTCGCCGCCGGCCTATCTTGGGGCGCCAGGTAGCCGCTGACGCAGCGGGCTGGAATGTTCAAGTTCCGGCAACAGGACACGAATACGTGCGCGTGATCCTGGCAAACGCCGGCGCGCTTCGAAAATGCCTGAGCCGCCGTGGTCCCCACTTCGGCAATGCCAGGACGGTAATCCATTTCCTCGCGCACAGCCAACATCAGCGCTTCGACCCCGGCTGCGCGATTGTTCATGGTTTGGCGACGAAAGGCCTCTGAAAAGAGCTTCAGCGCCTCATCCTGAGCGGTGAACGACGTAAAACGCGTGTAGACATCGGGGGCAAGCGGTCCGACGTTTGGCAAGGTAAGCGGAGAGTCTGCGACCTCGACCTCGCCGTGAGCGCGAATGCAGATCTCCTGATGGGGATTGTCGATGACCAGAACGTGCGAAATGTTGCCGTATCCATCGGAGAATGGCTCGGCCGGCCTCGGGAGGTCCAAGCTCCAGCTCAGCACCTTCTGCTGAAGCGTCGTTTGGGGCGAAAGCCGGAGGTACTGAATGGTGTAGTCGGCGGGCGTTGAATAGAGGTATTTAGCTTCGTGAATGATGGCTAGGCGCATGTTGCCCCCCTTGGATGCCTTGGGCACAATGCCAGAGGCGTGCCAATACCGAGTTGGCGGCCCATGCACATTGTCCGCTAGCACCGGGTCGTGCGAGAGTCCCTCCAGATGAAAGGTCAATCGCGCTGCAAGGATCCTGTCGCCGGGAAACATCAGGGCTCGGCCGAGCCTGCGCAGGTTCCGGAGTTGCCCGAGCTCACGGCGAGCCTCGAGGCACTGTGCAGGCTGATCCAGAGGCACACTGGACACGACTTCAGCAAATACAAGAAGGCCACCTTGCTGCGTCGGATTCGCCGTCGCTTGCAGGGACTCCGTGTCACGGCAGTCGCTGACTATGTTCGGCTGCTCGAATCGAGTGCGGCCGAGGCGGAGGCGCTGGTCAAGGAGCTCCTCATCGGCGTCACCCAGTTTTTCCGGGACCCGGAGACTTTCGACACACTGGCGCGGCAGGTCCTGCCCCGCATCACCAACGCGAAGGGAGAGCAAGCTCCCTTGCGCATCTGGGTGCCAGGTTGCGCTTCCGGCGAAGAGGCCTACACGATTGCCATGCTCGTGCACGAACACCTCGAGCATAGCGGCCAGAAGCTGGTGGTTCAGCTCTTCGCGACCGATATCGATACCGGGATGCTGGCCAAAGCGAGGCAGGGGCGGTATCCATCGTCGATTGACGAATCGGTAAGCACCGAGCGGCTGGAACGCTTCTTCACACGGGAGGGCGAGGGCTACCAGGCAAGCGAGGAGCTGCGCGAGATGTGCCTCTTTTCGCAGCACAGCCTCATCCGCGATCCCCCGTTTTCCCAGCTCGACCTCATCGCTTGCCGGAACGTGCTCATCTACCTGAACGCGGACCTGCAGAAAAAGCTCGTGCCACTATTCCACTACGCTTTGCGGCCTGGGGGATTTCTCTTTCTCGGTCCTTCCGAAGGCGTCGCGCAAAGTACGGAGTTGTTCGAGAGCATCGACAAGAAGAGCCGCATCTTCCGTCGCAAAGACACCATGAGCCGCCCCCTGGTTGAATTCCCGCTTTCAGTGCGCGGCGCCGCGCAGGTTCTTCCCATGCCGCCGTCGAGCCCACCCGAGTCGGGGTCGGGCACCAGGGAAAGGGTCGGTGCCGCCTTCGAGCGCGCGATCTTACAGGACCACGCGCCAGCATCGGCCGTCATCAACGAGCGCGGCGAAGTTCTCTTCGTCGCCGGCCCTCTAGCAAAGTACCTGGTGCTTCCCGCCGGCGCCATGTCGACCATGAATCTGTTCGACGCGTTTCGCGGTCCCCTGCGTCTGGAGCTGCGCTCCGCTTTGGCCAAGGCCGCGATCACCCGGCGCGCTTGCATCCGCACCGACGTTCCGGTCGAGAGCGAAGGTCAGATCCGCCCGATCCGGCTGATTGCCCGCCCGGTTCCCACCATCGAAGCGGAGGCAGGGCTGTACCTGGTGGTGGTCGAGGAGCACCCCTTCGCTCCTCACGATCCCGAACAAGCGGATGCCTCGTCCGGTCCAGAGGAGCCGGTGGTTCAGCAACTTGAAAGCGAGCTACGTGCCACCAGGGCCGAGCTGCGTTCCACGGTCGAAGAGCTCGAGTCGGCGAATGAGGAACTCAAGTCGTCGAACGAAGAGCTCATCTCCACCAACGAAGAGCTGCAGTCCGCCAATGAAGAGATGCAGACCTCCAGGGAGGAGCTGCATTCGCTCAACGAAGAGCTGGAAACGGTCAACGGGGAGTTGCGCGAAAAGCTCGACGAGGTTGCCTCCGCCAATGGCGACTTGCAGAACTTGTTCGCTGCGACTCAAATCGCGACCATCTTCCTCGATCGATCTCTGAGCATCACGAAGTTCACACCGGCGGCGACCGCCCTGTTCCACCTGATCAAGAGCGATGTCGGCCGTCCCCTAGCCGATCTGGCGCCCCGTTTCGCCGGTCAGGATCTGGTTCCCGAAGCACTCGAAGTCCTACGCCTTCTCACGACGGTCGAGCGACAGGTGCAAACCTCTGATGGCCATTGGTTCGTCCTGCGAATCCTGCCCTATCGCACCATCGAGAACTTCATTGCTGGCGTGGTCGTGACCTTTGTCGATATCTCCGAGGTTAGACGGGCGGAAGAGGCCGCAAAGAAGCAGGCACAGCTGGTTCAGCTTTCTCATGACGCCATCTTCGTGCGGCGATTCGATGGCGTGATCGAGTCGTGGAACCGCGGCGCCCAAGAGCTCTACGGATTTAGCCGAGAGGAAGCGCTCGGCCGTATCTCGCACGAGCTTCTGACCACTTCGTTTCCCCAGCCGCTGGCCGAGCTCGAGGCCGAGCTGCGCGTTCGCGGGTACTGGGCAGGCGAGCTTCAACAGCGGACCAAAGATGGACGTTTGGTTATCGTGCTCGCGAACAAACAGTACGCACGCGGCGATGACGGGGTCGAGCGCGTCCTCGAGGCCAACCGCGACATCACTGAGCGCACCTTCGCGGATCGCGCCCTGCGCGAGAGCGAAGAGCGCCTGCGACTCTTCATCGAGCACGCCCCGGCCTCGCTGGCCATGTTCGATCGGCAGATGCGATATCTGAGCGCCAGCAAGCGGTGGATCTCCGACTATCGACTTGCTGAACGGGACCTGCATGGCGCGTCTCACTACGAGATCTTTCCCGAGATCGATGAGCGGTGGAAGCAAATCCACAGACGAGCGCTGTCGGGCGAGGTGGTACGCGCCGAAGGCGATCGCTTCGAGCGCGCAGATGGCACCGTGCAGTGGCTGCGTTGGGAGGTGCGTCCGTGGCGCGAGGCGACCGGCGGCGTTGGCGGGATCATCATCTTCGCGGAAGATATTACTGAAATCACGCTGGCGGCCGAAAGAGCCCGCGAGAGCGAACAGAAGTACTCTGTCATCTACGATCGCGCACCTTTTGCCATTGCGCTCATCAAAGACCCCGACGGTACACTTGCCGCGGTCAACGATGCTTGGGAGAAGATGTTCGGATACCGCCGACACGAGGCGATCGGCAAGACGTCCCTCGAACTTGGCCTTGCCAGCGATCCCGACGGTCGAGCGCGGATGTACGTGGAAATGCAAGAGACGGGCTCGGTGCGTGACTGGGAGCTTGCCTATTCGACGCAATCGGGGCAGCGGCGCCTCGGTTCCTTCAGCTTCGATCGGATCGAGCTTGCAGGGCAGAAGTACCGGCTTGGGACCGCCATCGACATTACCGAGCGCAAGCTGGCAGAGGAAGGGCTGCGCCTCTCAGAGGAAAAGTTCGCCAAGGCGTTTCGCGGTAGTACCTCCGCCATGGCCATTACCCGGCTACGCGACGGACTGTTTGTCGATGTCAACGAACGCTGGCAAGAGATGACCGGGTTCGCACGCGAACAGGCCCTTGGTCAAACCAGCTCGCAAATCAAGATCTGGAAATACAAGGAGGAGCGAGAGGGCTTCATTCGCGATCTGCAGCAACAGGGGATGGTCCGCAACCAGGAGTTTCGTTTTTTGACAGAAGGCGGACGGGAGTGGACGGCTCTCGTCTCTTCCGAGGTGAGCGCCCTGCAAGGCGAACCAGTGGTCATCAGCTCGATCATCGACATCACGGAACGCAAACGGGCCGAGGAAGCCCTACGCGCGAGCGAGCAGCGTTTCCGGTTGGCCTTGCGAAACTCCCCCGTCTCGGTGGCGGCGCAGGATGCCGACCTCAAATACATTTGGGGCTACAACCAGAAGACAACGCGCCCGGAACAACTCATCGGCCAACGAGACGAAGACATCTTCACGCCCGAGGAGGCAAGACGCCTGACCGAGATCAAGCGCCGCGTGCTCGAGCTGGGCATCGAGCAGCGCGAGCAGATGTGGCTCGAGCGACCGAGCGGCCGCATTTTTCTCGATATCTGCTGGGAGCCGATTCGCGACGAGTCGGGCCGCGTGATTGGCGTAGCCTCGGCAACGGTCGATCTCACGCCCATTCGGCTTGCCGATGAGGCGCTTCGCCGTTTCGAGCTGGTCGTGCAACAAAGCCGCGACATCATCTTGTTCATGAACCGCGATGATGGCCGAATCATGGAGGTCAATCCCGCGGCATCAACTGCCTACGGCTATAGTCGAGACGAGCTTCTCGGTCTGACCATCCACGATTTGCGTGCCGATGCGACGCAGGCAATCCTCTCGGAACAGATGGAGCTGGCCAACGTAAAGGGCGCGCTCTTCGAAACCGCGCATCGTCGGAAGGATGGGTCCGTATTCCCGGTCGAAGTGAGCTCGCGTGGCACCGAAGTTGGCGGGGAGCGCACCCTGGTCAGCGTTGTGCGTGACATTACCGAGAGGCGCAGAGCCGAAGCCACCGAGCGCGAGCACCGACAGCTGGCCGAGCGACGGGCGGCCGAGCTCGACGCCATCCTCGACTCCCTGACCGAGCCGCTGGTGGTGAGCGATCGCGCGGGAAAACTGGTGCGGGTCAACCCCGCGTTTCGTCGCATGATCGGCGCACCCGAGAACTGGCAAGGGCTCGACGCCGCCGAGAGAGTTCGACAGGTCAAGCTCGAAACCGCCGACGGAAAGGCCGTGGATCCCGCGCAGACGCCTGGCGTGCGTGCGCTTGCCGGCGAAACCGTTCATGGTGTGCTGCAGCGGCTACCGCGTCCCGACGGATCGGTTCTGCACCTCTCGACAAGCTCGGCGCCCATTCGAACGGCGGCTGGCGTGATGGGGGCGGTGGTCGTCTTCTCCGACATGACCGAACGGGTGCACGCCGAACAAGAGCTGCGAGACGCCGATCGGCGGAAGAACGAATTCCTCGCCGTTCTCTCGCACGAGCTGCGCAATCCGCTAACTCCCATCCGAAACAGTCTGCACGTCCTCAAACGAGCTACGCCTGGCAGTGAGCAAGCCAAGCGCGCCGAGGAGGTGCTGGGCCGGCAGACCGACCAACTTGTACGCTTGGTGGACGATCTTCTAGACATCACGCGGGTCTCCCGCAACAAGATCCAGCTCAAGCGCAAGCAATTGGATTTCGGTGAGGTCGTCAGTCGTGCCGTAGAGGATCACCGCTCGCTTTTCGAAGCCAGGGGGATCGGTGTCCTTGCGGAGCTTTCTCCCGAGAAACTGACGATCGATGGCGACGAGGCACGACTTGCCCAGGTGGTGGGAAACATTCTCAGCAACGCTGCGAAGTTCACCTCGAGCGGGGATCGGGTCACCGTCACCACGACCAGGCCAGGGGGGAGGGGCCGTGCTCAGCTCCGCGTCGTTGACACCGGCGCCGGGATTGACCCCGACATGCTCCAGCGCCTATTCCAACCATTCATGCAAGCGGACGTGACGCTCGACCGTAGCAAAGGCGGACTTGGACTCGGGCTGGCACTCGTGAAGAGTCTCGTCGAACTGCATGGAGGCGAGGTTTGCGCGCATAGCGATGGACCAGGCAGGGGCTCGGAATTCGTGGTCGAGCTCCCTCTCGCGCAGAGCAAGAAAGTCGAGGCTGACCCTACGTTTGCTACGAGAGAGCAGATTCGTCGCCGCGTGCTGATCGTAGAAGATAATCTTGACGCCGCCGAGAGCCTACGGGATGCACTTGAGCTCGGCCAACACCACGTTGAGGTGGCTCACAATGGGCCTGATGGGTTGCAGAAGGCTCGAACCTTCCATCCGGACATCGTTCTTTGCGACATCGGCCTGCCGGGGATGGACGGCTTCGAGGTGGCGAAGGCCTTGCGAGCGGACGAATTCCTCAAGGGAAAGTTCCTGGTGGCTCTTAGCGGTTATGCACTTCCCGAGGATCTGGAACGTGCCGCAGAGGCTGGCTTTCATCGCCACCTGGCAAAGCCTCCAAGTCTTGAGGCTCTCGAGGAGCTCCTCGCAAACCTGCCCGTTGTGTCATAGATCGCGTCGTGGTTACCTAGTCTTTCAGGTGGCGAAATGGATCGTTAACATGGCCTCAGGCATACTAGCGATCGGCTATGGAGACAAAGGTGCTGGCCTTGGCGAAGACTGACCTCTCGAAGGCCTTTGCTGTTGAGGGTTTCCAAGTACCAACAGACCGTGAGCTGATCGATCGTGCAAGGGCTGTAGTCAATCCTCGTAGGATCGGCAAACACACGACCTGTGACGTCGGCTGCGCCCTGCTGGCGGCGGATGGTCTGGTTTACGTAGGGGTCTGCGTGGACGTACCCTGCGGTATCGGCTTTTGCGCCGAGCACAGCGCTATCGCTGCGATGGCAACTGCCGGGGAACACCGCATTCGGAAGATCGTCGCCGTTCGGGGCGATGGCAGCGTGCTCCCGCCCTGCGGACGCTGCCGCGAGTTCATGCGCCAGCTGGATCCCGAGAATATGGACGCCGAGGTGGTGCTCGCCCAAGGACACTGCAAGCTCCTGAAGGAGCTGTTGCCGTTTCCATGGTGATGTCAGTGAGCGCACTCGGCTGGGCGGGGTGTCGGAATCCCGAACGATGATTTAGACAACGAACAGAAGCCCACATTCCTCAGCAGCGGAGGCAAGCGCCTTGTCAGTGGTCCAGAGCTGGGCAGCCGCGAGACGTGCGCTCGCCAGGAGATGCGCATCGACGGCCCCCAGTCCCCGCCGCTCCAAACGCTGCGTCCGAGTCAGCATGAGAACTTCGTCCAATTTGGCCAGCGGCGCCCGCGGCAACGCCAGCATGCCCGAGATGATCTCGTCGCGTACATGAGCCGGACCCAGATTGCCCACCGCCAGCTCCGCCATGACGAGGTCGTGGACGAGAGCTTGGTCATCCTCAAGCAGCTCGACGAGCGCGTCCGTGTGCGATCGCTTCTTCCAGAAGTCGATCCAGACTGCGGTGTCGACGACGATCACGGGCGTCGCCGTCGGGTGGCTTGACCGATCGAGAGCTGTCCACGCAAAGCAATAAGCCGTCGCTTTGCCTGCCGCTCGATCACTGCCTTGAGCCCCAGCTCCAACACCTCGGTCTTGGTCCGTGCTCCGCTTGCCGCGAGCGCATCCCTGACAAGGTCCTCATCAAGATCGACGGTTGTTCGCATGCATAAGAATATAGCACATTCGTATGCACGAGAACGTCACTGCGGCTTGTAGGCCTCGACGAGACCGTCCATGTGCGCGTCCGGGTGGATCTGGCGTATCTGCAGGAATCCCGCTTGCGTGAGCGCGTCGGCAATCTCGGCGAGCGTGTACGAATTGCCGCCCCCGAACACGGTCAGCATGTTGACCGCGAAGAGCGCGCCCGAGCGGGGTGCGGTCCGGTCGGGTGAGAGCACGTGGTCGCGCACCACGATGCGACCTCCGGGTTCGAGCGCCGCGAAAGCCTTGCGAAAGAGGTCGACGTTCTGGACTGGGTCGTTTTGATGGATGATGGCCGACACGAACACGAGGTCGTGGCCTCCAGGCAGCGCATCGCTGTAGAAGTCGCCAGGGGCGAGCGTCACCCGATGGAGTACGCCGGCTTCACGCAACCGCTCGCGCGCCAGCTCGACCACCGGCGCGCGGTCGAAGAGCGTGGCCCGCATCTCGGGCGAGGCCGCGAGGAATGCGAGCGTGTAGGTTCCCGAGGCGCCTCCCACGTCGAGCAGGCGCCTGCTCGGGCCGGGCTTGACAAGCTCGACAATGCGCGCTGCAAGGGGCGCGGCGATAACGTGCATGCCGCCAATGAACGACAGGAGTGATGCTTCATCCATCTTCTTTTCGGGCTGCGGACCGGCCACAGCGCGCGTAAGCCCGGTCCAGCGCCCCCACAGGCTTGCGTTATGAAGGATCATCGGCAAAACCGACCCAGGACGGTCGCTCGCGAGCAGCTCCGCGGCCGACGGCTCGGTAAGGTAGGCGTCGCCACGTTTGACAAGCAGGCCCATGGCCGCCAGTGCGTCGAGCTCGATGGTGAGTGCGCGTAGGTCCGCCCCGATCCGAGCGGCGATATCGGGCGCCTTCATGGGTATCGGGGCGAGCAGCGTGAACAGGTCGAGCTCGGCCCCGCTGAGCAGAACCCGCGACTCTTGAAAGGCGCGAGATACACCGAGTACGTCTCCCTGGGTCCAGGGCTGACCGTTTGCGCCCGGGGCGGTGAGCTCGCCGCCTCGGTCGGGGACAGCGCCCCCGACGTCCGCGGCCGGACGAGCGCCGGCATCGGGGGTGTGGTAGTCGGCGACCGTCCGCGACTCGCGCACGCGGCCGATGAAGTCGGCCACGGCCCGGTGCTCCGGATGAACCTGGTAGGCCGCAAGCGCCTCGCGCGACGCGAAGGACGAGTCGAGCACGAGGTCGTAGCTCGCGTCGTTCGGGTCGGGGTTGAGGCCGACCGCCAGTTCGAGCAGCCCGGGGATCTTGCCTCGAAGCGCTTCAAGCCTCTCCTTGGCAAGGCGCGCGTTGTCCTCTCTCGACGCACCCTCGGCCCGGTCTTTCAGCTTGAACAGAACAATATGCTTCACCATGGGCTGTTTCTCCTCGGGAATGAAAGATGCCGGCTTGAGCTCCCTCGTACTATAGAGCATCGGCAGATCCGCCGCATGGCGTCGTTTCTTGGACTCGGGAGGGTGCTTCCACTACCCTCTCCTGCTGCGATCATGAAGATCTCCATCATTCTGGGCCACCCCAGGGCCCACAGCTTCAATCATGCCCTCGCGGCTGCCACGACCACCACCGCAAGGAATCAGGGGCACGAGGTGCGCTTCCACGATCTGCATGCTGAGGGTTTCGATCCGGTTCTGGCGGCCGGGGAAGAATCCAGGGGCGCTGCATTGCCGCCCCTCATCGAGCTTCATTGCCGAGAGATTAAGGAGGCGGATGGTATCGTGATCATCCATCCCAACTGGTGGGGCATGCCGCCGGCCATTCTGGCGGGCTGGGTGGACCGCGTGCTTCGACCCGACGTCGCCTACCGATTCCTCGACGGCGACTCCGGCGAGGGAGTCCCCCAGGGCCTGCTTCGCGCCACAGCTGCGATCGTCCTCAACACCGCCAACACCCTCCCCGAGCGCGAAACCCGCGTCTTCGGCGATCCCTTGGAGCGCATCTGGAGAGACTGCATCTTCAATCTCTGCGGCATCCGCCAAGTCGAGCGCCGCACCTTCGCAGTGATGGTGACCAGCACGGCAGACGTGCGGAAGACCTGGTTGGACGAAGTCCAGGCGCTGGTAGCCAAGACCTGGCCGAGACACACCTGAGCCGTTGAACCGCCAGCCTCGAGTCGTGCACGACCTCAATCGCGACTTCGGAGGGGGGCACAGGATCGTTTCGCCCGTCACGGAAGCCCCGCGGACATCGCCATGCGCCAATTTCAAGTCGGCCCGTTTGGTTTGGTCGAGCCGACGTCGTGGCCCGGATAGTGCATCGCTTGCGGACGGGTAAGCTAAGAGAAGAGTAGTGTCCATTGTCCCATGGTAGCGGTCATTCTAGCGGTGGGCTCCGAGCAGCATGGCTGTGGAGTGTGTTGTGGCTGGCCTTCTTTATGTGCGCGACACCGACATTGGCGGCCGAATGTGCGGCGACGCTGCTCGACCTCGGACCTGCACGGCCGGCCACCGACGTACAGGATCGTCTGCGCTTCATTCGCGAGAGCTTGCGCAAGGACGCCTATCATGCACGCCTATGGAGCTACTCTTGGGGGGCGATATACTCGGCCCTCGCCGTCGGTCAGTTTGGCGCCGCTCCCTTCGTCTCTCACGATTCAGCATTGGATTTGTACGTGGGCGGCGGTGCATCGCTGATTGGATTGGCCCCCCTGGTATTTACGCCGCTCAAGGTTATGGGGGACCAGGAGAGACTCGACGGGTTCAAGGCCGGGGAACCGGAAACGGATCCATGTGCCCTGCTTGCCCGGGCGGAGGATTCGTTGGCGCGAGACGCAGCCAACGAAGCAGAAGGCCGGAGCCTGCTCTTCCATGGAGGCAATGTGGTCGTCAACGCGGGAATATTTTTCCTCATGGGCGCGGGATTCGGGCACTGGACCAATGCTACGATCAGTTTGCTGACTGGCATCGCGACCGGCGAGGTGATGATCTTCACTCAACCGGTCGGTGCGCGGGACGCTCTGCGAGTGTACCGAAGCGGCGACCTATCGGCTTCGACGGCCGCGGTGCGAATTGCAGCCGTGCCGTTGGTTACGCGGAACACGTCTGGCCTTCTCCTTCTGATAATCTTCTAGGCAAGGAGCTTCCGGGGGCCTTGCGGCCGGCTCGCCCGGATGCGCGGAAGAATATTTGCGCTGTCTGGCGCCGGGCCGGGTGTATCACCTGTTGACCTTGCCAGATCCCCTGACCGACCTGTACCGGCGCTACGGGCCCCTGATCTACGCCCGCTGTCGCAGGATGCTCGACGACGGAGCCGCCGCCGAGGACGCCACCCAGGAGACCTTCATGAGGGTACATCGCCATCTGGCCAGAGCGCACACCGTGCAAGAGGCGTTGAGCTGGATCTATCGCATTGCCACCAACTACTGCTTGAACGAAATCCGTGATCGAAGGCTGCGCCCCGAGCCCACGGGCGACGCCCTGCCCGGCCTGGGCACCAGCCCCGATCTGGAGCGAAGCCTGGCCGACCGGGCCGCCGTGCGCTGGATCGCCGCCAGCCTGCCAGAGAAGCTGCGGGCCGTGGCCTGGCTCCACTACGTCGAGGGGATGGCCCAGCCCGAGGTCGCCGAGGTGCTGGACATCTCGCGACGAACCGTCGTCTACCGCCTCGAGGAATTCAACCAGCGAGCCCGCAAGCTTCTGGAAAGGAGCAGCGCGTGATGAACGAGACAAAACATCTGTCCACCTTAGACTACGACCGATGGCTTCTGCACGCGCTGTCGAGCGAGGAGCAAGGTGAAATCGAGCACCACCTGGGAGACTGCGAGCGCTGCCGTGCCGACCACGCTGGCTACGCCGCAGATGCGCGACGGTTTTCGCAAGAGGTGTTTCCGCGAACCGTGAAACGACTCCAGCGTGCCCCTGGCTGGCGTCTTGGGTCCCTCCTCCGGCGTCCAGCGCTGTGGCTGCTCGCGCCTGCCATGACCACGGCCATCGTCTTGCTCGTCGCCCGCGACAGGCTGTCCGACGGCGGCCGTCGCGACACCGCGACCGGCGCCGAAAACGACATTAGCGTGAAGGGTGGCGCACCCTCGCTGCGAACCTTCGCCCGGCGGATGCAGCACGTGTTTCCCGTCAAAAACGGCATGCAGCTGCACGCGGGAGACGAGGTGCGGTTCGTGGTCGATTCGCCACAGCTGCCCTTCCTGCTGCTTGCCTCGGTCGATGGCGCCGGCAGAGTCAACATCTACTTCCCCTACGACGGCAACCAAAGCGGCGTCATTGCCACCGGAAAGCCCACCGAGCTGCCCGGCAGCATTGTCCTCGACACGGCACCTGGCCCGGAGCGAGTGTTCGCCTTCTATTCGAAAGCTCCTTTGCTTCGAGCCGAGCTGGCTCCAGTGCTGAAGGCGCTGGGGGCCAGCGGCCCGGCTGCCATTCGCGCCGAGCAACGGCTGCCCGTCGAGGCAGAACAGCAGTCCACCTTCCTGTTCGAGAAAGCGGCACCTTGAGCCGCTTCCACGTGCAAGCCATCACCCTGGCGGCTGTCGCAGCGACGCTCTTGACGGCGCCGAAGGCGACGGCCGAAACCCGCCGCCTCGCGGTTGTAGTCGGGAGCAACCTTGGCAGCGGCGCCCGTCCCAAGTTGCAGTTCGCCGAGACCGATGCCGACCGCATGGCGGACGTCTTGTCCGATCTGGGCGGCGTACGCGCGGGTGATCTGTGGCTCTTGAAGAAGTCCTCGCTCGGCGAGGTACGGCGTTCGTTCGAAGAGGCAAGCCGCCGCATCGCCGAGTCGCATGCCAAGACCGGCGCGCGCACGGTGCTGCTCTTCTACTTCTCGGGTCACTCGGACGGCGAATCGCTGGAGCTTGGCCCTGAACGCCTGACCTTTCGCGATCTGCGTGCCTGGCTTGGCGGAACCGAGGCGGACGTTCGACTGGCCATCATCGACAGTTGCAAAAGTGGTGCGCTCATCGCGGCCAAGGGTGGAGCCCTGGGGCCGGCCTACGACATTCGTCTGTCGGACGATGTGACCAGCACCGGCGACGTGGTCATTACCTCGAGTGCGTCCGACGAAAACGCCCTCGAGTCGAAGGAAATCCGCGGATCGTTCTTTTCCCACCATTTCCTGTCCGGCCTGCGGGGCGCGGCCGACGCGTCCGGAGACGGTCAGGTGACCCTTGCCGAGGCTTATCGATACGCCTACGCCCATACCCTGTCGGCCACGGCCAGCACGTTCGCCGGGGCCCAGCACCCGGCCTACGACTTCAGGTTGTCTGGCCAGGGCGAGCTGGTCATGACGAGTCTCTCCAACCCCAGCGCCGTGCTCGAGTTGCCGGCGGGCTTCGAGCGCCAATTGCTCGCCGACGTCAGCCACGACCAGGTGGTGGGCGAAATCACGTCCGGGGCAGTGACCCGGCTGGCGGTTCGTCCTGGCCGGTACAGCCTGCGCAGCTGGGCTGGCGGCAGGGCCTTTGTCGCCAGGATCGACATTCGCCGCGGAGAGAAGCGGACCGTCCGTCGAGACGAGCTGGTGGCCTTCGAGGTCCCCTCCGTCCGGGGCAAAGGCGGGGCGACCGACGGAGCGGAGGTTGCAGAGACAGCACTGCCGGTCTTGCGTCGAAGCGCTTGGCCAGCCGTGTTCACGGGCGCTGGTTCAGAGCGAGCGGTGGCTAGGCAACTCTCCCTGCTCGCATCGGGGCGCGTCGCCCTCCGGCTGCCACGGCCAGGTTGGCTGTCGCTCAGCCTGACTGCCGCCACCGGCACCGCGGAGAATTTTCGTGAATCGAGGATCGGGCTGGGTGTAGGTTGGCGGCGAGGTTGGCAGAGGGGAAGGGGCGAGCTTCAGGCTGGGGCCGAGCTGGGCGGTGGCACCGTAGCGCAGTCCATCGACGGCGTCCCCCTGCAGTGGTCTTCCTTTGCTTCCGCCTCGGGGCTGGCCGGTTTCGCAGTCAACCTTGGCCAAGGGATCGGACTGGGTCTGGAAGGACAACTGGGAGGTGCGCTGCTTCGTCAGGACGGGAGGGCCGTTGCCCGTTTCACGCCGGCCATCTGGCTTGGTCTGGTCATCGCACGATGAATCGTGCCGAATCGTTTGCGCAGTTTTCATGCTTGCCGGGTGTTGCGTGTGGACGGAGTGAAACGGAGACGACCATGAAGACCACATTGGCCAAGACGACTTTCGGACTGCTTGCAGTTTCGCTGACCCTGGGCTGTGGACCCGGGGTGCATCACGATCCCTTGCTCGTCGGCGCCGGTGGATCGGGACAGTCACAGCCTCCGCAGTTGCAGGCCGTGGTGCCTCTCGACCCGAGACCCTACGACGCTCGACCAGGGCATACCTTTCATCCCTGTGGAACACTCGGCGAGGGCCAATCGCTTTCCAGCGCCTACTCGTTCGATGGGACACTGTTTGCGCTCGGCTACAGCTCCGGCGTGGTCAGGATCTACCGAACCTCCGATCTCGGTCTGGTGGCCACATTCGCCAAGGCGTCCACCAGCATTGTCTCCCTTCAGTTTTCCCCAGACGGAACCCTGATAGCATCTGCCAGCTTCGACGATCCCGCCATCGAAGTGTGGAGGGTCTCCGGGGGCACGACCGTGTCGCGCATGTCAAGCGTGGGTCGCACCAAGCACCTCGAACTCTCTGCAAACGGCCAGACCCTGGGCATTACCAGGATGGATTACCTCGCAGACCTGACCGATACCACAAGCACCGTCTCCATTCAAAGCGTGGGGGACGGGACCGAGTCCTGCCTGGTCCACGACGCCCGCCTGCTGAATCTTTCGGCAGATGGAAACACTGCCTGGGTTGTCACGAACGAAATCGTCACTGCCTTGAACGTGCAAACTTGTTCTGTCTCCGGCGACACGCCACCCGTGACCGTGGGCGGGGGCACGCCCTTGGCCATGTCGCCCGACAATCAGATCCTGTTCAAGTACTACGATGCTGCCACCGGGCAGACACCAACCGCCCAAGACCTTCCGCTTGTCATCGCCGCGGTCCAAGCGAGCAGCGGTCAAACGGTCTGGACGGCTCCGACCACCGTCTCGTGGCCTACCGCCGAGATCGCGCTTTCGCCCAGGGGAGACTTTGTCGTGATCGCCAAGGTCGACCAGTGGAAGAGGGGCGCCGTTTCCTTGCTAAAGGCAACCGATGGAACGATGGCTGCCCAGCTGGAGCTGGGCGCGCTTCAGCTCTACACCGCAGTGTCGCCTGACGGAACCACCGTAGTGACCACGGACAGCGCCAATGAAGCGGTCTTCTGGCGTGCATCGGACGGCGCCAACGTCGGGCAGTTGCCCAAGTCCGCGCTCGCCGTCCCCGTGAGCAGGGTGGCGTTCTCTGCGGATGGCACCCAGCTTCTGGCGGCGAGCGCAGGCCAGGTTCGGTTCTGGAATATTCAGACGCGCACGGTGAATAGAGTTGTACCCTTCCCTTTCTTCGACTCAGGTCCGACCGAGATCGCGCTGTCACCAGGCGACCGGTGGCTGGCCGGGTGGAACGATACCCTGCTGGTCGTTCGAGCCTTGGCCTCGGATGACGATCGGGCTGCCGGGTGGTCTAGCTTGCCGAGGCCAGGGGCCGTCTTCTCGGCCGACGGCCAGTATCTATACGCTTTCAGCCACTCGAACGTTTCCCCAGCCCTTCGACTCGGGCCAAACATCACGAACGAAGACGGCACGAACTCCGTTTCCTCGGGATTCCTGGCAAGCGCGAGCCCGCTGGCGGTCTCACCCCAGGGACTGGTGGCCGGGCTTGTCGGAATCGGCTTTGGTGGCATCTCGGTCACCCTCGCGAAGTTCGACGGGACCCCGGTGCGAACGATTGACTTGGCCCCCGGCAACTACACCACGGATTGGATCGCGTTCTCCCCGGATGGGCAGTACCTAGCCGCTCAGTTCTGGTTCCTTTCACCCGAAGACAAGAACCTGGTGCGGGTGTGGAGGGTTTCGGACGGTACCGTCGTCAATTCCTTTGCCGTACCCAACGTCATAGGCTATCTCGCCTTCTCCCCCGACGGCACCATGATTTCCACCTCCCAAGACGTCTGGAACTGGCGTGACGGCACCCAGGTCGAGTCCTTCTTGAACACGCTCGAGTTCAATCCGGTGATAGCCCCCGACGGCCGAACCATCGCCACGACCTTCGGCACGAGTACCGTCACACTCTGGTGCCGCCCGTAGCAAAAAAACGGCCCCCTCCGAATCACCACACCAGCCCCTGCCCCAGCGTCCACATCTATCGCTGTACCCGCCTATACGCCGGCCGCTTTACGCGTTCGCCATTGGCTCTATCGCGACGGACGGCAAGGTCAGCTCGTCGACCCAGAACCAGGCGCTGGCGGGGTTGTTGTTTCTGTAGCAGCAGGTGCTCGGGCGCGAGCTCGAATGGGCACCGCGCCCCCCATTGATTGCCCGCGCGGCGCCGGTGTATCATCGGTACGCTGTTCACGGCTTCGCAGCTGAACGGCAGAACGTTGGGCAGACGACGAAAGGTTCGTGACATGGTTTGTGAATGGAAGCGCGGTGAATACACAATTAGTACTGATCGGCAACGGCTCGATCTCGATGTCATTCACGGATATCTTGGATGTTCCTATTGGGCCACGGGGCGTTCACGAGAGCGCGTTGCTGAATCGATCGCGCGCTCATTGGTATTGGGTCTATATCACTGCGACTCGCAGGTGGGTTTTGCACGCGTGCTAACTGACTACGTCGCGCTTGCATTTCTCGCAGACGTCTTCGTTCTGGAATCCCACCGTGGCAAGGGTCTTGGCGGATGGCTCGTTGAGGTTGCCACAAGCTTGCCGGAATTGCGCTCGGTGAAGCGTTGGCATCTTGGCACCCGTGATGCACAAGGCCTGTACCGAAAATTCGGATTTGGTGAGCCAGCGCCCGGAGTCTACATGGATCGCATCAACCTCGAAGGAGACACTTGACCTATGTTTCGACCAACGATCGCGGATCCGCTCACAGATAGCTCTTTTGGGTGCGAACCGAGTACCGACGGAGCTTGAGATCGGACGCCATCTTCTCTTAGAGTTGACCCATGTTTCGTCTCCTTGTTGTTGCCGGCGTCTGCCCATCGCGCGCCGGTAATCACAGGGTCAACCGCAAATCGTGCTTTCGAAAGATGGCCCAAGGACCGAGATCCGAAGCCGCCGCGCCAGCGGCTTCGTTCAACAAGCCGTTGAAGCTCTCGTAGGCAGTGCAAGTAAAAAGAACAGGGACTGATCGTATTTCAGCGGGCACACGAGATCCGTTCCGCAGGAAGAAGTCGCGGCAGTAGGGATCGCGTGCGGGGGTCGTGTTGAGCGCGGAAGAGATCCGGAGGCAATCGGCCTGGGTAGACGAAACGCTCCAGTAGGATGTCCGCAGGGGCCGGCATCGAGTCAGCTGGCAATGGAGATTTGGTCAGGTCGAAGATCCTCAGGGTGCCTCGGGACAGACAGCGCTCTTGCGCAAGGCAGAGATGAGCTTCAACAGAAGGTCACCCGTCGGATGTCTCACACGTTCAAAGAATCAGTTGAGTGTTGTCGATTGCTCCTTTCATTCAGTCGGCTTGTCCAACGTGGAGACGCTCAGAAAGTTCCGCAGGGTGCCTCGAGACAGCCGTCGCTCTTGCGCGTGGCAGAGAGACGATGCAACGGAAGGTCACCCTTTGGAAATCCTGCACTCGCCACCTGTAAGCGGCGGGTGTCGAAAAGCTTGCTGCTGTCGAAGGTGCCACCACGACCGACGTGGTACAGCCCCTTGGCCAGCTTGCGCATCAGTGCGACCGCGGCCCGCGATGCGCGGCCACCGTCACGTTGCTTTTTGCTCTGGTACCAGGCGTTGGCGATCGGGTCGGTCTGAATCCAACGGAAGACCGCGAGCCACAGAAGCTGGCGCACCCGGGATGGGCCGCGCTTGGTGATTTTGATCTGGCCCTGCACGGTGCCGCTGCTCTTCTCTTTGAGATTGAGGCCCATCGCCTTGAGAAAGGCACGAGCACAAGGAAACGACCGAGCGTCTCCGACCTCGGCAAAAATAGCGGCAGCGGTAGTGGGGCCGACGACTGGGGCCAGCGTGGCGGCGGGCGTGGTGTCGGCGAGCTGTGCGACCTTGGTCCTCGCCGTAGCGAAGGCGCGGTGGGCGCGGTAGGCGTCGGCAGCGATGGCCATCAAGGCGTCGCGTTCAAGGCCGACCAACGGAACCCCGACGGAGCTGTTGGCCGAGGCGATGATGGCGGCGATCTTGTCGTCGGGCAAGAGTCGGTGGCTGATACCACGAAGGAGCTTGGTGGCCAGCTCCGGGTTAGCTGCGACGTCGGCGGGTCCGCCGATGCGCGCGAGCAGCGCCATCAGAGATGAGGAAGTCAATTCAATCAGCGTCGGCAATTCTGGCCAGTGGCGAGCGAGCCAGCTTTCCAGGCGATGCACGAGCTGCAGGTTGGAGTTGACCCGATTTGGTGGACGGTTTCGTTACGCTGCTTTCTTCACGGATTGTATCAGCTCGAATTCGATCGGGCTGTGGTAATTGAGCGCCGAGTGGCGGCGGCAGGGGTTGTAGAAGCCGTC
>Ga0302323_100001598_pt1 | contig 18433 bp, 13 predicted proteins | sample Fen_T0_3_FD_201950 | JGI IMG/M metagenome (GOLD analysis project Ga0302323, IMG submission 201950) | Peat permafrost microbial communities from Stordalen Mire near Abisko, Sweden - Fen_T0_3 | ecosystem: Environmental > Terrestrial > Soil > Wetlands > Permafrost | place: Sweden: Abisko... | reverse complement strand
ATCGTGGAACAACATCATGTGGCCTGCAGTGGCACCAGCATGGCACTTCTGTCCGACTAAGGATAGGGTTGCTGGGTCGTGGCGTCCAGAAAGCCGCTGCCTGGAACAATTCGCGTTAGGATGTCCGTCATGGTGTTTGCGACGTCCCGATCCTACAGGTACGCCAAGCACAGGGTAGTCGCTCTTGCGGCTCTGGTGGTGATTCTCGGCTGGTCGCTGCTCGCACGTGCGGCCCATGACGAGCTACGGAGAGGCATTCCCCCTGTCATCGAGCAGGTTATCGCCCTGCCGGATGGTAGTGCCTATCTGCGCGGACAAGAGATTCGCTCCACGGAGGCGCCGGACCTAACGTACGGCAGGGTGCAGCTCCAGAAGGAGGTTGTAGTGCGCGTATCGCCCAAGGGGGACGTCGAGCATCTGAGTCCTCTTGGCGACCCTTCCATTCTTGCCATCGCGGCATCACCAGGTCGGACCGACCTCTGGGCGGTGGCGCGAGACTTGTGGCTTTACCACTTGGACACCAATAGCTGGGCCCGGATTGCCAAGGTAGGCAAGCGGCATGAGGATTTGATGCCTCGTCTGTCCGCATGGGGCGCCGACGGCGCGATCACCTTTCGCTATGTCCATGCCGGGCAAGACGGCGCCATCTCCGATGGTGTCGAGATCCTTTTCGTGCGCGCGTCCGGTGAGTTGACCAGGGTCGCGCTTCCGACAGTCGATGCCGACCACTCGGTGGGCGTGCGCGGCGGCCCACTGTCGGACACGGTGGGTGGTTTCTGGATCCTGCTGGAGGTGGATGCGCGCACGGGTGGGAACACGGAGGAGTGGATCCTTGCCAATTGGAACGAGGGCCGCTGGTTCATCGCAACTTCGGGGCGGCCGCTTCTCGAATGGACAGAGGTGGCCGGCGCATTGCCAATCCGGCCGTTCGGCCGTGGACAAATACTGTTCGCCGACGAAAGCGGAGCCTACCTCGCCAACGACAAAGCTCTTGTACACGTCTCTCCCAGGATCGCCCGGGTGGAGGAGATCGCCCTGCGGCCGATCCCGGAGACCGGATATCCCCCGAGTGGTTTTGCGGCGGTTTGGGATGCGAGCACGTCGTCGCTTATTCTCGGCCACGCGGTGGTTGCAGAGCTTGCTGTAGACCGGTTCGACCGAGACGGCAAACGACAATCTATTGCGCGGATTCCCAGTTCCTCGGACCTTGGGACGGAGGTGCCGCTGTCCTACAGGCAAGAGCCGGCCCTGGCCATGGCGAATGGCCATGTCTGGATCTGCAGCCAAGACCGAATCACGCACCTGTCGCCAAACGGCGAGACGACGACCTTCGCCTCGGATGAGCTCGCCAGCTACCGTCGGGCAAGGCGGATGGAGAAGGTTGGCGAGACCGCCCTCTCGATAGGCTTGGGTGTGGCGCTCACGGTTCCCACGAGCAGCCTGCTCATGAGCCGCCTCACCGGGGATGCCTTTGTTCGCGACACCACGCGGGTAGCCGCAGGGGCAGCAGGCTACACTGCCGCGATCTTGCTGTTTGACGAGCCCACGCTGCCTTTCGGACCCTACGGAGGTCTATGGCCCGTTCTCGCCAAGGGCGTGTCCACGACCGCTGTGGCGGCTGCCGGAACCGGGACCGCCACGTGGGGCTGCGGAGAGGCGGCTTTTGGCGGTAGCGCACGCCCATGGCAAGGGCTCGGCGGTTCCATGGTGGGAGCGGTCGGCGGAATCGTCATCGGCGCGATCCTCATGGCTAGCATCGAGTCGGTCATGCCGCCGTCCCGTCGCGAGAACTGGGACTACCTCCGCCTGTCCATCATGGCTGGCATGGCGGCTGCTGGCGCGGATTTCGGCTACCAGCTTGCCCGTGGCCGACCTTGATGAACAAAGCTGCTAACGACATTTGCCTTGGGTTCAAGGTGTTCACGGGAAGAGTCGCAGAGGGCGGAGCCATTCAAGGGAGTTGGACAATGTGGCTCGCATGCGGAAGTTCAGCGCCCATCCGTCTTGATCGCGTGCCTCCGGTGGGGCATCCTCCTTTTCCTTCGTGCCCCCATTCGTGACGTCAACTGCCGCTCTTCGTCCATGAGCCCTCGCCATTTGTCCCTGGTCAGAGGGGCACTGGTGATGGTCGTGTTCGTGGGCGCCTGCCGCGGTCGCACTCCTCCGGCACCGGCCGTCGACTGGAAGCCCGGGGCAGGGGCACGTGTCGAGACGGCGGCACTGCTGGTGTTGGACAAGGAGGGGAAGCCCGAGGTCGTGTGCCTGCCCGGGCGCACGCAAGAGCGCCAACTTTTTCCAGGCATTGCTTGGGCGCGAATCCTCGATGTCGGTTGGCAGAGCGGGCTCATGGTCGCGGGCTGGGCCGTCGCTTCCGACGACGCGGACCCGACCTCAGGTGGTGAGCTCGCGCTGTTGGGACCGCAGGGGGGCCAGCGCCGGCTCGCCAAGGGCGTGCGCTCTGCGCGTTTTTCACCCGACGCCACGGCGCTTGCGTACGAGGTCGCCCAGCCTCAAAACGGCGGCCCCGGCCTGCCCCCGCCAACGAGTTACGTCCTCGAACTGGCGACTGGCAAGGTCACGGAGCTCGCTGCGCTCGTGGATCCGCTGTGGGAGGTCGATGGCAAGCATCTGTGCGCCACGCGCTTGCGTACCGCCAGCGAAGAGCACGGGGCACAGGCCGTGCCTTGGACCTCCCTGCGCGTCCGCTGGGATCGCGACTCGGGCAACGTCATCGTCGCTGGCCCAGGGTCGGCTCAGATTCCGGCGCCGCTCGGTGCGGGTGTCGCCTGGTCCGAACAGCAACGCGGCACGATCGCCCCCAATCAGTGCGTGGTGCGCACCAGCCGCCGGGGTGGAGTCCCGCACTCCATCGTGGGGAGGTTCTGCCAGGGCATCGCGGACGATCGCAGCGTGCGCTGGTCACCCGACGGGCAGTGGCTCGCCTTCCCTCACCCTGGGCCTGTCCCGGGCCAGCAGCAGCCGGGCGGATTCTTTGTCGATGTGGTTAGCGTTGAGGGCGGTCGCTATCCGGCGTTGTCCGCGCTGCACGCGCGTGCGCACCCAGAGCAGCTTGCGATTGCCAATTCCCCGGGATCGGTGTGGTTCGACTGGTCGCCATCGGGGCGTCTCCTCGCTCTGCAGGACGGCGCGAATAATTTGCTCGTCTACGATTTCGATGCGTATGGCGCAGTCTTCCTGGGCAAAGGACAAAGGCCCATGTGGAGCCCAGGCGGCACCTACCTATTGATACAGGTGGCTGGGGAAGCCTTCGTGCTTCCCGGCATGGCACCAGCGGCAAGGATCGACCTCGGTCTGGTGCGGGATGTTCGCTGGTTGCCGGCCCAGGCGTGCGATCACGGCTAGCGTCGGCGGAAGAACAGCCAAGCGCCGACAACCAGCAACGGCACGGTGACGTAGATGAGGTAGTGCCATCGCGACGAGGCTGGTCGAATCTTTCCCTTGGTGAGCCGGATCATGCCCTGATCCTCTGCCGTCACGGCCGTGCTGGTGTCGACCCTGAGATCCGTCTCGCCGATCTTGGAGCCGCCGACGTTCAAGGTTATGTAGATGGGGTACTCACCCGGGGAAACATCGGGATTGCGGACGAGGGTCAGAATGTAATCCGCGTTCTGGCCGGAGAGCAGCTGTGCGACGGAGGGTGGGGTGACCTCGACGATACAGCCCTGGCTCCGACCTGCAATGGCCAAGTCGTGTATGGCCTGGCTGGAAACGTTGGTGAGGGTGACCGGCATCTGACTCATGGTTCCGCGCAGCCTGCCCAGCATCACGCTGTGGATGGAAAGACCCAGACGCTCGAAGGTTTCGATGCCAGCGGTTTCCATCGGCGTGCGCCCCTTGGGGGTGCGGATGCGCAGATCGGCCTTGCTCTCCACCAGGGTGCGCGCGATCAACCCGTGCCGGGCGGTGTGGAGCGGCGTCAGCCCCTTGCTAGTAAGGCCATTGACGTCCGCGCCGGCCGCGGCAAGGACCTTCACGACCTTGTCGTCTGCGGCGAGATGGAGGGGCGTCATCCCCGATCCGTTGCGAATGTCGGTGCGCGCGCCTCGGCGCGTGAGCAGCCCCGCCAACTCGGGGTGGGCCAGCATGGCAGCGAAGTGCAGCGGCGTCATCTTGCCCTCCGCCAGCGCGTTCGGATCCGCCCCGTGATCGAGGAGCAATCCAGCGGCTTGTAGCTGGCCGGCCATAGCCGCTCGGTGCAGCGGTGTGAGGCCCCGGTCGTCGCGAACATCGACGAGGTCGCCGGCTGCGAACCGCTTTTCGAGGGTTCCGAGGTCTCCCTGCTCGGCGGCGCGATGGAGGAGCGTGACGCCGGCATCGGGTTGACTGTCGGTCTCCGCCAGAACCGTTTCAGGTGCGGCCATTGCCATGGCCGCCATCGTTATTAGAATTATAGGTCCGTTTTGCACTATTGTGGTCAACTCTAGCGAGTTTTGATCTACCTTGGGCGAGATATTGCTACCTTAACCTCAATGGTTGGTGCCATGAGGCGCGGCGAAGATCGTGATTCCTACGGCCACTGCCACAGCTCGGTGTTTTCGTGACCCAATTTCGGCGGTTACCGAAACTGTATAGCCATGGGGTTCTGCCTAGACGGAGGAGTATGAGGGGCGGACCAACGGATGTGGCCGGGAACCTCATGCTCTTTCGGATGATGGAGGAGAGGCGAAGATGAGATTTTCAATTGGTAGAGTCGTTCTCGGGGCTACGCTCTTGCTCGCGCTGGCTTCCACCAACGCGTGGGCCCATTGGTGCGATGACCTGTGGAGCTCGGGCTACGACATCGTGGTTCGCCCGGACAGTGACACCTCGCCCAAGCAGCTCTACGTGGAGAACCGCTGGGGCTATCAGTTGACCAACTTCAAATTGACGGCCACCTCTTCGAGCGGCGGCACCATCACCCTCACCCCTCCGACGACCCTCAAGGTGGCGAACACCTTGCTTCCGGGTGAGAAGGGCATCTGGAAGATCGCCAGCGGCAACCCGGCAAAGATCGAGGACATCACCTTTGACGTGTCGTTCGGCGATACCTCGGGCGCGACGTCCAAGCAGTGGGCGTGTTACCCGGTCCTGGGGGCGAGTCCTGTCATGGTCGTGAAGAACGACGGGAGTCTCTTCCCAACTGCCATCACGGGCATCGACACGCCCAAGTCCAACACGGCCCGCGGCTGCTCGCTGGGCGACGTCGGCCTGGGCACTTCGCTGCAAGACCAAACCATCGCAGACTGGGAGGACCAAGGCGCCGGCCTCGACGCTCTGATGCATATCTACTGTTCGGGCCGCGGCTCGTGGGGTACCGCTGGCCCCGTCGGAAACTACGCTGGCGAGGGCGTGAGCCCGAGCTTTTGCAAAGACAGCTCCAGCTATTCCTGCCCCTCCACCAAGCCGACGGCCTCGCCGGGCTCGCGCTCCGACTACATGCACCTCTGGGCGGCCGGGGCTCTCGGTATCCGGAAGTCGGCGCTGGGCGCACGCCTGCCGGTGGTCCGCCAGCGCCTGAAGTGCGGCGCGAACGACGGGGATCCGGGCATCGCCGGGTACACCCTCTTCGTCCTTGGATACCTGGGCGACGATGCGGACGCCAAGTCCTTCCTGCAAACCCAAGCCAGCGCGAGCGGCGACATCGGCACGATTGCCAAGGCCGCGCTCTATCTCATGGGCGACACGACTCAGAAGTCCGCCGTGCAAGCGGGCGTGCAGTCGAGCTCGGTCTGGGTCAAGGTCGCCTGCGCCGGGGCCCTTGGCATCGTGGACAAAGACGATGCCTCGGTGAATTCGGCGATTATCCCGGAGGTCAAGTGGATCGAGCCGGACACGCTGGGCGGCACCACCGACAATGGGAAGGGCATGTTTGCAGCCCACATTCTCGAGATCGTGGCCTTCGATCGACGTGGTTGGGTCTTCAAAGGCAATGCCGAGGGCCCTGTAACTTTCTACGGGGAAACCGCAGGTGGCACCGGGGGATCCTCGGGCACGGGTGGAAGATCCGGCACGGGCGGGACTTCGGGAGGCGCGGGAACACCTAGCACGGGCGGAACCTCGGGAGGAGGGGGAACGTCCGGCACGGGCGGGACTTCAGGAGGTGTGGGAACCACAGGCAATCGCGATGGTGGCCGCGACGTTTCGTTCGCCACCGGCGGAACCATGGCCGTGGGCAGTGGCGGTCGTTCCGGCAGCGGTGGCACGGAGGCCGGTGGCTCGCCTGGTTCGGGCGGATCGGCAGGCGTTGGCGGAGGTATGAACAACGGTGGCCAGGGCGCTGGCGGCACAGGGGGCTCGGGAGGCGCGGCCGGAGGCGCGGCTGGCTCGGGTGGCAGTGGCAATAGTGTTGGTGGCTCATCTGGCCACGGCGGCACGGCCGGTGAAGCGACCACTGGTTGCAAGTGCAATCTCGGTGGGCGGCCCGATGTGCCGGCCCTCATGTTCCCGGCTGCGGCCGGGCTGGCGCTCCTGCTGGTGCGTCGACGAAAGGGGAATCGATGATTCGTTTTAGCTCTCTCATTTTCTGCGGCACGTTGGCAAGCGCTCTCCTGGCCTGCGGCAGCAACACAATTTCCACCAACACGGACACCAACACGTCCACCACAACAGCCACCAACACGTCCACCACAACGGCCACCAACACGGCAACCAAGAACGCCATCGACCTCGCGCCGCTCGACAACGCCGTGTCGGGCTGGGCCGTCGATACTTCCAGCAACAAGAATGGGAGTGTGCAGCCGATGATCGCAACCACGCTGGATCAGGCTGTTGGTCTAATCGACGGTGGGGCCTCCCCCTTCTACAAGGCGCCCTTCACACCCAAGGCGTTTCTCTGGCAGAACTACGTCAACGATACTTTGCCGTCCGCGCCCGACGGCGCCTCCGTGATTCTCTATATCCTCCAGATGCCGTCCGCGGACCAGGCGAGCGGGCTCTACACGGCGCTGCTCAAGGAATCGGAGTATTCCGGCCAAAAGGGAACCACCAACGATTGGCAACCGACCTCGCCAGCCCTAGGCACGGAGTCGCGTATCGAAAACACGGTCACTGCATGGTGGATCAACTTCCACAAGGATGTGTTTTACGTCGAGGTCATGCTCAACCCGTCGTTTGGACCGCCGCCAGACTACACACCTGGCGACACCAACTTGAAGAACGAAGCCATGCGTTTCGCTCAAGCGGTCGCCAGCAAGTTCTAGCCCCTGTTTACCTGCCGTCGACGGTCACGCGCAGGACTCTGCCCGGCGGAAAGTGATCGGGCAGCGTCCAGGCACTGCCTTGGCCCCAAGGTGCGAGGTGATGTAGGCGGTCGATTGATCGATCTCGTCGCCCTGCGTGCCCACCGGCGTGCAGCCGCTGAGATCCGCGCGGCAATGGTTCCAGGTGTGGTTGGCTAGCTCGCAGCCCGCGGACCCGACGGCGGTCCAGTCGGCATCGTATCCAGCTTGCCAGTTGGCGGATGGATTGAGGAAGAAGGTCATGGGCACCCCAGTTGCCTTCAACTCGGGCCAGTGTTCGATGTGCGAAGGCTGGGAGTCAGCGAAGGTGTAGGTGAGCGGCGCCTTGAAGCCAGCCCAGGGCAACACGCGCAGGTTCGGGCTGGTAACGCTGGCGCTGGGCTGAGGACCATGGTTGGTGGGTGGTGCTGGAGGGAGCGTGAGCGAGGCGTGTGCGGTTCCACCCGCGCCACCTTGGCCGCCAGTCGCATGGCCACCTGTAGCGATTGCCCCCGTACCGGCTCCGCTGTCGACGCAGCCACAGGTGGTCGCACAAGTTGGGAGAAGCATTGCCGCAAGAACGGCACCGCTCAGGAAAAGAAGGCCGCGTTGCCACACTCGGGTGTCTCGGATTTGGTGATACATGGGTATGGAAAGCCCGGTTGGACCTAATTGCGGGTTGGGGGGAGCTGTGGCTTGAGCGCAGTGATCAGCGACTCGTAGGTGGATTTCAGCTTGCCACAATGAGTGAACGCAACCACACCCGAAGCGATGCGCGCGTTCAAGGTTGCGGCCGTGGCGGTCGACCACGTCTCGTTGGTCTCGGCCCCGCAACCGTCGTCGACCAAGATGGTCTTGCCGGCCACCTTGGATTCGGGGACACTTGGCGACCATCATCTGAAGCTACAGTGATGGATCTCGCGCAAATGGCTCGTGTAGAGCCACTTTGGTCGCAAGTTCGATCCTACGCCGCGGTGGGACGGTCGTTGCCGTCCTGTCGGCTGGCCAACAGCCCATCAGCTGGCCGCGACTACATAGGCCGCGCGGCGACGGGCATGACAAGCGGCAAGTCAGAGACGCCATCTGTGGCGAATGCAACCTCGCCTTCATAGTAGGGATCCACGATCGCTAGTCTGTAGTTCCCGGCGGGAGGCAAGGCGAACGAGAACTGCCCTGCGTGGTTGCACGCCGAATAGGCGAGGAAACTTTCGCCTTCTCGAGTCTCGGCCTTCAAGGCAATCCGCATCACGGGCAACCAAGTGCTGGGAGCCTCCTGCAATACCAGGGTGCCCTGCAACCAATGGCCTTGGACTCGCGCGGGTGGCGGTGGCGCCGGAGGTGGCGCGGCCCGTTCATACGCGGAGGCTTGCGAAGCGGATGAGGCGATATCGGCGATCACGGCCACGCCCTCCAGAATCGCGAACAGTCCATCCACCGGCCCGCGATGGTGGAAACGGTGGGCTCCGTGGACGGAATGTCCACCGCGTACGTGCTGCCCAGGCCCCACGCACCCGGTGAGCAATACCACCCCGATCAGCAGAACACCCTGAAATCGCATGGGGCTCACTACAGCAAGTCCGGGGCCAGCGTGGGCCTTGCCGGAATCGCGGACAATCCAGGTACGATGGAATCTGGGTGTGTCGAACAAGCCACACTCCGATTTCCGATCGACACAGGAGATCGGTTGCCTTCGCGGAACGCTCAGTGCCGGCCCTTGCTCCCGACGCCGCTCAGCCCAGTGCAGCCACTGCGACTGGGCCAGCGCCAGGCGTGGGCCACGAGCGCGAAGTAGGCGAGGGGGAGAAGTAGCGGAGGAAGACACAGGCCACCGACAGCCAGCCCAGCTTGAACACCACCAGCAGGCAGACCGCGACGTTCAGCAAACCGTAAAGCGCCAGCACGCGGTGGGCGGCAAAACGACGAAGCAGCCCAGCGCCGCTGAAGCGCCCGAGTAGGAAGCAGCCGACGGCCGCCGAGGCCAGTGTGGCGGCTAGCCGGTCGCTGATATGTACGGTCCCGGCCCGATTCTCACGAAGGTCACGCCCACGCGGCGTCCATCGTCCAGCGTGAACTTGCCGCGCGCTTGAAGAGCTCCGGGGCCAACGCCCGCCGGAAGCGGCTGCGAGGTCGGCGTCGCCATCCTAGCGTCCGTAGAGCGGTCCGTAGGCGGCGCAGGCGCGGAAGTCGGCGCCTTCCTGATCCTGGGTGCCGAAGGCAGACCAAGCCGCCGGGCGGTACACCCGCTCAGACTCCACTTTGTGCATGTTCACGGGAATGCGCAATAGGGCGCACAGGGCGATGAGCGCATCGCCGATGTGGCCGTGGCTGATGGCGCCGTGGTTGGCGCCCCAGTTGGCCATCACCTGGTAGGCATCGGTGAAAGCACCACGGCCCGTAAGCTTGGGCGCGAATCACGTGGTCGGCCAGGTGGGGTTGGTGCGCTCGTCGAGCCGTGCTTGGACGGCGTCAGGCAGCTCCACGGTCCAGCCTTCGGCCAATTGCAGGACCGGGCCCAGTCCCTTGACCAGGTTCACGCGCAACATGGTGATGGGGAAGACGCCCGTGGTGAGGTACTGACTGGAAAAGCCGCCGCCGCGGAAGTAGTCGCGGATGGCCGGGCACCATTGGGTGGCATCGAGGCAGGCCTTGGCCTCTTCGGGGCGGATCTCCCACCACGGCTTGAGACCCGGCTGGCCATCCTTGCGCAGGCACCCCGTCGCATCCAAGGTGGCCGCACCCGAGTTGATCAGGTGCAGGATGCCGCTCGCTGCAATCCCTTGCAGATCGAAGCCGGTCACGCGCTTGACTGCCTCGGGGCTCCAGTAGGTGCGTACGTCGGCGAAGATACCCGCGCTGCTGGAGAGCAGATGTCCGAACAGCATGGCCACGCCGTTGAGGCAGTCGTTCTCCGTGGCGACGAGAAATGGCTCGCGGATGCCGTTCCAGTCGAAGCTGCTGCTCAGCATCGCCTCCAGAAAATCGCCATTGGGCCAGTGGTCGGTCCACTGCCGCTGCCCCTGAAAGCCGGCCAGAATCGCGTTGTGCCCCTGGGCCTCCTTGCCCCAGCCAGCCTTTACCAGCTGCGGGTTGCCCACCATCAGGTCGCGCACGATTAGCACCGACTTGATGGACACGGCCCACTCGCGGTCCTTCCGCTCGCGGCTGGCTTGCCGGCCCTCGGGGTTGTGATCACGGCCTTCCCGACAGTTCGTCTTTACCCAGGCGGCGGCGTGCTCGAGCTCGGCTTGATCGTAGATGCCCTCCTCGATCCGGCGAATAACCTCGGTCATGTCCACCGCCTCGCTGCGCATGCCGAGGTACGAGAGCAGGAAGTCCTGATCCACGATGCTGCCCGCGATACCCATGGAGGTGCCACCCACGCTGAGGTACGACTTGCCTCGCATCTCGGCGACGGCCACGCCGGCGCGCGCGAACAGCAGCAGCTTGCGGCGAACGTCCTCGGGGATGGTGCGATCGTCCTTGTCCTGCACGTCGCGGCCGTAGCTGCCGAACACGGGGAAGCCCTTCTGCGCGTAGCCAGCCAGGGCCGCTGCCAAGTACACAGCGCCGGGCCGCTCGGTGCCGTTGAAGCCCCACACGGCCTTGGGCATGATGGGATCGGTGTCCATCACCTCCGTGCCGTAGCACCAGCAAGGCGTGACCGTGAGGCTCACCGCCACGCCCTCGCGCTGGAACTTCTCGGTGCAGGCTGCGGCCTCGGCCACACCGCCGATGCACGTGTCGGCGATGATGTATTCCACGGGCAAACCATTGGTGTGTCGCAGTTCGCGCGCAAAAGGCGCTGCCGCCGATTCGGCCATGGCCATCACTTGCGCCTCTAGAGACTTGCGCACGCCTTTGCGCCGGCCGTCGATGACTGGACGGATACCGATCTTGGGGATGCGCCCCTTCAGGCGCTTGTTTGCGGGCAGCAGGGGGAAGTCAGTGGGCATGGTCTTGGCTCCTGACGGTGATGGGAGACTGGGCTCATCAGGCAAGGTGCAATTCGATCTGGTGCTGGCGCAGCAGCTTGCGGTACTGGGGTGCGAGCGCGCCATCGGAGACGACCACGTCCACCACGTCGAGCGACGCCAGCGGCACCATGGCCTGCCGGCCGAACTTGCCGTGGTCGGCCACGATCATCACCTTGCGCGCAGCCGCGATCATCTTCTTTTCGGTGCCCACGATCAGCGTGTTGTTGTTCGACAGGCCCGCGCCTGTCACGCCACCCACGCCCATGATGGCCAAATCGGCCGACACGCCGGCCAGCATCTCCTCGCAGATGGAGCCCAGCAGCACGCCCAGGCGCGGATAAAGAAAACCACCTGTCAACGTCACCTCCGCCGTACGCGTATCCCAAAACGCCTGCGCGATGGGCAGCGAGTTGGTGATCACGTGCAAGGTGCGGGAGGCCAGCGCGCGGGCAACCGCCGCCGGCGTACTGCCGCCGTCCAGAATGACGGTCTGTCCGTCCTTGACCAGTCCGGCAGCCAGCTGGCCAATTCGGCGTTTCTCTTCGCTGGCCAGCAGGCTCTGCCGCCAGAAATCCAACACCTCAGATTGCGGCTGCGTTGCCAGCACGCCGCCGTGCACGCGCTTGCCCACACCGGCCTGCTCTAACTCGGCCAGATCGCGGCGCACGCTCGACTCGGACGTGCCCAGCTCCTTGCACAGCGTCTGCAGATCCACGAACTCCTGCGCCTGCAACAGTTCACGGATCCGACGGATGCGCAAAGGCGCTTTCATTGTGAACCTGCGCCGAGAAAGTGAACCACAGAGGACACAGAGTTCACAGAGGTCGGAGGAGCGGTGTTTTCCGGATCCGGATACAAACCCCTGCTTCCTCCCGTCCGTCTCCGTGTTCTCTGTGGTGAACGATCCGGCTCCATGTGCGCGCTATCTCCGCAGGGCTCGCACGACGTCGTCTGTGATCCGCCGAACCAGGGCCTCGGTCGCGGCGTCGGATACCGCCGCATGGGCTGGTCGCCAGCCGGAGCGGGCTTCGAGCTCGGCGTCGCTGAGCCCGTAGCGCGGGTCGGGCAAGTCAAGGCTCTGCTTGATGGCAAGCAACGCGCGCAGTTTCGGGGCCGGAATCAATGGGGACTGGCTCGACACCTGCCGCGCCACCAGCACGGTCCGGCAGTAGGTGTCGAGAATTTCCATCTTGAAGTAGGCCTCCTCGATGGAGTGCGCCCACGAGACCACGCCGTGGTTGCCCATCAGCACGGTGTTGTGCTGGTCGACCAGCGCGGCCACGGACCGGCTCATCTCGAGTGTTCCCGGTGTTCCGTAGGGCGCCACCGGCACCTCGCCGCAGAAGACCTCCATTTCGGGGATCAGACAAGTAGGCGGGCTGACCCCGGCCACCGCGAACCCGGTCGCGTAGGGCGGGTGCGCGTGGACGCAGGCGACTGCCTTGGGCTGCGCCTTATAGATCTCCAGGTGCATGAGCACCTCGCTGGTACGCTTCTTGTCGCCCGCCTTCTGCACGCCCTCCATGTCCACCAGGCACAGGTCCGCAGGCTTCATGAATCCCTTGGACGACAGGGTGGGCGTGCATAGCACCAGGTCGGCGGCCACGCGCGCCGAGATGTTGCCGCCGTTACCGTCGACGTAGGCGCGCTGCCACAGCCGTCGGCCGATATCACAGATTTCGTCCTTGCGGGTGGCCAGCTCGGGGGAGGCGAAGAAGGCTTCGATCTGGTTCGGTGCTACGTGGGGCCAAGGCGTCGTGGCAGCGGGAAGCGAGGACATCATGCGGTTTCCACAATACTCCACAATCGGCCATAATCAATCACCTCGCAATGACCACGCTGAACCTGACCGCGATCGATCTGGGCGCCGACAGCGGCCGCCTGGTTCTGGGTCGCTTCGATGGCGAGCGGGTTCGCACCGAGGCATTGTACCGCTTTGACAGTCACCCGGTGCGCCTGCCCACGGGACTGCACACCGACGTGGCACACATCTGGCGCGAGATAAGCGTCGGGCTGCAGGCGGTGGCCATGGCCTGTAGCGGTCGCATCGACGGGGTAGGGGTGGACACTTGGGGTGTGGATTTCGCGCTTCTCGACGGCGACGGTGGCCTGCTCGGGCTGCCCTATCACTACCGCGATACCCTGTCCGCCGAGATGTGCGGGTGGGCCTACAGCCGCGTGCCTCGTGAAGAAATCTTCGCGGCCACCGGGCACCAGTGCATGTCGATCAACAGCCTGTTCCAGCTGCTGGCGCTGGCCGAGCAGCATCCGACGCTGATGCAGGCCGCGCGCCGGTTGCTGTTCCTACCCGACCTGTTCACGCACTGGCTGGGCGGCGACACGCACAACGAGCGGACCATCGCCTCCACCTCGCAGTGCTACGACCCCGTCCAGCGCGACTGGGCGTGGATCTGGCTTTATCGCTCCGGCGGGGCGGCGCCCATCGGAGGCACCATCGCGACGGTCAGCATCGCCGGCACTTCCTGGGAGCTCCACCAGGGCATGAACAACAAGTGGAACGTGTTTTCCTACGTGCGCGCCACCAACGCGGACACGGGCGCCACCCTGAACCTGGGGGACTTCCTGAGCCATCTCACGAAGAATCGGGGCATGGCGAGCTCCAAGTACTTGAGCAGCGTCCAGGCGGGGACAGAAGTCTTCCTCGGCAGTGGCCGCCTCGACACGGATCAGTACTACTGCACAATTCAGTAGAGGTCTTGAGCTAGTACACGAGCACCTGGCTGATGCAGGAGGCGCTGCAGTCGACGTCGGACCTGCCATTGGCGGCGCCGCGATCGCACTCCTCGTCCGGACTTTGCACGATACCGTCGCCGCAGTAGGGCCCGAGCTGGCAGCTGGTCAGGCATCCGCCATAAGCCGCGTTGCTGGGCAGCGTGTTCTGCGCGCCGTAGTCGCAGATCTCGCCGCATTCCTTCTGCAAGACGCCGTCTCCACAGTAGGGACCCCGCTGGCAATCGGGTGTGCAGCCGCCACAGCTGCCGTCGTTCTTGCCATCGTCACAGGTTTCGCCGCGCTCCGCCTGCAAGATGCCGTCGCCGCAGAATCCCGGCTTCTGACAGGATGTCGTGCACGTGCTCCCGGCGACGTCGGAGTTCTTGTCGCCGTTGTCGCATTCCTCACCCTGATCGCTCTGGACTTTTCCGTCGCCGCAGCGGGGCCCCAGCACGCACGAAGGGGCACAGAAACCGTAGCCGCCCGAGTTGAGGCCGTCGTCGCACTGTTCGCCGCATGCCTTGTCCACGCTGGCATCGCCGCAGGACGGGTTGAGCTGGCAGGTCGCGCTGCAGCCACCTCCGCACTGGGCATCCTTGTTGCCAGAGCCCGCGTCGCATTCCTCGCCTGCTTGAACGACGCCGTCGCCACAGCGCGGGGGCAGCTTGCAACCCGGTCCGCAGCCGCTCACGTTGTAGCCGACTGTGAGGTTGCGGCCATCGTCACATTCCTCCGCCCCATTGACAGCGGCATCGCCACAGAAGGGACCAAACTTGCATTGGGTCGTGCAGCCTCCGTAGGCCGTATCGCTGTTGGCCGCGCCGTTGTCGCATTCCTCGGTCCCAGCCACGACCTTGTCCCCGCAGGTGGGACCGCATTGGCTCCTGCCCGCAATGAAGTTGGCCAACGTCAGCATGTAATTCGAGCCGCAACACCAGCGCTCGGCTTGGAAGACGACCACCTCGTACAAGTGGCCAGAGGTCAGCTTGAAATCGATCGTCGCGTACGACCCCGGCGTCTCGCCGTAGCCCACCTGACCGGTGCCGCTTGATGCATTGAGAATGACGGTTCCCACCGCACGGTTGTGGGTACCGGGCATCTCGACGGCGAGAATCCCATTGATAAATACCCACACGTCGTCGTCACCGGTAAACTTGAGATTCTCATTGCCCTGGTACTGGAACCAGTAGCGAAGCTCGGTGGTGAAGGAGAAATTGTGATCCGCCCATCCGTTACCAAATCCCAGGCCCTCGTAGGCATGACATAGACGACCGTTGGGATCTGATGAGTCGTACGGTGAAGTTCTCGGCTTTCCCGTATTTTGGTCAATAAGCGGCTTGTCGGAGTCGAGCGGGAAGAAACCGCAGCGATCGTACCACGGCTGATCGGTGTCGCTGTTCATCGCGTAGGTGGTCTTGCTGGTCGCGTTCTGCAGCAGCGTCAGGGTTTGATAGAAGGTTTGGTTGGTGCCGCTGACGTTGCGATACCACTGGTCAAAGGCGGCTTTGCCGGTGAACAGGATCTGCGTCGGATCTGCAACCGGAACCGGCCCCGCCCAGACCGGCTTGCGATCCGTATCCAAAGTCGAGCGGACGACGCCCTTTCCCTTCGTCAGGCTGTCATCGCAGCAGTAGTGTCCGAAATCGGGATGGCCGGTCGGGGGCGTGCTGTTCGGCGAATAGTCCTGAAAATCCCGAGAGACGATGGGGATCTCCAAGGTTGAGGGGGGATCGTCGCGCAGGGAATGGCAGGTGTTTCCCGCCTCAATCTTGCAGTCCTTGGAACAGCCGTCGCCGTCAAGCACATTGCCGTCGTCGCACTCCTCGACGCCCGGCAAGAAGAGCCCGTCGCCGCAGACCGTCTTGCACTCGCCGGTCGCGCTGGTGGCAGTCCCGCATTTGGGATCGTTTTGGCAGCTGGGAGAACAACCGTCGAAGGGGACGGTATTGCCGTCGTCGCAACTCTCGCCGGTTTCGACGATGCCGTTGCCGCAGACAGAATGCGTGCATGTCGAAGGCGTGGTCTTCGTGCAGGTCCAGCCGGGCTCCACCCGACAGATGGACGAGCAGCCATCTCCGGTGCCCGTGTTGCCGTCGTCGCACTCCTCGCTGCCGATGATGCGCGCGTCGCCGCACAGGGGATTGCAGGGTTTGCCGGCCATTCGGCATTGCCAACCGGACTCGGTCTGGCACTTCCCCGAGCAACCGTCGCCATCCTTGGTGTTAGCGTCGTCGCACAGCTCGTTCTTCTCCAGCACGCCATTGCCGCAGCTCGAGTTGTCCCGACATGCGCCGCCACTGCTCGGACAGCTGCAGTAGCTGGCCGTGATTTTGCAATTCTCGCAGCATCCGTTGCCCGATGGCTTGCTGCCTTCATCGCACTGCTCGCCTCCCGTCACCTGTCCATCGCCACAAACGGGAACGAGTTGACAGGTATGGCCTTTGCACGTCCAGCCCGCTTGCAACACGCAATTCGCATCACAGCCCACGCCGGTCCCGTTTGCGTTTCCGAGATCGCACTGCTCACCGGACTGCAAGCGGCCGTCGCCGCAGGTGACCAGTCGCTTGCAGGGCCGGTCCGCGACCGGACACACCCATCCCGGCTCGACGCTGCAGGTGCTCGAACAGCCATCGCCGCTGTCGGTGTTGTGGTCGTCGCAGGACTCGCCCGGCTCGCGCGTGCCGTTGCCGCAGGCGACGGTCGAGACGCAGGGTTGACCGTCGACCGGACAGGTGTAGTTCGGCTCGATCTTGCAGGTTCCCGAGCAGCCATCGCCGCCGATGCGATTGCCGTCGTCGCAGCTCTCGCCACGCTCTGTCTGCACGATCCCATCGCCACAATAGGGGCCCGCATCGACGACCGCGTAGCACTTGCCGCTATCGGGTGTACAGGTCTTGGAGCCGATGCCTCCGTCGGTGGGGTGGGTGGGCTCCGGCATCGAAAGGGTGACATTGACGCCGCCCGCGCCTCCTGTCGCTGACTTGCCGCCGGTGCCACCTTCGCCCCCTTGGGGCACGACCGAGGCGTTGCTGCATCCCCCACCCGCAGCCAAGGCGATGGCCCCGACGATGGCAACGCTGAACGACGGTAGGGCGAAAGCCTGGCCAAGACGACGGATGTTTGTCATGGGGAAAGTCCTTAAAGTACAGTGACCACGGACTCCGAAAGGGCTCACCGTCCCGGAAAGCCTCGACCAAGTATAGCAAGCGCGCGGGGTTCTGCTAAAGGACAGCGCCTACGGCGCAGCGCCAGCGCCCGTGTTCTTGTACTCGTACATGCGGTTCCCCGACGCGGAAAAGGCCCTGCCCTGGGTCGACGTAGTCCACGGTGCGGTGGACCGGATGCTTCCGTCGAGCGTAGATTCGCGGATAACGATCTGCCCGTTGGGGCTCGTGCCACTGCTGTCGTCCCAGGCGCGCCCAAGGTAGGTGCTGTTGCTCCCAGAGTCGCTGCCGATTTGACTGCCAATGACCAACATGCCGAACGGATGCGCACCCTCGGTGCTGGGGGCAAAGACGGTGCTGCCGCTCTTTCGCGCGGTCAGGTATTGGATGGTGCAGCCATCAAACACCGCCGTGCCTCGACCGAAAATGAAGTCCACGTCGCCCTCGACGTAGCAACCCTTGAAGTACGAGCGGGCCACCGTCGTCACATTCGTGCTTTTGAGTTGCAGCGTATCCTGATTGCCCAAGAAGCGGACGTTCTGAAAGACCAGCTGATCGGCTTGAACGGTCATGGCCGGCGCTTGCACGGCGGATTGCCCCGAGGGTTCGGCGAAGTCATTCGAGATGGTAAGGTTCATGGCCTGGAATTGGCGGGTGGAGACAATGACGGTCGAGCTGTCGCTGGTTCCGTGGGTCGTGCCCGACGGCGTGGAGCACGGATTGGTGTTGTCGGTGGTCACGGTGACGCCAGACCCGTTGTTGTACACGATGGTGACCTTGCTGGCGTCACTGTCGGCCCCGTACAGCGTGACGGGAATGGCCGTGACCCCTGATGCCGGCTTCACGCACACCAGCTCTCGGTAGGTTCCCGGCTTGACCAGGATGTACACGCGCGAGGTGCTGCCCGTGGCCAAGGCAGCGGTGATGGCGGCTTGCACGCTGGTGTGGGTGCCGCTGCCGTCGGCCGCAACCGTGTAGGTCGGGCTCGCCGGAGCGGTCAAGGGCGTTGCCGAGGGATCCCAGTCGTCACGCACCAAAGATCCAATGGTTCCCGCTTGTGCCAGGTAGTTCTTGATGGTGTAGCAAGCCGCCGCGGCATCGGCCAGTTGCGGTCGTGTGTCCGATCCCGTGTAGTCCGGCGTGCACGTGGCGGGAGGTTGCGTCGAGCCACCCGAGCCAGAGGCGCCGCCAGTGGCGCTGGGGCCGCCCGTACCGCCCATCGTGCTGGCGCCTCCCGTGGCGGAGGCGTCGCCTGTGCTCGTGCCTCCACCGCTGCCCGAGCTGCCGCCGGTCTGGACGGCGCCACCCGTGGCCGAGCTGCCCCCTGAGCCGATCGCTCCACCGG
>Ga0302323_100001597_pt1 | contig 18435 bp, 18 predicted proteins | sample Fen_T0_3_FD_201950 | JGI IMG/M metagenome (GOLD analysis project Ga0302323, IMG submission 201950) | Peat permafrost microbial communities from Stordalen Mire near Abisko, Sweden - Fen_T0_3 | ecosystem: Environmental > Terrestrial > Soil > Wetlands > Permafrost | place: Sweden: Abisko... | reverse complement strand
TCTCGACCGGCTGGTTGTTGCCGAGGTACGTCCCGCTCGCGTCGACGGAGGTCTGGCCCGTGATCGTGCCGCCGAAGATCGGGCGGTCCAGGTAGGTGGTGTTGTAGAGGTCGAGAACCTCCCCCCGGACGGCGTTCATGTTCGCGGCGATGGCCCCCTGGCTCTCCGGACCGAGCCCGCCGTTGCGGGACTCCACGATCAGGTTGCGGAAGGCGATCAGCCGGTCGCTGAGCTCGGTGAGCGCGTTGTCGGTGACGGTCAGCCGGCCGTTGACCGTGTCCATGTTGCGCAGGTACTGCTCGTCCGCCTCGCGCCGGGAGCGCAACGTCATCGACGACACCGTCGCCGACGGGTCGTCGCTCGGCTGCGACACGCGCCGGCCGCTCGACAGCTGCTGCTGCAGGACCTGGGTGCGTCCGAGCTGCGTCTGCAGGCCGCGCAGGGCGGTGTTCGCGATGGTGCGCTGGGTGATCCGGGAGCTGCTCACAGGCCGACCTTGCCGGTCCGGTTGATCAACGTGTCCAGCAGCTCGTCAGCCGTCGTGATGACCCGGGCGGACGCCTGGTAGGACCGCTGGTAGAGCATCATGTTCGTCATCTCCTCGTCGAGGTTGACGCCGGCGTCCGACTGCACCGCGCTCTCCGCCGCCGCGACCACGGCGTCCTGCACGGACTGCGCCGTCTTGAGGCTCTGCACCTGCACGCCGAGCGAGGTGGTCAGCTGGCGCCAGCCGACCGAGGGGCCGTCGAGGCCGCCGAGGGTCGCCCGCGCGGTGGCGTCGTCCGCCAGGTCACCGACCTGCCGGGCGACCGTGCCGTCCATGCTGTTCGCGGCGTTGGCCACGGCGAGCTGGGAACCGTCCGTCGGGACGACACCGATCGACTTGGCGTCCGTCCCGCTGAAGAAGGCGGTCCCGGTCGAGCCGTCGGGGGCGAACCCGCTGCCGTACACGCTGTTGACGGCCGTGACCATGCGCGTGGCCACGGTGTCCACCGCGGCGGAGAGGGTCGGCAGGTCGGTGCGGAGGGTGGCGAGCAGGCCGGCGCCGGTGCCTGACTCGACCGGGATCGTGAACAGCCCGACCTTCAGCGTCGGCGGGTCCGTGGCCGCGGTGGAGATGTCGTTGGCCCCGGTCAGGGTCACCGGGTCCCAGTGGTTGCCGGCGACCAGCGTGACGCCGTTGGCGTTGACGGACAGCCGCCCCTGGTCGTCGACCGAGGCGTGCCCGCCCACGAGGTCTGCGAGCTGGCGCACGAGCGTGTCCCGGGTGTCGAGCAGCTCGTTGACCGGCTTGCCCGACATCTGCCCCTCGGCGATGGACTGGTTGAGCTTGGCGAGATCCTCGGAGGCCTGGTTGGTGCGGGAGACGAGATCCTCCAGGCCGGCCCGGGCCGTCGTCCACTCGGCGGCGAGGCCGTTGCTGACCGACTTGAGCTGCCCCGCGACCGCCAGCCCGCGCTGGATGACGACCGCACCGGCGGCGGTGTCCCCCGGCTTGAGGGACAGCTGCTGCCACGAGGAGTAGAAGCTGTCCAGCGTGCCCTGCAGGCCGGTGTCCCCCGGTTCGGCGAGCAACTGCTGGGCACTGGTGAGGATGTCGGTCTGGGCGTTGATGGCGGACTGCCGGGCACCGGTCGCCGCGCGCGTCCCCTCCAGGAACGCGTCCCGGATCCGGCTCACGTCGGCGACCGACACCCCGGCGATCGTGGCGTCGTGCCCGGAGTGGAAGGACGCCGCGACCGGCATGCCGACCGACTCCAGGGTCACCCGCTGCCGCGAGTACCCCGGCGTGTTCGCGTTGACGATGTTCTGGCTCGTGGCGTCCAGGGCACGCTGCGCCGCCGTCAGCCCGGTGTTGGCGGTGTTGAACGTCGAGAAACCGGTCATGTCGCCACCCCGCCGGCCGGCCGCCCGACCGCCCCGCCGGTCACAGCGCCCGGTCCACGACCGTGCGGGCGTGACCGGCGATGACGTCGGTGCGGCCCTGCGCGTCGTAGCCGAGGGACGTCGTCCCCTGCCGCAGCCCGAGCTGGGCCATCGCCTGCTCGACCGCCTTCAGCCCGGCGGCCATCAGGTGCCGGTTGGTCTCGGCCAGCGCGGACAGCTCGGCGGTGAGGGTCAGCAGCGACTGCCGGTGCTCGATGAGCACCTCGGTCCACGGCGGCTGCACCCCGGCTGCGATCTCCTCCAGGCTCGCCCCGGAGTCCAGGCCGGCGTCCCGCGCGACGACATCGGCGAAGGCCGCCCGCTGCAGCTCGACGACGGCCAGCTCGTCGAGCAGTGCCTCGACCTCGGCCGTGGCGAACCCCAGGAAGCGGGTCCGCCCGGCCGCCATGAGCAGCTGCTCGCACTCCAGCCGGTACACCAGGCGCTCGAGCAGCTCACGCTGGCGCCACAGGACGGCGGCGAGATCGGGGATGCTCATCTGGGCTCCTGGCTCGAGGGTGCTTCGGTGTCACTGTCGGCACGGCCGCCCCCGACCTGAGCCGAATCCCGGCCGGGAGGCTGCGGCCGATCGAGTGATTCCGCTGTGGCGGCCGGGGGCATCCGGGCGCCAGGTCGAAAGGGTGGCCCCCACCCGGCCGAGAACGCCGGGGTGCCACAGTCACCCGCCGCCGTAGAAGCCTTGGTCAGCGCCCACCTGGCGCTGGTCGGCCACCTCGTGCGTGAGGCCGCCGCCCGACTCCCCCGCCACCTGGACACCGACGACCTGTACGGCGCGGGTGCCCTCGCGCTGGTGCAGGCGGCGCAGTCGTTCGACGAGACCCTCGGGGTGCCCTTCCCCCGGTTCGCCTCGACCCGCGTGCGCGGGGCGATGATCGACCAGATGCGGCAGCGGGACTGGGCCACCCGGTCCGTGCGCTCGCGCGCCCGGGCCCTGGCGAACGTCTCCGAGGAGCTGACCAAGGCGCTCCACCGCAGCCCCACGGACGTCGAGCTGGCGGCCGCGAGCGGGATGACCGAGCACGAGGTCCGGCTGGTGCTCCAGGGCACCGACCGGGCCGCGCTGCTCAGCCTCGACCCGATGACCGCGGACGACGACGGCCTCGGCGCCGGCCTGGTCGACGTCTCGCCGCGGCCCGACGAGGCGCTGGTCGCCGCCGAGCGCCTGGGCTACCTGCGGGACGCCATCGCCGAGCTGCCCGAGCGGGCGCGGCGCGTCGTCACCGGCTACTACCTGGAGAACCGCCAGCTCACCGAGCTCGCCGAGGAGCTGGGGGTCACCCAGTCGCGGGCGAGCCAGCTCCGGTCGGAGGCGCTCGACCTGCTGCACGAGGCCCTCTCCCGGCTCCTTACCGACGACTCCCGGGTCGGGGCCGGCGCCCGCGCCGGCGGGCCGGGCGCCGGGGCCGGTGGACGGCCGGGCGGCGAGCCGGACGGCGTCCGGGCCCGCCGCCGCGAGGCCTACGTGGCCGCGGTCGCCCGCCGGTCGACGGTGCGCGACCGCGCCGACGTCGCGGCCTACCTCGCCGGCGCCGCCCTGCACGCCGTCCACGAGGCCCCGCGTGACCTGGACGCCGGCGGGTACGCCGCCTCCGGACGCCGCGCGGCGGGCGTTCACCCCCTCGGCGCATGAGAACTTCCTCAACATCTCGCGCGGCGCGCCGATAGGAAACCTGAGCCGGTCCACGGACGGACCGGTGCATGACCCGAACCAAGGAGGACACCGTGGGTCTTCGCATCAACAACAACATCGCGGCCTTCAACGCCTACCGGAACCTGTCCGTCACTGACGGTCAGATGTCCAAGTCGCTGGAGAAGTTGTCGAGCGGCTACCGGATCAACCGGGCTGCCGACGACGCCGCCGGCCTGGCCATTTCGGAGAGCCTGCGCTCGCAGATCGGTGGCCTCAAGGTCGCCGTGCGCAACGCGCAGGACGGCGTCAGTGTCGTGCAGACCGCTGAAGGTGCGCTCAACGAGACCACCTCGATCCTCCAGCGTATGCGGGACCTGTCCGTCCAGGCCGCCAACGGCGGTTCGCAGGACACCACGGCCCAGGCCGACGCCAACACCGAGTTCTCGCAGCTCGGCAAGGAGCTGGACCGGATCGCCGGCACCACCAAGTTCGGTTCGCAGTCGCTGCTGGGCGGCGCCTACGCCGGCGCGTTCCAGGTCGGCTCGGAGTCGTCCACGACGAACGCCGCCAACGTGATCACGGTGGACATCACCACCGCGGGCGCGCTGACCGGTACCGGCCTGACGGGTCTGGACAGCACCGGCCTCGGCATCGGCACCAGCGACCTGACGACGACCACCAACGCGACGGCGTCGATCGACACGATCGACGTGGCGCTCAAGGGCGTGTCCACGGTCCGGGCCAACCTCGGTGCGTACCAGAACCGGTTCGAGCACACCATCAACAACCTCAACGTCGCGGTGGAGAACCTGTCCGCGTCGGAGAGCCGGATCCGAGACACGGACATGGCCCAGGAAATGGTCCAGTTCACCCGGTCGCAGATCCTGTCCCAGGCCGGCACCGCCATGCTGGCGCAGGCCAACCAGTCCCCGCAGGGCGTGCTCAAGCTGCTGCAGTGAGGCTGGGTCCGACGACGGCAGCGACGGCGACGTCGCCGCCGTCGTCGGACATCCCCACCGGAACCCCACGCGGGCCCCCTCGCGGAGCAGGAGCGCAGCATGCCCGTGGCGACGATCTCCGGCGCCGTTTCCGGACTGGACACGGCCAGCATCATCAACAGCCTGGTCGCGGTGCAGACCAACCAGCAGACCCTGCTCAGGCAGCAGCAGTCCGCGGTGCAGCAGCGCTCCGACGCGTACGCCGCGCTGACGACGTCCCTGGGCAGCCTCTCCTCGATGGCGTCCGACCTGTCGAAGACGTCCTCCTGGGTGGGGGCCACCGCCACCTCGTCGTCCACCAACGTCTCGGTGACGGCGTCGGGCCTGCAGTCGGCGGCGCTCACCTTCGACGTGACCGCGGTCGCCTCCGCCCACACCCTGGTCTCGGCCGACAGTCTGGCCAGCACCTCGGCACAGGCCGCCTCCGGGCCGCTGACCCTGACCCGCAGCGACGGGACGACAGCCAGCATCGGCGTGGGGTCGGGCTCGCTCGCGGACGTGATCTCGGGGATCAACAGCGCCGGCGTCGGGCTGGGCGCGGCCGCGGTGCAGACCGGGCCCGGCACCTACCGGCTCCAGATCGCCTCGACGGCCACCGGGTCGGCGTCGGCGTTCACGCTCGCCGGCCTGGACGGCTTCGGCTCGATGAACGTCCTGACCACGGGCGCCGACGCGACGCTGCACCTCGGGGGCACCTCGAGCGCCGCCTACGACGTGACGTCGGCGACGAACACGTTCAGCACGCTCGTGCCCGGCCTGAACTTCACGGTGAGCAAGCCGGAGACCGGTGTCACGGTGGCGTCGACCGTGGACGGCGGCGCGGTCGCCGACAAGGTGAACGCCCTGGTCACGACGGCGAACAACATCCTCTCCTCGATCTCCGCGAAGACCGCCTACGACGCCGCGAACAAGACCGCCGGCCCGCTCAGCGGCGACAGCTCGGTGCGCTCCCTGCAGCAGAACATCCTCTCGATCGTCAGCAGCGCCGGGGCGGCCGGGGTCGACGTCACCCGCGACGGCGCGCTGACCTTCAACCGGCAGAAGTTCCTCGACGCGTTCCAGGCCGACCCGGCGAAGGTCGCCTCCGCCTTCGGCGTCAAGTCCAGCTTCACCGCGGCGGCGGGCGTGAGCGCCACCTCGGCGACGGTGTCGAGCTCGCTGCCCAGCTCGCGCCCCGGCACCTACGCCGTCCAGGTGGACACCGCGCCGGTACGGGAGTCCTGGCAGATCGACCCCGGCGGCGCGGACCTGTCCGGATCGACGCTCCAACTGACGCGCGGCAGCGCGTCGGTGAGCTACGCCGTACCGACGGGCCAGTCGCTCGCCGACACCGCCGCAGCCTTCAACGCGGTGGCGTCGGGTGCGAAGTTCGGCGTCACCGCGCGGGTGGTCGGCTCCGCCCTGCAGTTCGACGCCGACAAGGCCGGCGCGTCCTCGGCGTTCACCGCGACCCTGGACGGCACGGCCGGCGCCCAGCTCGCCGAGGGCACCGACGTCAAGGGCTCGATCGACGGTCAGGCGGCGGTCGGCGTCGGCGGGGTGCTGTCCCTGCCGTCCGGCACCGGCGGTGCGGTGGGCCTCTCCGTCGCCGTCACCACCTCGCCCGACGACGTCGCCGCGACCGGCGGCGCGATCGGGAGCATCACCTACTCCCCCGGTCTGGCGCAGCGCCTGGTCACCCTCGTCAACCTCGCGACCGATACCCGGACCGGCTCGCTCAGCACCGCGACGTCCGGCGCCGCGGCCCAGATCAAGCGGTACCAGGAGAGCATCGACGCCTGGGACACCCGGCTGTCCACCTACCGGGCGAGCCTGACGACGCAGTTCACCGCGATGGAGACCGCACTGTCGGCGCTGAAGACGCAGGCGAGCGCCATCTCGAGCCTCGTCGGCAGCAGCAGCACCAGCAGCAGCACCGGCACCACCACCTCCTCCAGCACCGGCTGACCGCGCCACGGACCCGCACGGCACCACCGCAGAGCCCAGCACCACCCGCCCTGGCCGCACCCGCCGGAGGAGTCCCGATGTCGTACCGATTGGCGCAGTCCCGCTACGCCAGCGACGCCGCGCAGACGGTCTCGCCCGCCCGGCTGCTCACCATGCTGTACGACCGCCTCGTCACGGACCTGTCGGTGGCCGAGACCGCGATGGCGCAACGGGACCGCGAGACGGTCGGCGCCCGGATCGGCCGCGCGCAGGAGATCCTGCTCGAGCTGCACGCCACGCTGGACCTGTCGATCTGGCCGGAGGGCGAGCCGCTCGCCCGCCTGTACCTGTGGATGGTCGGGGAACTCTCCCAGGCGATGGTCCGTCACCAGCCGCAGCGGCTGGCCGACTGCCGTGGCCTGATCGAACCGCTGCGGGAGGCCTGGCACGAGGCGGCCTCGGTCCAGGTCCGGGAAGGAGCCGCGTGAGCGCCGCCGGGACGATGAGTCCCTCCCGCGCGGCCCTCACGGGGAGCGGCACCTGGAACGAGTGGGTCACCGTGCTCGAGCGCGCGCTGCGCGAGTACGACCAGCAGCTGCAGGGCAACGTCGACGGCACGGCGGGCGGCCTGCCGGTGTTCGCGCCCGTACCGCTGCCCCTGGACGCCGGGCAGCTGCCGGCCGCGCTCGTGAGCCGCCTGCAGTCCGCGCTCACCGGCCTGGAGCAGCTCACCCGGCGGACCGAGCTGCGCCGCGACCAGCTCGCGATCCAGCTGGCAGCACTGCCGCGGCCGAGGCCGCGGGCCAGTTCCGACCGCGACCACGAGATGGGCGGATCCTTCGACGTGTGCGGCTGACCGCGATCAGGCGGGTAGCAGGGCGGCCGCCACCTCGGGGCCGGGTGCGGGACAGCGGCGCAGCTCCTCGGCCACCCGCGCCAGGTGGCCGGCGGCGTCCGCACCGGTCAGCAGTTCGGCCAGCCAGCCGGCGGGGCGCGCCCCCCACAGCGTGAGCAGGAGCGGGCCGAGGCCGTCGACCCGGCCCATCCCGGCCATCAGCCGGATGCAGCACGCCGCGGCCTCGTCGACCTCGCCCACCCGGCCGGCGGCGATGAGCTGCGCCTGCACCGCGGGCGCCAGGTCGTGGTCCCGGCCGACGGCGTCGACGAGCCGGTCGACGCCGCGCAGCAGGGGCAGCGCCTCGGCGAACCGTTCGCGGGTGAGGTAGGACTGCGCGAGCAGCCAGTCGCACCACCGCCCGTCGACGCCCTCGGCACGCAACTGCTCGATCACCTCCGCCAGGTCGTCCCAGCGGCCCAGCGCCAGCAACAGCTGGGCCAGGACGTCGCCGCCCCACACGCGCTCGGGCGGCCCCGGCGGCAGCGCCCGCAGCTGCTCCAGATCGGTGACCGCCGTCAGCACCTGACCGGCGGTGACCAGGGTGCGGCCGCGGTGGTAGAGGGCCCGGGCCAGCGCGAGCGGATCGTCGGGCGCGACCCGTGCCGCGGCGAGGTCCTCGTCGACGAGCGCCAGGTTGCGGGCCGCCTTGGCCGCGACGACCTCGGGCGCCGCGTAGCCGAGGTGCCGCACGTGGACGACGTCCCGGGGCTGCGACGCCAGGGCCAGCGGACGCCCGCCGCGCCGGCGGGCCTCGACGCGCTCGTGCAGGCGCCCCGCGTAGTGCGCGCGGTCCGGCCGGAAGATCCGGATCTGCGGGGCGGCGTACAGCTCGCCGCCGTCCGGCCCCAGGTTCACCAGCGGGACCACCACGGCCTCGCCACCGTGGCGCAGCGCGTCGTCCAGGGCCGCCTCGAGGCGCCCGACGTCGGCGCGGACCCGCTCGTCGGCGTCCACGATCAGCACCCAGCGGGCCCGGACGGCGGCGAGCGCGACGTTCCGGGCCCGGGAGAAGTCCCCTTCCCACCCGCCCTCGATCACGTGCGCCCCGGCGGCCCGGGCCAGCTCGACGGTGCCGTCGGTCGAGCCGGTGTCGAGGACGACGACGCGGTGCAGCAGCGGGCGCAGCCCGTCCAGGGCTGCCAGGCAACCGGGCAGGTCGGCCGCCTCGTCCTTGACGATGAGGGCAGCCTCGAGCAGCGGCAGGGTCATGCCCGGTGCATCGGCACGGCGGGCGCCGCGCACGAGCCCGCCAGGCCGGGGGCCGCCGGCGGCCCCGCCGCCAGCGCCAGCGCCCGCGCCGCCTCCGGCCCGGGCGCCCGGCAACCGGCGAGCTCCGTCACGACCGTCTCCCACCGCACGGCCCCGGCCAGACCCGCGTGCTCGTGCTCGGCGAGCAGCGCCGCGACCCGGGCCGCGGTGCGGTCTCGGCACAGGTCGAGCAGCAGCGGTCCCCGGCCGCGTGCGCGGCCCTGGAGCATCGCTCCGGCCAGGGACGTCGCGGCCTCGTCGAGGTGGCCGGCGAGGGCCGCGACGAGCGCGCGCATCTCCACCGCCAGGGCGACGTCCAGCTCACGTCCCGAGCTGTCGCGCAGCACGTCGACACCCCGCAGCAGCTCCAGCGCCTCCTCGACGCCGCCGAGCTGGGCGAGCCCCTGGGCGCGCAGCCAGTCGCAGTACCGCCCGTCGGTCCCGGCGCGGCGCAGCTCCTCGGCGAGCTCGAGCGCGGCCTCGTCGAAGCCCTGGGCGAGCCTCAGCCGCGCCAGCGCGTCGGTCGCCTCCACGGCGCGGCGGCTGCCCGGGAACTGTCCGCGCACCCGCTCGAACGCCGCGGCCGCCTCGTCGGTGCGACCGACCACGACCAGGCTGCGGCCCAGGTCGAGCAGCACCCTGGCCAGTGCCTGCCCCGCCGGGGCGGCGTCCAGGCGGCTCAGCTCGGCCTGCGCCAGGGCGGCGTTGCGACGCGCCTTCGCCCGCACCTCCTCGACGTCGGCGTACCCGAGGTGGTCGAGGGTCAGGATGCCGGCGGGGCAGCCGACCGGGGCGCGGCCGGACACCGGGACCGGCTGCTCGTGCACCCGGCCGGTGTACCGGACACCGTCGCGGCGCAACAGCCGCGGACCGGGGTGGCGGTAGCTGCCACCCAGCTCCTCCGGGCAGACGTTGCGCACCGCCACGGTGAGCACGTCGGCCGTGGTCGTGGCCAGCAGGTCGTGCAGCGCCGCCAGATCGGGGGCGGGGTCGGCACCGACGCGCTCGTCGGCGTCCAGCACCAGCACCCAGGGGGCGCTGGCCAGCGCGAGCCCCACGTTGCGGGCGCGGGCGAAGTCGTCGTCCCAGTACCCCTCGTGCACCACGGCCCCGGCCGCCCGGGCGAGCTGCACGGTGCCGTCGACCGAGCCGGTGTCGTGCACGACCACCTCGTCGACGACGCCCACCAGGCTCGCCAGGCACCCCGGCAGCCGCGCGGCCTCGTCCCGCACGATGAGCACGGCGGCCAGCCGCGGCCCGCTCATCGGAGCTCCACCGCCGCCGCCCCGACACCGACGGCGCTCGGGACGCCCGCCCGCGAGACGGCGGCCCGGACGTCGTCCAGGTACCGGCCCCGGCCGGCCGCCTCGGCGGCGTCCAGGTCGGCCCACAGCCGTTCCGGGTGCGCCCCGGACAGGGCGACCAGGAGCTCGGCGTTGGCGTCCACGTCGCCGTGGTCGAGCATCGCGCCGAGCAGCGCGTCGCGCGCCTCGGCCGTCAGGCCGAGGTGGGCCGCCAGGACGGCGCGGGCGTGCAGCACCGCTCCGAGCGGCCGTTCGATGCCGGCCGGGTCGACCAGCCGGTCGATGCCGCGCAGCAGGGCGAGGGACTCGTCAGGCTGCCCCAGCGCGGCCAGCGCCTGGGCGCGGATCCAGTCGGCGAAGCGCGCGTCGACGCCCGGCCCGCCGCGCAGTTCGGCCTCCAGCACCAGCGCGACCTCGGCGAACCCCCCGGCGTCCAGCAGCACCTGGGCGAGCAGGGCCGTGCCCACCGTGCGGGCCGGCCCGGCGTCGGCGATCTCGCGCAGCACCTCCAGAGCGTCGACCGCGGTCTGCCGCCGGCCCAGTTCCAGCGCCGACCGGGCCAGGTGGAACAGCACCCGGGCGCCGGCCGCCTGGTCGTCGGACCCCGCCGCGACGAGCCCGTCGAGCTCGGCCTGCGCCAGCGCCAGGTTGCGCTCGGCCTTGGCCCGCACCGTGTCGTCGTCGACGTAGCCCAGGTGCTCGAGGTGGGCGACGTCGGGCGGCATCTGGGCGCGCCCGGCACCGCCCGGTACCAGGGTCTCGTGCACGCGTCCCTCCCAACGGGCACCACGGCTGCGCACCAGGCGCATGGAGGGGTGGCTGCCCTGGAACCGGCCGCCGGCGCCGCGGCTGACGACGCCCAGCAGCAGGCCGTCGGCGACGGCCGGCCCGAGCAGCGTCGCCCGCAGGGCCGCGCCGTCCGCGACGAGGCGCTCGTCGGCGTCCACGGTGAGGGACCACCGGGCCCGGGTCATGCCGAGCGCCTCGTTGCGGGCGCGGGCGAAGTCGTCGTCCCAGTACCCGACCAGCACCCGGGCACCCGCCCGACGGGCGAGCTCGGGCGTGCCGTCGCGCGAGCCGGTGTCGTACACGACGATCTCGTCGACCACGCCGTCGAGGGTCGCCAGGCAGTCCGCCAGCTGATGGGCTTCGTCGCGGACGATCAACGTCGCGGCCAGGAGTGGTCGGGAATGCTGCACACTCCTCCCGTCGGTACGGGGACCCCCCCGCGTGAGACGGCGATCGGGTGGATGGCCTCACCGGCCGTGCTCGGCGTTGCTCCACCCGGTGGATACCCCTGCCCCCGCCCGGCCCCGGACTCAAGGCACCACCGGTCGCTGACGAAGCCCAACCCGAGCACGGACTGCTCGGCGGCGCCAAGGAACGGCGCATCAGGTACGACACGCCAAGACGACACGGCCGCACGCACGAACGCGACCGGGTTTGGGGTCCGTGATGCTCGAGGACGTCTCCATCACCGCGCTGCACGCTGCCCTCAACGGGCTCGCCGCGCGGCAGCGCGCCATCAGCGACGACATCGCGAACGTCAACACGCCGTTCTACCGGGCCAAGTCGGTCGCCTTCGAGGGCGGCCTGCGCGACGCCCTGGACTCCGGCGGCGACCCGATGGCCGTGCAGCCCACCGTGAGCCTGTCGAGCGCGCCGGTCGGCCTGACGTACAGCAACGTGGACATCAACGCCGAGACCGTGTCCTCCGTGCACACCCAGCTCGCGTACGACCTGGCCCTGCGCGCCACCGGTGACCGGTTCACCCTGCTCCGCACCGCCGTGAAGGGTGCGTGAGCGCGATGTTCGACGCCCTGGGCATCTCCGGCTCCGGCATGCACGTGCACCAGCAGTGGATGGACGCCATCTCCGACAACATCGCCAACGTCAACACGGTGCGCCCGACGAGCCAGGCGGCCTTCCAGGCCCGGTACGTGGTGGCGGCCGCCGTCGAGAACGGCGGCACCGGCGCCGGCGTCACGCAGGTCGGCGTCGCGCTCGGCGACCAGGCCGGCCGGCTCGTCTCCGACCCCACCAACCCGCTGGCCGACGTCAACGGGTTCGTCCGCCTGCCCGACATCGACCTGGGCGAGCAGATGAGCACCATGATCATGGCCGAGCGGGGCTACCAGGCGAACCTCTCCAACGTCGACCGCATCAAGGAGACCTACCAGGCCGCCATCCAGATGGGTCGTGGCTGATGGCCGTCTCCCCGGTGGGCGGGGTCGGTGGGATCAACGTCGCGCAGCTCACCCAGGCCTACCGCCAGCAGGTGCTGGCGGCCGGCCAGACCCCGGACGCCGCGCGCGTGGCGGCGTTCGGCACCGTCGACGCCGGCACGGCCGCCCGCGGCACGGACTTCGCGAACGCCGTCGGGCAGGGCCTGCAGGAGGTCGACGCCCTCGACCGGACGGCGTCCACCAAGGCGGTCCGGGCCGCGACCGGCGACCTCACCGACATCCACGACTACGTCATCGCGGCCACCCAGGCCCAGACGGCGACCGAGCTGACCACCACGGTCCGCAACAAGGCGCTCGACGCGTTCAACGAGATCATGCGGATGCCGCTGTGAGCGCCGCCGGGCAGGACGCGGGAGGGAAGGGGTGAACGGACGGCTCACCCAGCTCAGCGGGCGCGCCCGCGAGCTGCTCAAGGGCTTCACGCCCGGACAGCGCGGCGTGATCCTCGTTGCGGTGCTCGCGCTCGCGCTCGGCACGGTCGCGCTCGGGAAGTGGGCCGCGCAGCCCAGCTGGACGACGCTGTTCACCGGGCTCTCCGCCGCGGACACCAGCGCCATCGCCGACCAGCTCAAGAGCCAGAACGTGCCCTACCAGCTGACCAACGGCGGCAACACGATCATGGTGCCGCAGGCGCAGGTGTACGAGCTGCGCAACTCGATGGTGGCCAAGGGGCTGACCAGCACGACCGACAGCAGCAGCTGGTCGCTCGTCGACAAGCAGGGCATGACGTCGACGGACTTCCAGCAGCAGGTCGCCTACCAGCGCGCGATGGAGTCCGAGCTGAACAAGACGCTCGAGGCCATCGGCGGCGTCAACACCGCCATCGTGCACCTGGCCGTCCCGAAGAAGGACGTCTTCACCTCCACGGCCGAGCACCCCACGGCGTCCGTGCTGCTGCAGCTCGCGCCGGGGACGACGCTGGGCCGCCAGCAGATCCGGGCGGTCATGCAGCTCGTCGGCCACAGCGTCCCGGGGCTCGACCCGAGCGACGTCACGGTGACCGACGGGAACGGCAACCTGCTCTCGGTCCGCGAGGACGGCCAGGCCGGTGCCGCCGGCGCGGCCAGCGACGCCGACCAGCAGACGCAGGCCTTCGAGGACGCCAAGTCCGCCAAGGCGCAGAAGATGCTCGACGACGTGCTCGGCCCGGGCAAGTCCGTCGTCCGGGTCAACGCCGAGCTGAGCTACGACAACGTGGACACCCTCAGCGAGACCTACGTGACGCAGACCGGGCTCACCCCGCTCGTCCAGGCCACCAGCAGTGAGAGCTACGTGATGAACAACGGCGGCGTCGGCGGCGCGCTGGGGCAGACGTACCCGTCGCTGACACCGGGCGTCGGCGGCGGCGGGAACGGCACCTACGTGAAGATCGAGGCGACGCAGAACAACCCCGTCGGCAAGGTCACCAGCCACACCATCGGGGCGCCGGGGAGCATCAAGCGGCTCACCGTGGCGGTCGTCATCGACTCCAAGGCCGTGCCCGCGGCCCAGATCCCGCAGATCCAGGCCCTCGTCGGCAACGCCGTCGGCGCCGACCTCGCCGCCCCACGATCGGACAAGGTGCAGGTGAACCAGCTCGCGTTCGACACGACCGCCGCCCAGGCGGCCGCCAAGGAGCTGAAGGACGCCCAGGCGGCCGCGAAGACCGACCAGTACCTCGACCTGGGCAAGAAGGCCGGCCTGGCGCTGCTCGTGCTGATCGTCGCGATCCTGCTGATGCGGCGCAACCGGCGCAACAACCCGCCGGCCCGCGTCGACGCCGTCGCCAGCGACCTGCCGCCCGGCCTGGGCGGCCCCGGCGGCCCGACGATGCTGCCCACCTCGCTCGAGGAGCAGCTCGCCATCAGCGCCGCCGGCCGGGACGTCCTGGCGGAGAAGGACCCCGCCCTCGACCCGAGCCTGGAACGGGAGCTGCTGCGCGACGAGGTCGCCAAGTTCGTCGACCAGCAGCCCGAGGAGATCGCGATCATCGTGCAGGGCTGGCTCGGCCAGCGCAAGGGCTGAGAGGGGGGTAGGAGGTGGCACAGGGAATCACCGCGATCGGGATGACGGGCCTGCGCAAGGCCGCCATCCTGCTCGTCCAGCTCGGCCGGGAGAAGGCCGTCAAGGTCATGGCCCGGCTCCCCGACCAGATGGTCGAGGACCTCACCGCCGAGATCGTCCGCCTGCGCGAGGTGACGCACGACGACGCCACCGCCGTGCTGCTCGAGGCGCGGACGTCGTTGGAGACCCATCACGTCGCGGGGCGCGGCGGCCTGGACCTGGCCCGCCAGCTCCTCGCCGACAGCGTCGGCCAGGAGCGCGCCGACGAGATCATGGAGCGCCTCGGCGCCACCCTCGCCGAGATGCCCTTCGAGAGCATGCGGCGCGCGGACGCCCGGCAGCTGCTGACGTTCCTCGCGGACGAGCACCCGCAGACCATCGCGCTCGTGCTCGCGCACCTGTCGCCGCAGCAGTCGGCGATCGTGCTGTCCGGCTTCGACCAGCGCCTGCAGGCGACCGTCGCGCACCGGATCGCGCTGATGGAGCGCGCCTCGCCCGACGTCATCCGGCTCGTGGAGAAGGAGCTGGACCGCCGGATGTCCACCGTTCTCGGCCCGCAGGAGCTGTCCGCGGTCGGCGGTGTGGAGCCGCTGGTCGCCATCATCAACCGGGCCGACCGGTCGACGGAGCGGATGATCCTGGAGGGCCTGGAGACGGTCAGCCCCGAGCTCGCCGAGCAGGTGCGCGCCAAGATGTTCATCTTCGAGGACATCACGTCCCTCGACGACAAGGCGATCCAGCTCGTGCTCCGGAACGTGCAGAGCGGCGACCTGGCGCTGGCGCTCAAGGGCGTCAGCACCGCCGTCCGCGAGAAGATCATGCGGAACCTGTCGACCCGCGCCGCCGAGAACCTCTCCGAGGAGATCGAGCTGCTCGGCCCGAAGCGCCTCTCCGAGGTCGAGGAGTCGCAGGCCAAGGTGGTCGCCGAGATCCGCGCCCTGGAGGCCTCCGGCCAGATCCAGATCATGAGGGGCGGCGACGAAGCCCTTGTCGACTGATCCTTACCGCGCGCTGCCCGAGCAGCACCGGACCGCGCAGGTGCGGTCCGGTGAGCACGCCGCGGCGGCGACCGCGGTCCGCTTCGACCGGCCGCTCGTCGAGCAGCCGGGCTGGGCCGACCCGCGCATCGGGCGGCAGATCGCCGAGGTCTCCCGGAGCGCCCGGGCGCAGGCCCTCGCCGAGGGCTACGCCGCGGGCTGGGCCCAGGGCCGGCGGGCCGCCACCGAACGCGAGGTCGTCGAGATCGCCGAGCGGGCCGCGCGCGAGGAGGCCACCCGGCGGGCCCTGACGACGCGGGCCCAGGGCATGCTCGCCGCGCTCGCCCAGGCGGCGCGCACCCTGGGCGAGCAGGTCGTGCCCGCCTGGGACGACCTGCTCGACGTCCTGGTGGACGGCGCCCTCGGCGTCGCCGCCGCCGGCTTCGCCCGCGAACTGGCGGCGCTGGACGGCGAGGTGCTGGAGGCCGCACGGGTGGCCCTGCGACTGCTGCCGGCCTCCGAGGTGGTGGCGCTGCACGTGCACCCCGGCGACCTCGAGCTGTTCGGCCCGGACGGCGAGCGCGTCGAGGCGACGTTCGAGGGCCTGCGGCTCGTGCCGGACGACACCGTCGCCCCCGGCACCGTCGTCGCCCGGACCCCGCTGCAGTCCCTGCCCGTCGACCTGCGCGCCGCGTTCGCCGCCGCCGAGGAGGTGCTCCGTCCATGACCAGCGACCTGATCCTGCTGGAGCTCGCCGAGACGCAACGACTGTTGCGCGAGCGGTTGGGGCACGCCGCGGAGGCCGCGCGGCCCGCCGTCCGCGGGCACGTCACGGACGTCGTCGGGCTGGGCATCCGGGTGTCCGGCGTGCGCGTCGGCGTCGGCGACCTGATGACCGTGCTCGGTGCCGGCGGGGCGGCCCCGGTGCCGGCGCAGGTCGTCGCCGTCCACTCCTGGGGGGCGACGTGCATGCCGCTGGGCTCCACGGTCGGGATCACGGCGGGCGACGCGGTGCTGCCCTCCGGCGCGGCGGCGACCGTGCCCGCCGGGCCGGGGCTGCTGGGCCGCGTCGTCGACGCGCTGGGCCGGCCGATGGACGGGCGCGGGCCGCTCGCGGACGTCGTCGACGTCCCGTTGGAGCAGTCCGCGCCGAACCCGCTGCTGCGCCGCCGGGTCGACACCGCGCTGCCCACCGGGGTCCGGGCGCTGGACACGCTCATCCCGGTCGGGGCCGGGCAGCGGGTCGGCATCATGGCCGGGTCCGGAGTGGGCAAGTCGACGCTGCTGGGGATGTGCGTGCGCGGGACGGCGGCACCGATCCGGGTGGTCGCGCTGGTGGGCGAGCGGGGCCGGGAGGTCCGGGAGTTCCTGGAGGACACCCTGGACGAGGCCTCGCGCGCCCGGACCGTCGTCGTCCTCGCGACCGGCGACGACCCGCCGATGCTGCGGCTCACCGCGGCGTTCACCGCGACCCGGATCGCCGAGTGGTTCCGCGACGAGGGCTTCGACGTGCTGCTCGTCGTCGACTCGATCACCCGGACGGCGCTGGCCCAGCGCGAGGTCGCGCTGGCCGCCGGCGAGCCCCCCGCCACCCGGGGCTACCCGGCCAGCGTCTTCGCGATGCTGCCGCGGCTGCTGGAGCGCTCGGGACCCGGCGAGAGCGGCAGCATCACCGCGCTGTACACCGTGCTCGTCGAGGGCGACGACCTGCAGGACCCGATCGGCGACACCGTCCGCGGCATCCTCGACGGGCACGTGGTGCTGTCGCGGCGGCTGGCGACGGCCGGGCACTTCCCGAGCATCGACGTCCTGGAGTCGATCTCCCGGGTGGAACGGGCCGTGCTGGCCCCCGAGCGGGTCACCCTGGCGGCGGTCGCGCGGCGGTTGCTGGCGGCCTTCCGGGACGCGCGGGAGCTCATCGAGGTGGGCGCGTACGCCGCGGGGAGCGACCCGGACGTCGACGTCGCGATCGCGCTCCGCCCGCAGCTCGAGGCCTTCCTGCGGCAGCGGCCCGACGAGGTCGTGGACGCCGCCGACGCCTGGGCGTACCTCGGCGCCGTCCTCGCCGGGAGCGCGTCGTGAACCGCCGCTTCCGGCTGGCCGCCGTCGAGAAGCTGCGTTCCGGGAAGCTGGCGGACGCCGCCCGCGCCCTGGGCGCCGCCCGCCGCGAGGTGATGGCCGCGCTGTCCTATCGGGACGAGCTGCGCCGCCAGCTACGGACGACGCAGGCGCCGTCGCACAGCGCCGCCCCGTACGAGCTGGAGTCGGCGGCGGCCCGACGGGCCCGGCTCCGCGACGACCTCGCGCGCGCCGGCGAGCGGGTCGGCCTCGCGCAGGGCCGGGAGCTGGCGGCGATGGCCACCTGGAACGCGGCGCGCTCGGACCTGCGGGCGGTGGAGTCGCTGCACGAGCGGCACCGGCTGGCGGTGGCCGACGCGGACGCCCGCGCCGACCAGAAGGCGACCGACGAGCTGGCGGCGCTGACCCGCCGTCCGGATCCCTCCGGAGGTGACCAGGCGTGAGCTCCTCGGGTCTGGACCAGGTGACCAGCCGCATCGCGGCGCTGCAGGCCCGGCTCGGGCTGACGTCGAGCGGGATGCTCGGGGGCGGCACGTCGTCGGCGTCCGTCGCGACGGGGGCGTCCGGCACCGGCTTCTCGTCGGCGCTCGCCGACGCGCTGGGGCTCACCGGCGCGGACGGCGTGACGGGCACCGGCGACGGCGCGCAGGCGGACGCCGGCGACCGGGCGGTGGCCCTCGCGAAGACGTTCACCGGTGTCCCCTACCGCTGGGGCGGCACCGATCCGGCGAGCGGGCTCGACTGCTCCGGGCTGACGCAGCTGGTGTACGGCAAGCTCGGCGTCCAGCTCCCGCGCGTGGCCGCGGACCAGGCGCGGGCCGGCACCGCCGTCCCCTCCCTGGCCCAGGCCCGTCCGGGCGACCTGGTGTTCTTCGGGTCACCGGCGCACCACGTCGGCATCGTGGTGGGCGACGGCAAGATGATCGACGCCCCGCACAGCGGCTCGACCGTCGGCGTCCACGACATCGCCGGCTACGGCGCGATCTCGGGGATCCGGCGGGTGGCGCCCGCCACCGTCGCGCCCGCCGCCGTCGCGGCCGGCGCCGTGGGCCAGGGCGGGGCGGGCCAGGGCGGGGCGGGTGCGCTCGCGCTGGCCCGCTCCCAGCTGCTGTCGACCGCGGGCCTGTCGTCGCTGTCCG
>Ga0302323_100001595_pt1 | contig 18443 bp, 17 predicted proteins | sample Fen_T0_3_FD_201950 | JGI IMG/M metagenome (GOLD analysis project Ga0302323, IMG submission 201950) | Peat permafrost microbial communities from Stordalen Mire near Abisko, Sweden - Fen_T0_3 | ecosystem: Environmental > Terrestrial > Soil > Wetlands > Permafrost | place: Sweden: Abisko... | reverse complement strand
GTCAAGGCGCTCGCCGACCGCTTGGCCGAGGCGTTCGCGGAAATGCTGCACGCCAAGGTCCGGCGCGAGTGGGGCTACGGCAACGCGGAAGGGCTCACCAACGAAGACCTCATCGCAGAAAAGTATCGCGGCATCCGACCCGCCTTCGGCTACCCCGCCTGCCCCGAGCACAGCGAGAAGCAGAAGCTGTTCGGCCTCCTCGAGGCGCCGTCCATCGGGATCACCTTGACCGAAAACTTCGCCATGTGGCCTGCGGCCAGCGTGAGCGGCATTTACCTGGCCCACCCGCAATCCCGGTACTTCGACCTCGGCCGCATCGGCCGCGATCAGGTGGAAAGCTACGCTACCCGCAAAGGCATCAGCGTGCCCGAAGCCGAACGCCTCCTGTCGCCGCGCCTCGGATACTGAGCCGGTCCGCTAACTTCCAATCTAACTTCACCCTGCACGGACACAAAAGAGAGGTTAGACTGGGGCTCCTTCCCCTCCAACCTCTAGTGGTCGACGTGACTCACCCGCAACCCGCCCAAGCGCCGCTCACTCGCGATCAGGCGACCGCGTATTCTGCCCTCGCGTCCTTCTTTCGAGGCATCTCTGGGCTCCGCCACGTGGAAGCCATCGCGGCCTGGGACGAGGCCACCATGATGCCCGAAGGCAGCTCGAACGCGCGTGCGGAGGCCCTGTCGGCTCTGCGCGGCCTCATTCACGAGCAGCTCGGGCGCGCCGACGTGGCCGACTGGTTCTCCACCTCCGACCAGCAGGCCGAGCAGCTCCTGCCCTGGGAAAAGGCGAACCTCCGCGAGATGCGGCGGGCCTGGCTGCAGGCGGTCGCTGTCCCACGCGATCTGGTCGAGGCCGCGTCCCTGGCCGAGTCGCACTGCGAGCAGGCGTGGCGAAAGCTTCGACCGGCCAACAATTTTTCCGACTTCCTTCCTCTGTTACGCGAGGTCGTGCGCCTCAAGCGCGAGGTGGCCCGACACCTCGGGGAGCGCTTGTCGATGGCCCCCTACGACGCCCTGTTGGAGTCGTTCCAACCGGGGCTGCATCAACAGCACATCGCCCCGCTGTTTGCCCGTCTCCGCAAAGTGCTGCCCGGGCTCATCGGCCAGGCCATGACCCGACAAGAGAAGGAAATCGCACCTGCACGCCAAGTCCAGGCCCTACGCTTCCCCGTCGAGAAGCAGCGCAAGCTGGTCGTCGAGGTGATGCGGCGACTGGGGTTCGACTTTGGCCGGGGCAGGCTCGACACCACCCACCACCCCTTCTGCGGCGGCGTCGCCGAAGACGTCCGCATCGCCATCCGCTACCACGAGGACGATTTCCTGCCCGCCCTCGCTGGCGTCATCCACGAAAGCGGCCACGGAAAATACGAACAGCGCCTGCCGGCCAAGTGGCTGGGCCAACCGGTCGCCCAAGCCCGAGGGGCGTGCATTCACGAAAGCCAGAGCCTGCTTCACGAGATGCAGGTGGGTCGAAGCGAGGCCTTTCTGACCTTCATCGCCCCCATCGTCGCCGATGCACTCGGAACGCCGGAAGACAGCGGATCCGCTGCATTCTCGGCCGGGGAGTTGCGCCGACGGCTGACCCGTGTCACGCCCAGCCTAGTTCGCGTGGACGCTGACGAATTGACCTATCCGTGCCACATCATCCTGCGCTTCGAGCTTGAAAAGGGACTCTTCGATGGGTCGCTGCAAGTCGACGATATTCCGGCGGCGTGGGACGCGGGCATGCGGGACCTGCTCGGCATTTCCACCAAGGGCAACGATCGGGATGGCTGCATGCAGGACGTGCACTGGCCGGCAGGCTTGTTCGGCTATTTTCCGAGCTATTTGCTCGGGTCCCTTTTCGCTGCTCAGCTCTTCGGCGCCGCCAAGGGCGCACTTCCAAACCTGATGGACGATATTCGCCGGGGCGCCTTCGACCGCTTGGACTCGTGGCTGGAGAAGCAGATCTGGGGCAACGGCTCGTTCCTCGACACCACCCAATTGATCGAAGATTCCACGGGTGCGCCGCTGGGCACCGAGGCCTTTGAGGCGCACGTGAAGAGCCGCTACGTCCTCGGAGAATCGTAGCGGCCTCCCCGCCAGCCGCATCACGCTTCAGCAAGCCCATGAGTTAACCCTCGGCTTTGCGCGAGCTTGCGCTTACGAAGCGGCGTCGCGCGGGCCCAATCCTGCTTACGAAGCTGACACAAGGCCATCGACCTGTCGCTGATTTCCGCATCGTGGTTTCAATGGAGTCTTCCGCGCTCGCCGTCGGTACGCTGTTCACGGCTTCGCAGCTGAACGGCACAACGTTCGACGGACCTACTTCGGAACGATGAGGTCGACCGTCGGAAAGTACGCCCGGTATCGCCGCGGATCTCGCGTTAGCAGGCGGAAGTTCGACACCGCAGCATGCGCGCCGATATAGAAATCCGGCAGCGGGGATGTTCGCAATCCCCCGCGGCGTCGGTATTGCAAGAACGCCTTTCCGGCGAGGAACGCCGCCTCGTACGGGAGCGGCTCACGTCGAAAGGTCGCGCTGGGAAGGGCTCGCTCGATTTCCTCAACCCTCTCGTATCCGATCGAAACCTCTGCGTAGATGAGCGCATTGATTGCCAGGCGTGATTCGTTCGCTGCCGTCTCTAGTGCCTGCGAGGACCACTCTGCCCATGTCGGGTCATTGGTCGCGATATCGAGGAGCACATTGCTGTCGACTAGCGTGGTATCCATCAGCCTCGCCTGGTCAGCGCGAGAATCTGGTCAGTCGTCATCTTTACATCTGCAGTACCCTTCAAACGCGCCACGACAGTCGCACCTCTACCGTTCGCCTGTTTCGCAGGTACCTTAACCAGGCGCACGGTATTTCCGCGCACCTCGAACTCGACCTCCGTATTCGGAAGAATTCCCAACTTCTCGCGGACCGGCAGCGGGATCGTCACTTGGCCCTTCGATGTAACTCGCATGGTATTACTCCTACTAGTAATACTACGGAAGATATGCTGTTGACGCAAGGTCGCGAATGCCGTCCAACAAGAGCCGTTGAACCCGATGGTCGGCCGCGGACGGCCGCCCACCGCTTAACGGCAAGGCGTTCGACAGACATTCGCCGCTGGTGAAAGGTTCTTCGGAGGTTCGGCAGCCGCGATTGCTTCTGCAATCCGATCCAGTGAACTGCCGGTGCCAGGATCCGGACAGTCGCGTCGATGAGTGCTTGCGCCCTGCGATCGCGGAAGGTCGACGTGCACCCTCAGCTCGACTTCGCCGCTACTTCGCCAGGTAGTTCTTGTGGACGGGCTTGCCGCGGACAAATGGGTCATCGGTGGTGAAGACCACGTTCTTGGAGGTCTCCTTGCGGGTGACCTTGGTGCGCAGGTTCTGTTTCTCGGCCTTGGCTGCGCCAGACTCAGCGTCGGCTATCAAGCTGCGGACGGCACTCGCATCGGGCGTCGCCGTGGTCTTGTCCGATTTGCTGGCCACCGCTTCCGTCGCGCTGGCCTTCAGCAACTTGCCCTTCATCTTGCCGAACAAGCTCGGCGATGCGAACACGTCCACCGAGTCGACCTTGCCATTGACTGCCACCGCATAGCCGACTACGTCGTCCTTCTCCGGGATCTGCTTCTCGATGTTGCGAAGGTAATCGTCCACCGACTCGCGGACTTTCTTGTCTTCGAGGCTCAGCTGCAGGCTGGTCGACGACGCGGGCGCGTGCACCGAGGCCCCGAGCTTGCTGCCCATGTCGGCCTGCGCAGCCGCAACCGAGTCCCACACCGCGCCCTGACTGGCGGCCACCTTCACTGCCATCTTCTGTCGCTTGGTCATGAAGGCTTCGTTCGACGAAGCAAAGTGATGCACGGATTCGCTGCCTCGGTTCTGCCAGCGACCGGATTCCACGCAAAACACGTTGAGGGCGACCTTCTTGCTATGGGCGGGCAAGAGCGTGTCGTGCTGGAGAACGCGGTCCTGCCTGCCACCCTTGACGATGTCCCCAGACTGCAAGTACACCGCTTCCTTGCCGTGGTTGCTGGCCAGAAGGCGATTCACGTCGCCGGTTTCCTGAACGGTAACCACCTTCTTCGTCAGGGCCTCCTGCAGGGTCAGAACCTCCTCGTGCTTGGCCGCGTTCTTGTCGTGCACGGCAAAGACGGCGAGGTTCTGGTAGACGTAGGGGCCGGTCAGCTCCATGGTGGCGAGCGCGGGCGCAGGGGCCTCGGCCCGTGCCAGGCGCGGACCCAGCAAGCAAGGAACGATCGTCAGGGCGGCGAGAGTTAAGAGACGTGCGAGCGTGGTTTTCATCGAGTACCTCCGCCGCGGGTTCATCGCAAGTTCGAGGCCAAGCGAAATGCCGCGCAGGCGCACCACTTTTCGCCCGATCACTCTGCCTGCGCTTTGCGAATCGTAAGAAGACTTTACAGAGTTACTTCAGGGACCAGTCAGAGGCCTTGCTTGGGGCGAGCTTGCCGCCGCTTTCCTTGCTGACCTTCTTGAAGGGCTTCGCCTTCGTTGCAGGCGGCGATGTCTTCACGGAGTCGCTTGGCGGTTTGGCGCCGGACTTGAGCAAGGGAATCGCCTGTTGTGTGGCCGGCGCGGGCGTTTGCTGCACTGGCTGGGGCTGGGCGTCTTTCACGTCGAGGAATGGCTCGTCCATCCCGAAGGACGCATTCGCCTTGCCGCTGGGCTTGCCAAAATCCCTCGGACCGCCCTTGGGCGCGTAGGCTCCCCCAGACTTGCCACGGGCAAGCTTGCGACCGTCCAGCTCGGCTGGCTCAGATAGAACAGGCAGCGGCTGTTGCTTCTGTGGCAGCGCTTGCGGGGTTTGCACGGCCACTTCGGGCGCGGGCGCTGTTTTCGAGAGCGTCGGTGCGGTCTCCGCAACCTGTTTGAGGGGCGGATTGCCTCGCCCGGCGAACAACAATACGGCCGCAAGGGCGGAAGCACCCAGCCCGGCGGTCACCCAAAGCGCGGGCTTGAGCCCCGATCGGGCAAAGGCACGCCCAAGCTCGCGCTTGGCTTCCAGGGCCGAGGAAATTCGCGCCGCGGGATCGGGACGCAGCAGATGTAGCACGAAGGGGTCCACTCGGTTCGGCACCTCGGGGCGCAGGCGCTGTAACGACGGGAAGGCCCCCTCAGGCCGCTGCCCTGCCAGCGACTCGTACAGCATCACGCCCACTGCATACAGATCCGTCCGCGCATCCACCGGACGCCCGGCCCGCTGCTCGGGAGACATGTACGGAAAGGTCCCCAGGATGGCGGCCGTGCGCGTGAGCTGGGTCTTGCCCGTGCCTGCCTGCAGGTCGAGATGGGCGATACCAAAATCGGCCAAGCGGGCACCGTCCGACGCCAAGAGAACGTTGGCGGGCTTGAGGTCGCGGTGGACCACGCCGTGCGCGTGCGCGTGCGCCAGCGCATCGAGCAAGCCCGAGAAGAGCGATTGCGCCTCGGTCAGCCCGAGCGTCCCCTGGTCGAGCCGCGCAGCCAGCGTCGGACCATCCACCAGATCCATGGCGAACCAGGGCACGCCCTGGGTCTCCCCGTGTGCCCGCACCTTGACGATTCCAGGATGGTCTAGCTTTTCGAGCAGAGCCACCTCGCGCGAAAAGCGTCCGAGCAACTCCGGTTCGGCGGCGAGGCTGGGTGAGAGGAACTTCACCGCCAAGCGCTGCCCATCCCGCGGCGACCGTGCCCGATACACGGTGCCCATTCCACCGGCGCCCAGAAGATCCTCGATCACGATTCCGTCCACCTCCACACCGGTCCAGCTTCGCTCGGCCACGAACCGTGGCTTGCCGACCAGGGTCTCCAAGCGAGCTACGTCCACTTCTACCAAGCAAGCCGGGCAGTGAAGCGAGACCGTTTCCGCAGAGGCAGCAGGCAACGGCGTCTGGCAAGCCGGACATAGGAATTGAACAGCAGGCGAAGCCACGGGCCCATCGTACACCAAACCGCAGAGCCCCCAATCCGCTCTCGACCTTCGAGCCCAGGTCGTCAGCGCGGCAGCTCTGCCCTGGGCTCGAGAATCTTGATGCGTTTCTCCGCGATCACCTGGGTGGCTTGGAACGGTTGCTCGACCTCGACCCGAATCGTCCAGAGTCCGACCTCGAGCCCGATGGCCGTGTCGATGGTCGACTGACACTCGCAGCGACAGGCCTCTCCGGACAAGAGCTCGTGAACGGTCGCCACGCTTCCTCGGGTACTGAAGACCACGTTCCCTTCAAGGCAGCAAAGGTGGGTCAGCAGGTGGGTGACCACCACGCCCCCCGGAACCACGTGCACCAAGACCTCATCGGGCTGGCGGGTGCGAGGGACCGCACGGGTGCTCGGCTCTTTGTGCTCTGCGAGGCAGCCCGAAAAGGTCGGCCGAGACTGCCCGGGATCGAGGTACGCGACCATCGCGGCCACGTCGACCGCAGGCTGCGTCGGCGGGCGGGTTGCGCAGCCGGTGGCGGCCGCCATGAAGCAAACACACGAACTGGCCTTGAGGTTCGTGAACGCCCGCATGAATTGCTCCTAGCAGAAGACCGAGGTCGAAACACGTAAATTTGTTCACTTCGCCGACTGTCGCTTGCGGGCGGTCGCCTTGATGGCCAGGCGGTCGCGGTCAAGGGCCAAGCGTACTGGGCCCGCGATCTCGTCGGAGACTTCCTCTTCACAGACCGAATCGATGACCAGCGTCACCTTGGGAAAGACCTGCTTCGCACTGGAAATGGTCGCGCCCACCAACGAGGCGCCGCGCATCTGCGAGGACAAACTGGCCAGCTCGCGTTTGGCCACGAGGCGCGCGTCGCCCAAGCGGGTTTGGAACTGAATCATCTGGGTCTTCCGCTGCGACGGAAATCGACTCGAAACGCCGGGTTGGTCCACGCACCTCGCGAGCGCAGACTCCAGGTTCTTCACCAAGGCGAGCGCGTGAGCCAGGTTCTTTCGGGTCTTCTCGACCTGCGCGTCGAGGCCTGCCTGATAGCCCGCGTGTACGGTGGTCGGCACGCACATCTCGGCGCCAAGAAAGCCCGCGCTGACGTCGGTACCGGCCATCACGTTGCCGCCGATGATACCGCCGCGGCTGACGGTCACACTGCCCATGGCCAGCACCATGGAGTCGTGGCATTCCACGTCGACCATGACCTCACCGCTGCATTCGACCGAAACCATGTGCAGGTAGTGCGCTTGCAGGTCGCCGCCGCTCACCAGCTTGCCTTTGTGGCCACCGTTCACGCCGCCCTTGATGGTGAGGTTGCCCCCGGCCTCTACGGTGGACATCCCGACGGAGCCGTCGATGACGATGTTCTTCGCCGACTTGATGTGAAAGCCATCGAGGACGTTGCCATGGACCGTGACGTCGCCGGAAAAGTCGATGTTGCCGGTCTTGAAGTTCAGATCACCCGGAATTTCCAGATGCTGCTCGACCGACAGCCGTCCGCCCACGAATTTCACGCAGCCCGGCTGCAAGGCCACCACGCGTGACGAGCTCTTCTCGTCGATCGCGACGCGCTCGCCGAGCTGCAGGGGACACGGTGGGGCAGCGAGGGTCTGACCCAAGACGCTGCAACCGTCCTTGGGCGACGCGGGGACTACGCACAGGGCCTGCCCGGCGCGCACGTTGATGAACTGGCTGACCTCGTGCAGGTCGACGGTTTCGTCTGAATAATCGCGCAGCGACGATATTCCGACTGGGATCAGCCAATCGATCTCTTTCCACGGCTCGGCAGGACTTCCCTTGGCGACCACCACGGCGCTGCCACCACCCACCAGGGTCCGCACGAGCGCTGGCAATCGCTCATCTTCTTCGCGCGACAGGTGCAGCTTCGAACCCCGCACGAACTCGATGACCTTCTCCGGTGGGCAGGCTCCCGCAGCCGAGGTCCGCACCCACTGCACGGAAGCCGTCAGCCGGTCGGCCGACACGAGCAACAAGACTCTCCACCCATCGCCCTGACACTGGTCGATGATGTCCGCTTTCGGGGTCTTTTCATCGGGCAGTTTGCCCATGGTTAACTTCGGCAGCGCTTGGCGGTCCTGCTACTCCTACTGGTAGGTATCGACACTTTCACGAGCAGAATTTAGTCAAAGCCCCAGCACCGCAAGATTGCGCGGACTGTAGGCCGCCCGAAAAGCTTGGACCACGCGAGCGTCGTAGCCGTGACTCTGCAGGAAAAGGGCGCGATCCATAGCCAGAAAGATCTCGAGGACTCGCCCCAACATCGAGCGCGGCAGCGACAGCCGGCGCTGGGCCAGGTAGTGCGAATGGGCTTGTCGGGCGGCGCCTGCGGTCTCGTCAGGCGAAGGGGGCACAAAGCCGCGCACCCGACAGACCGCCTCGGCGAAGACCGCGAAGCCAGCGTTGGCCTTGCGACGGTTGACCCCGCGCATTTCCTCGCCTGGCGGCACGCTACATCCCCGGGCCGCAAGCATGTACCGCAAAGCCAGGCGCGATTCCTTCGTAGCAAGCGCCTGGCGCAGGTCACCTTCCACGCCCGTGGTTCGCGCAAGCACGTTGGCCAATCCCAAGACTTCGCGCGGAAAGCTGGGCCCGCCCGACATCAGCGCCGCTCGCTCGCGACCGCGAATCTTTTGTGGACAACACCCAAGCAACAAGATGCGCGCGTGCGTCGCCACCGCGGAGGTGACCACAGCATCGCCCAGCTCGCCGCAGCCGTGCAGCGCCATCAGCAACCGCTGAGGGTCGGGCGGCAAAGACACGAGGGGATTTTCCGCAGCGAACACATCCGCGGTCACGAAGCGAACCGGTAGTTCCCCGGCCAGCGAACGCGCCACGGCGACGCGCTCGGGATCGCGTTCGAGCCCAACCGTGGGAACGGCCAGCTCGGCAGCTGCCCGCAGGGTCAAATGCCCGTGGCCTGCGCCGACGTCTACGATCTCCGACACGCCAGAAAATCCTTCACGCAGCAGGCGCAAAAGCGACGCCACCTGGCCGCGCTTGCGCAGGTTCATGAACGGAAAATCCGCCTCGGGCGAATCCCCAGTCATCGCCGGGACCACCGCCGTCAGGGCCAGGGTTCGTTCCGCCAATTCCCGCAGCGAAACCGGACATCCCGAGTCGCTCGAAAACCACGCGGCGATCCCCTCCGTGTCGGCTCGCTCGAGCGCCGTCTCGGACAAGCCCAACAAGTAGTCGAGCCAGCCGCGGGACACAGACCACGGCGGTGGCGCGGCATCTGCCCGCACAAGCACGATTTCCCTGGTATCCACGAGCAGCCGCACCGCCTCAGCGTGGGCGCGCGCGATGTCCATGGTGGGGATCTCGGCCGACATGCCGTCAGAGGTACCGATACGGGCTGGTCAATCCTTGGACCACAGATCGATGCCGAGCTCCGCGATCTTCTTGTCGAGGGTCGGGCGACTGATGCCAAGGATTCGGGCGGCGTGGCTCTTCACACCGCGCGCCCTGCGGAGCGCAGCTTCGATGTTCTGCTTCTCCACCCGCGCCACCGCGTCCGAGAGCCGATCGTCGGCCGGGCAAGCCGAAACATGCGAGGGCCGCATGGCAAATCCGATGGCAGCCATCACGTCGTCGCGATCGATCGCCCCGGGATCCCGCGGATCACGCAGCACGAGGATGCGCTCGAGCACGTTGGCAAGCTCGCGCACGTTGCCCGGGTATTCCCAAGACGAGAGCGCGGCCTCGCCATCCGGAGCCAGGCCGGGTGATCGGAGCCCCAACCTGGCGGCGATCCGATCGAGCAGAAAGCGCGCGAGCAGCGGGATGTCCTCGCGGCGTTCGCGCAGTGGCGGCAGGACCAGACTGACGACATTGAGGCGAAAGTAGAGGTCCTCACGAAACAGGCGGGACTTCACGTCGGCAACGAGGTCGCGATGGGTAGCGGCAACGATGCGGACGTCGACCTGCCGCGCGACCGTCGAGCCCACCCGCACGACCGCCCGTTCCTGCAAAACCCGCAGAAGCTTCACCTGCAAGAAGGCCGACAGATCGCCCACCTCGTCGAGAAACAAGGTTCCGCCGTCGGCCGCCTCGAAGGCACCCAGCCGGGTCGTCGTCGCACCGCTGAAGGCGCCCTTCTCGTGGCCGAACAGCTCGCTCTCGGCCAGGCTTTCGGCGATGGCGCCGCAGTTCACCGCGATGAAGGGCCCGCGGTTCTGCCGGCTGCGGTTGTGGATCAGGCGCGCCACCTCTTCCTTGCCGGTGCCGGTTTCGCCGAGCAAGAGCACCGTCGAGCCCACCCGTGCCGCCGCGGTGGCATGCGCGAGCACTTCCACGAAGGCTGGGCTTCCACCCACCGGCCCTTCGAGGGTGCTGGTCGGCGCAGGCTGGGGGCGGTCACCGAGCCGCAGGGTCGCCAGATGCGCCACGGCTTCGAGCCAAGCCAAATCCGGCAAGGTGAAGGGGCGCTCGGACTCGCGGTCGACCTGCAGAAAGCCGCGGGCGTCGTCGTCGTGGCCCCACGGTACCACCATCACCGAACGCAGGCTGTGCAGGACCACGCTGCGTACCCCGCGCAGCTCGTGACTGCCGAGCGCGTCCTCGACCAGCACACCCCGGCGAGCGGTCGCGGCCCGCTGCAAAAGTGTGCGCGAGATGGACACCACAGCTTCGCTTCCACGCGTGGCCAACGCCACCACCTTCTCCTTGGTCGCCCCGGCGTCGCCTTGCCACAGACGAAGCAGCAGCGTCGCTCGCTTGGGCGCAAGCTCGACCTCGACGGCGTCCAGGACCGCCGCTGCCGCGTCCTCTTCGGTGTGGGCGGCGGAGAGCCGGGCCGCGAGGGCGCCGAGTCCGTGCAGAACATCCGCGGCCGGTTGGGCTGCCAGGGGCGCACCGGGATTGGCGGCCGTGCTGGCGCGCCCCTGCGGCGACACCACGACGGTGCCCACACCGTAGCGGGCGTTCGCCAGCTCGACGTGGTCGTCGGCGATCAGGAACAAGGTGTCGCCGACGGCAATCTCATCGCCCTCGGCCAGTGGGGTCGGGCGCTCGATGCGCTCGCCATTCACGTAAGTGCCGTTGTGACTGCCCAGATCCTCGATCATGGGCCGAGTGCCGCTCGCCTCGATGCGGCAGTGCTCCCGCGATACCTTGCCGTCGACCAGTTGCAGATCCGCGGCCGACCCGCGTCCGAGCAGCAGACGTCCCGCCAAAGGAATGCGAAGGCCTTGCTTGGGACCGAAGAGAGCTAGCAGAGCTGGCATTGGCCCATTTTACAATGCTAGCGCGCCGCGGCCTAGCCCCGTGACGACAGCCCCGTGACGACAGGGAGCGGTCGCTGTTGCTCGGCTGGCGGCCTACTCGCTAAGGACCTGCAACGCCCTTGCTTCGAGAATCCGCAGGCGTTTGCCGTCCACGATCTCGACCAGGCCTGCATCCGCCAGCTTGCGCAGCACGCGGGAGAAGGTCTCGCTGGTCAGGTTCAAATGCGACGCCACATGCTTCTTCAGCCCCGCCAGCCCAATGGTGCCGCGACCGTCGGGCTTTGCCAGGAGCAGGTGCCGCGCCACGCGCCCATCGGCGTCTCGCAAGGTGATGTCCTCCAGAAGCCCCGTCAGCTGTCGGACCCAGTGGCTCATTCCGACCAGCAACTCGAGACAGAACGCGTGCTCTTCGCGAAGCATGGCCAGGATCGGGCCCGTCGGTAGAAGCGCACATTGCGCCGCTTCGGTCACCTCGGCGTAGGCCGGGCACGCAAATTCCCCTATCACGGCTACCTCGGCGAAGGTCTGCCGGGGACCCGCCAGGTGAAGCGTGTGCTCTTTGCCAGCCGCGCCGATGCGATAGATGCGGACTGCCCCCGTACCCACACAGTAGATACCCGGACAGGGATCATCCTGTTTGAAGACCAGCGCACCGGCCGGAAAGGTAACCTTGCGCGCCAGCTCGACCAAACGCCGACGGTGCCCGGGGCTGACCCTTTGAAACAGCGAGCAGTCGGCGATGATGGCGGCCTTTTCCATGGCGCAAGATTGCGCGCTGGCTTGATCCAGATCAAGGCGCCCGGAGCCGACCTTTGTCATCGTCCTGCTACCCGACGAGAGACCACTTCCCCCCCACCCAGGAGATAGCGTCATGTTCTGCAATCAATGTGAGCAATTCGCCCGAGGCTGCGCGACCACCGGACCCGGCGTATGCGGCAAGGACCCGGACATCCAGTCGCTGCAAGAGATCATCCTCTTCGGCCTCAAGGGCATGGCCGCCTATGCCCACCATGCGCGCCGGCTCGGCATGGTCGACGAGAACGTGAACGCGTTCATCGAGGAAGCCCTCTTTACCACCCTCACCAACGTCAACTTCGACTCTGGTGCCTTGTTCCAGTACGCGATGGATCTGGGCAAGATGAACCTGCGCGTGATGCAGATGCTCGACGAGGGCCACGTGCGCCGCTTCGGCAAGCCATCGCCCACCGAGGTTGCCGAGGGAACCCAGGCAGGGCCCGGCATCCTCATCACCGGCCACGACCTGGTCGACCTCGACGATCTGCTGAGCCAGTGCAAGGGCACCGACGTGAAGGTGTACACCCACGGCGAGATGTTGCCGGCGCATATGTACCCGAACCTTCGCAATCACCCGAACCTGGCCGGTCACTTCGGCGGTGCCTGGCAGAATCAGCGACGGGAATTTGCCGCGTTCTCGGGACCGGTGCTGGCCACCACGAACTGCATCGTGATTCCGCCGCAGACCTACGCCGACCGCCTGTTCACCACCCGTGCCACCGCCGCACCCGGCGCCACCCGCATCATGAACAACGACTTCTCGGCGGTGATTGCCCAAGCGAAGGCGTGTAGGCCCCTCGAGGCTTCGCCCATCAAGAAATCCACCGTGGGCTTTCACCACTCGGCGATTCTCGCGTTGGCGCCCACCATCGTCGACGCCGTCAAGGCCGGCAAGATCAGCCGATTCTTCGTCATCGGCGGCTGCGATGGCGCCGAGAGTGGGCGCAACTACTTCACTGAATACGCCAAGCTGACCCCGCCCGATTCGTTCATCCTGACGCTCGGCTGCGGCAAGTACAGGATCCGCGACCACGAGTACGGCACCCACCTCGGCCTGCCGCGCCTGCTCGACATGGGTCAGTGCAACGACGCTTACGGCGCCATCCAGGTCGCCATGGCGCTGGCCAGCGCCTTCAACTGTGGCGTGAACGACCTGCCTCTGACGCTGGTGGTGTCGTGGTTCGAGCAGAAGGCGGTGGCCGTGCTGCTGACCTTGCTGGCCCTCGGGGTCAAGAAGATCGCGATCGGCCCCAACCCTCCGGCCTTCATCACGCCAGGGGTATTCAAAATCCTGCAAGACAAGTTCGACCTGCGCCTCACCGGCGACGATCCCGCCAAGGATCTCGCCGCGGCGATGGGCAAGTAGGTTACGTCGAGTCCGCCAACCACGCGGTCCAAACATCGATGGCCGCGCCCACCGTGGCGCGGTCGCCCGCCCGAACCAGGGGCGTGCGCAAAAGCAACGGATCGTCGATAAGAATCTGCTCGATGCGAGGACCCGTGGGCGCAGCATATTTCAGGCCGCGCTCGACGTAGCGCTTTCCGTCGCGGTCGATGAGCTTTTCCATGCCACCGACCGCATTCGCGATCTTGCGCAGCTCGCCCGCCGAGGGTCCTTTGGTGGCGATGTCGACCAGGTGAAACGACACGCGCCGCTCCTTGAAGAAGCGTTCGGCCTTGCGCGTGTCGGGGCACTTCTTGGTGCCGAAGATCTGCAGATTCGTGATGGGCGGCATCGGGCGGCGCAGCCTAGCGGGTCGTAAAGCGATGACCAAGTCTGCCCGTGTCAGAAGCTCTCCGGAGGATCTTCAACTGCTCGGGGGAAAGCGCCGATATTCTGCACAGCTCTTCCAACGATGAAGTTCGCGACGGTCCTCAGTCTCGTCCTTGCCGTGCTCGCGCTCGGGGTGCTGGCCGTGCGCTACCATCAGACCTTCAAGTTATCCGCGCCGCCCTCGGAGTTGCCGGTGCCGGCGCAGGGAGAGGGACAGGGCGACGTGGGCCCGGTCGTGAAGCTGGAACCTTTCGTGCTCTCGGAGTCGGGAGACGACGGACAGCACATGAACACGGTGACGTTCGAGGTGGAGGTCAACGACGCCCAGGGACGCGACCTCTTCAAGTCCCGCACCTCGGAGATCCGTTCGGCGATCTTGACCGTGCTGGCGGACACCAAGCTAAGCGACGTGGGCGACCCGGAAGACTTCACGAACCTGAAGAAAAGGGTACAAGACCGCGTTCAATCCATCCTGCCGGGCGAGACTATTCGCCGCGTGCTCATCACCGAATTCCTGAGCTTGTGAAAGCTGACCTACCGGGTCGCGTAGGGATGACCAAGGCGAAACCACGCGGCCACGGTGGGATAGTCCTTGCCGATGAGGGCCATCGACGAGGTTCGGCGCCCCACGGTCCAGATGTTGATGGCACGCAATTGCCCGTCGCTGTCGCGCGAATCGTCGACGATCCCGATGTGGTCGAACGGCGACCCGTTGGGAATTCCAGTGTCGAACACCACCACGTCGCCTGGGGCCAAACCGCGACTGGTGCCGACGGCGCCCGTGACCGCGTGCCTTCGCAAGAGCGCGACCAAATTCCCCACACGCCGGTGATCGATCACGGTGCGCGGTGCTTCGCCTTTGCCAGGGTAACGCTCGGGATGCAGGCTGCGATCTTCGAACACCAGGGCCTGCAGATCGATGCCAGCGCCGCGCAACGTACGCACCACGATGTCGGTACACACGGCTTGACTTGAAGGAATGTCACCACCAGGGAAGTCGACGGGAATGACCTTCATGGCCGCCGTGGTGTACAAGGCACCAGCGTCGACTTGCGCCTTGGCGGAAGCGAGGATGGCCCGAGGAAGATGGTCAGCCCGGCCGAGTCGCGTGTCATCCTCGGCCGAGGCGTAGACGTCGACACGCATGCCTTTGAATACGGACGAAAACAGCGTCGTCACGTCAGTATCTTCGAGCGCGATGCAGCCGAGTGTCCAATCTTTGGCCGCCCCGCCGCCATGGATGCGAATCGAACCGCCGAGCGCCGTGTGCTGCGGGGGGACTTCGCCCGCGCGCACGGCACGGACGATACCGAGGTAGGTGTTCTTGTCGATCAGGTGATCGCGCAAGGCCCGCCGGGCGTCGTCCGCCGACGGATAGGAAAGCCGCATCGACCGTGCACCGTAGCGGCCCGCTTCGGGCGAGGCGTCGAGCTCGGCGATGAAGTAGCGCCCTTCCGGGGTTGCGCCGTCGCCGCGCTTGACCTTGTTCCCGACGGGATTGTCGGCACCAAGTGCGACTCGGAACGTGTGGAGGGCCGTCTCGCCTTTCATGAGGAGCAGCTTGCGTTCACGCTTCCACACCTTGAGCCAGCTGTCCGCGACGAGGTCGCTGGGGAGCCAGCCTTGAAGATCGACCCCAAAGCGCACGCGCGTCCAACCGTCCCGCACCTCGCCGACCACGAGGGATTGATTGGCGTCGACCTTTTCGACGGTCTTGGCCAGAAGCGACGGCGCCGCACGCAGGGCGGCCGCCTGCCGGGCATAGGGTTCGGCGTTGGCTCGCGCGACGAGCGTGAGCAGAGAAAGTGAAACAAGAGCGAAGGAATTGCTGGTCATGCCAGAGCGAATTGCAACTGGGATGCCGCGTGGAAGCCGCGAGTACGGCCGCTGCTTCCGCCCTGTTTGGCGGGGTCCGTGCAAACTCGCTTTACATCAGGTAAGCAATCGATGCACAGCGAGGGTCAGTGCAAGACCGCCTTCGTCGCCGGGTAGTCGCCTTCGTGCAGCGAACCATTGCGGACGCAGCGAACATTGCCGTCCGCCGAGCTGAGCAAGTGAATTGGGATCGGCGTCGACGGGTCTTTCACGAACGATTTCACCCATTGCTCGTAATCGCGCTGGCTGGTGGCGCGAGCAACCTTGGCCGACTGCAGATCCTTTCGCGCGGCCAGGAACTTGTCTAGCGCAGAGGCATCCTCGTCGATGGAGAGTAGAAGGACATCCACATCCACGCCGTCCTTGTGAAGCTCGCCCTGCCACTTGAGCAGGAGTGGGATTTCTCGCAGGCACGGCTGGCACCACGTGGCCCACAGGTTCACCCAGGTGCGCTTGCCCTTGGATAGCGAGGGCTGGGAGCGGCCGGCTGGTGGGGGCGCCAGCGGCGGTAAGCTCAAGCGGGGAGCGTCGCTGGTGAAGCTGGTGTCGCACCATCGCGAGGCCGGCTCGGCCGCGGCCTTGACGGCCTGGTAGCGCGCCGACGACGTCGGTTCGGTATTCTTGCCGTGGCAAGCAGCGACGGCGACGAGGCCAGCAAGCAAAAGGCAACGATTCATAGCCGACAGTCTATCCATGCGATGAACGAGGATCGATTGAGGTCGGCGGAATTGCACGGCTCACTGCTACGCGAGCGCTGCCACTGACAGAACTGCTGATCGAGCTGCGCGAACTCCTCGCCGAGCCACAGCAATCCCACCTCCTGGTCGATGTCCGGATCCTGGAACTTGGCTTTGATGGCGTCCAGCACGATGCTGCCGCGGCGGTGGCTGAGGTCGCGGTTGTGCTCGACCGACCCTTCTGGCGAAGCCCGCGAAACCACGAAGAAGTACGAGGCGCCACGCCGGTCGGCGAAGCTCTTTTCCAGAAGCTCGACGGCGGATTGATCCAGGTCGGAGCTGTCCCGGTCGAACTGCAAAATGGCCGCGCGCCCGGACAGCGGCGCAAACAAGGCATTGAAATCGCCGCCGGACATGGACGCCACCTGGCGCGCCTGCAAGGGTTGACAACCGCGCGAAGAACCGCCCGACACGAGGCCACACGAGGTGAGCACGCGCTTGAGGATCACTTTCAAATCGCCGGTGCAGTAGTTCATGTCGGAGGCGCTGGCCGTTGCCACCTCGGGGGCCGCCTTGCCTCGACTTTCCGCCAACCGGCCCGCCGCCGACCGAGTCCACAGCGAAACCGACAGCCCGACGGCCGCGAGCGTGACCAACATCAAGATCATGTGCGCCCGACCGGTATTCATCGCCGCACCTCCCCCGTCGACGCCAGCATGCGCGAGAGCACGTAGTCCAGCCCCAAGTCTGTGTCTTCGTCCGGGATCTTCTGGTTGCGCACGAACAGCTGCGGCGTCAGCACCGGCAGCGAGTTCGCCACGATCCAGCGCAGACTCTTGTTGATGCGCGCCCGAACCACGGCGCCACCCACGCAGCCCGCAAGCGATGGGAAGTCCTGTTTGATACGCGCGTAGACCGCCGCCTGACTTACCCCCAGGGTACGCAACTGGGCTTGGTTCTCGAAAGCCCAGGCCAGCACGTCACGGGCCTTGTCGCCCGCGCAAAGCATGGCCTCGCTGACCGCGCACGCCCCCGGGTGCAATGACTCGCCCACCATCCAGTTACACTCCTTGTCGAGGGGAAAGAGTACGAGCTTGACCTGCAGGTCGCCAGCCAAATCACTGACGGCCAGCCGTTCGGAGAACGCCTTGCACGCGGGACACAGCGGATCGAGCACCTCGACGGCGGGAACCCTGCCCGCGCCGGGCAAATCGATCATGACGCCGTACTTGTCCTCGGCGTGGCGAAGCCCGGACGTTTGCAGCAGCGAATCCGGATAGGCCGGCTTGAGCACGAGGTAGAGCAGCACAGGCAACGCCACCATGGCCAGACCCTCGACGAAGTAGAATCCCCAAAGCCCCAGCAGCGAGCCCTTGGCTGGTCCGGCCGCCGTCGTCGGGGGCGGCGTCAGCACATGCGCCACGACCGCGGTCACCAGCACACCGAGAGAAGACACGTAGATCCCGATGCAAACCTTGCAGAAGGTGCCGATCCGGGTGGCCGAAATGATGGCGTACACCAGCGAGGTCAGGACCGGCAGTAGCGCCGCCGCCACGGTGAACGAGGTCTCCCTCCGCGACATCTTCCTGCGCAGCAACAAATCGACCGCGCGAAAAAGCAGGAACGCGAAAACGCCCAACGCTGGCAACGCGATCGGAAGACCGCCCCAGGTAAAGTCACGCAGCACGGACGAGTACGGGCTCATCAAGACCGCGTGACACCCGGACGAGCCATTGGCGTCCGGCGCCGCCAGGCCCGGAACGATCGAGCAGGTGATGGCGTGAACCTGGCGATCGAGGTGCGCGATGAAGTCGTAGGACGAGACACCCGCGAAAACGACGCCCACGAGAGCGAAGGCTGCGAAGACGATCAGGGTCTTGCGCGGCGTCGCGTGCGAGTCCTGGGGGTGGCCGCTGTCTGGATTGGGCATTTCGGGCCGAAACATAGGCCAGAGCGCCCCGCGATTCCAGTTATCGGTCCCCCCGCGGGGCCTGGGCAGGCCTGGATATCGTCCTGGTGCGCTGCAACCGCGCAGAGGTGTTCACGCAGTCGGTGCTCGTGGTATCACTTTGTCAGGTGCCCATAGCTCAATTGGATAGAGCATCGGCCTTCTAAGCCGAGGGTTGCAGGTTCAATTCCTGCTGGGCACGCAAGAGAAACTGCCTGGAATTCTGGGCCTTT
>Ga0302323_100001591_pt1 | contig 18465 bp, 17 predicted proteins | sample Fen_T0_3_FD_201950 | JGI IMG/M metagenome (GOLD analysis project Ga0302323, IMG submission 201950) | Peat permafrost microbial communities from Stordalen Mire near Abisko, Sweden - Fen_T0_3 | ecosystem: Environmental > Terrestrial > Soil > Wetlands > Permafrost | place: Sweden: Abisko... | reverse complement strand
ACGTGGCGGTGCTGAAGGGCGGATCCCTCGGCGTGTTCACGTACCCGGGAATCGGATCCCGCCCCATGGATGACCTCGACGTGCTCGTGCCCGAAGACCGGGCTACCGACGCGCTCGGAGCGTTGCTGGACGCCGGATGGGAGCTGGGCGACGAAGGCGTACCGGGGGCGTTGCGCCGCGGCGAGGTCCCCGACGCGTTCCGCCGCATCCGCCACAGCGCACCGCTGTACGGGCCCGGTGGCGGCGAGATCGACCTCCATTGGCACGCCACCTACGCGTGGTGTTGGCCCGGCGCGGATCGTGGGCTGTGGGCGTCGTCTCGTCCCGTGGAGCTCCGTGGTCGTCGCGTCCGTGCGCTCGCCCCGGCCGACGAGCTCGTCGTCGCGTGCGTTCACGGGCTCCGACCGAACGCGGTGCCGCCGATTCGCTGGGTGGCGGACGCGGTCGTGGTGATGCAGTCGGAGCCGGTTGCGTGGGACGCGCTGGTCGATCGGGCCCGCGAGCTCCGCGTGTCGCCGCACCTCGTGCTCGCGTTCGACTACCTCCGGAGCCGGTTCGACGCGCCGGTGCCGGACCGGGTGGTGCACGCGCTGCGCTCGCAGCGGCAGGGCTACTTCGAGCGGAGATGGTTCTCGGCGCGCCTCGACGACCGGCCCACGCGCACCATCGCGTCCCACTACGGCGGGTACCTGCGCGGCGCGCGGGCCGACACCGGCTTCCGGCGCTATGCGGGTGGGCTCCCGGAGCACCTGGTGTACCTGCTCGGATGCGATGCCGCGGCCGACCTCCCCGGAGAGGTCGGGCGGCGCGCCACGGCGCGGCTGCGACGCCATCGCCGCGGATCTCCGGCCTCCTGATCCTCGGCGCCCTCAGAACTGCTGGTGGAACCGCCAGTCGCGATCGTCGTCGCCGGTCTTCTCGATGAAGATCATGCTGTCCCGGACGCCGAGGTCCGGAAGGAGCTGCAGGACCTCGGGCCGGAAGATCCGGTCCGCTCGGGGCGCCCGGCGGGCGAGCTCGCTCCACGCGCGCTTCCGCTGCCACCCGGCCGACTCGGCGCGAGGCGGGACGTCGTCGTAGATCCGGTAGCTGCGGTTCGCCAGGATGTAGCGCGCCGCTTTGCGCAGCGAAGCCATCCACATGTCGTGGAAGCCGATGACCCCGCCGATCGCGAGGCGCTTGTCGACGAGGACGAAGTCGACGAGGGTGAGGTCGAAGAGATGCGACGCGTCGATGAACGCGAACCCCGCCGGCGGGAAGGTGGGGATCGCCTCCTCGGGGAAGGCTTCGGTGAAGCGCACCCGGTCGTCGAGCCCGGCCCGCTCGAGATTGGCGACACCGATGCCCTCCCACTGAGCGGACTGGTACGGGTCGACGACGTGGTGCACACCGTGCCCGTTGTCGTGGAGCGCCTGGGCGATGGCCAGGGTCGAGATCCCGTGCGCGAGGCCGATCTCGATCGTGGCTTCCGGTCGGAGGGTGCGCACGACGTCGTAGAGCCGTTGCGCCTGCTGCTCGGTGACGTTGCCGAGCAGGGGAGTCGGGGTCCCGTCGGGCCGGTGCACCTCTCCGGATGCGATCGCGTCCATCAGCAACGCCGGAAGCATGGCGGCCGAGCATAGGAGAGGCGGTACGTAGCCAGGAACGTGGCCATCGTCGTCGCGCGATCCGTTCTGCGATGCCAGGTCGATCGTGGCGCCGCGATCCTCCACGGCGCACGGGTCTCCACGACGTCGGGCTACCCGTGGCCGACTTGGGAGGTATCGGGATCACCGATAGCATTCGCCGCCGTGGAGGATCCGGCCGAGCTCGAGCAGACCCCACAACTCGACGGCCCCTCGCTCCTCCGACTCGAAGCCTTCGCCATCGTCGAGGCCGCAGAGCGCATGGACGACTCCGAGTTCGCGCGGGCGATCGACCTTCTCGACGGCCGAACCGGCAAGATCGTCGTCAGCGGGACGGGCACCTCCGGGATCATTGCCCGCAAGATCGCCGCCACGCTCACGAGCACCGGCGCCGCCGCGGTCTTCCTTCACTCCTCGGACGCGCTCCACGGCGGCCTGGGGTTGCTCGCGACCGGCGACGTGGCCATCTTCCTCAGCAACAGCGGTGAAACCGACGAGATGCTCGTGCTGCTCCCGCATTTCGAGGCGCGTGCTGTCCCGTTCGTGGCCATCGTGGGCAGGCTGGCCTCGACTCTCGGTCGGCGCGCGGCGGTCGCGTTGGATGCCCACGTCGGGCGCGAGGCCTGCCCGCTCGATCTCGCTCCGACCGCGAGCGCGGCGGTGGCGCTGGCCATCGGCGACGCGCTTGCGATGGCCCTCATGCGCCGGCGCGGAGTCACCCCCGAGGAGTTCGCGCTCAATCACCCCTCGGGTCAGCTGGGCAAGCGCTTGACGCTGCGGGTCGACGACCTCATGCACAGCGGCGATCACCGGCCCGCGGTGCGCAGTGACGCCTCCTGGGTGGAGGTGGTCGGCGCTGTGACCGCCGGTGGTCTCGGCGTGGTTGCGGTCGTCGACGACGACAGCTTTCGTGGGATCATCACCGACGGCGACCTGCGTCGGGCGGTGCAGCGCACCGGCACGGCGGGACTCGAGTGCCTGCACGCCTCGGACCTGATGACCGCGTCGCCGGTGCGTGTCACGCTGGGGACGCTCGCGTACGACGCCGTCCGGCTGATGGAGGATCGTCCGTCGCCGATCGGGGTGCTCCCCGTGGTCGACGCCGACGGCGCGTGTGTGGGGTTCGTCCGTCTCCACGACCTGGTTCGCAGCGGGCTCCGGTGACCCGGGCGATCCCGCGGCCGCCGAAGGTGCCGTGCTCGAGCTGACGACCTGGTTCCGGGAGGCGGACTTTCCCGATCGGACCTGGCTGATCATGGGGAAGGGACCAACCTTCGCCCGCCGCGACCAGTTCGACCTCTCCGCCTTCCAGCGCGTGTCGCTCAACCACGTCGTGAACGTGGTCGACGTCGACGTCGCCCACATCGCCGACATCCATGTGGTCGGGGACTGCGCCGAGCGTCTCGCGGCGACTGCTCCGTGGCTGCTCATGCCGCGGGTGCCGCACGTCCGCAGCACGCAGGGGACGCGTCGACTCGAGGAGTGGTTCGACGACTTCCCGGTTCTGGCCGACCTCGAGGCCCGTGGCCGTCTCGTCTGGTACAACGCGATCACCGGGACGCCCGTGCCCGGCTCGCCGGTGATCAACGTCGGCAACTTCAGCTCCGAGGCGACGCTGCGCATTCTGGGGCGCCTCGGTGTCCGCCGGGTGCGCACGATCGGGATCGACGGTGGACGCTCGTACTCGACCGAGTTCGACCACCTCTTCGGCCAGACGTTCCTCGAGAACGGCGTCGCCGGGTACGACATCCAGTTCGCCTCGATGGCCGCCATCGCCGAGGAGTACGGCATCGATCTCGCGCCGCTGGTGGAACCGCTCCGGGTCGAGGTGTGGACCCGGCCCGGCGACCTGCTCGGATTCCGCGTGCTCGAGTTCGCAGTGCGGTCGCACGCCGGTGTGCCGGTGACGGTCGAGCCCCGGTTCGTCGACGCCGGGGAGCAGCTGCGCGATCCGGTGCTCTCCGAGACGGCCCGTTCCGACGGCGGCATGATCCGGTGCCTCGCGCTCGACGCGTCGATGCTGGTGACCGGAGACGTCACCGAGCTGTACGACCTTCCCCGCGCATCCGACGGGATGCTCGTGGTCCCCGAATCCTGGCGGTCGGCATCCGACGACGAGTCCCGGCCAGCGAACGTGATCCGGTTCCGCGCGTCGGCGCTGCCCTGGCAGGAGGACGTCTCACCGCTCCACGACGTGTGGTTCGCGGCGTACACCGAGGCAATGGGAGCCGGGGCGGTCCCACCGAGCGAAGTCGAGGTGTTGCTGGAGGAGGGCGTGGTCCGCCCCGCTCTCGGCGCCACGCTCCGGTTGGCCCCGAGTCGACGTTCGGTCCTCACCGCCGCGTCGCGCGATCTCGTCCTCGCCAACCAGCGCGTCGTGCAGCTCGAACGCGAGGTTGCCGCCTTGCGTTCGTCGACCTCGTGGCGCATCGGGAGTCGGGTGGTGCAGGTCTTGCACGCGCCGGCGCTGGCCCTGGAGCGGTTCCGCGGGCGGCGCTCAGCGACGCCGCAGGCCTGAGAGGCGGCGGCGCAGCTTCGCGGCGAGCCCCGGGTCGGCGGTAGTGGGGGTCTGCTTCGCCAGGGTGGCCGGGGTGTAGATCAGACTCGGGTGGTCCACCGCGGAGATGTCGGGGTGGGACTCGACCGCGGTCGGCGCCCCGAGCTCGTCGCAGAGGTGCACGAAGTCGCGGGCCGGGTCGTCGAGCTTCACGAACGGCGTCAGGCTCAGCACATTGACGCCTCGTTCCCGGAGCGCGCTGCGGACCTCGACGAGGCCCTCGTAGTACTGGTCGTACCGACGCTCGGGCGTCGCGCCGGCCCACTTGGTGTGCTGGGCCGCGGCGTGGTGGTTGTCGAGAAGCGCACAGTTGTCGCAGCCGACGAGGATCACGTTGGCCGCACCCATGTTGGCGGCCAGGTTGACCGCGGTCTGCGACACCGAGGACCACTGGTAGAGCAAGTCGCCGGTGGGGCGGCGAACCCAGTCGAGGATCCGTCCGGCGTCGCTGGGCTCGTCGAGCGGCTGGGTGTTCGGCTGGCCGTGCATGTCGAACGTGTAGAAGTGCTCGTCCGCGTAGGCGAACTGCTCGGGATCGAGGACGAACCGCGACTTGTCGCGCTTGGTGATCCAGGTGATCTCGGGGCGCGGCGCGAAGTCGGGCAGGAACTCGGGCACGTTGAGGTGCGGCCCGATCGTGATCGCGTAGCGGACGGGAGCGACGTTCCACGCCCGGTTGAGGCCGATGGTGATCCGGTCGGCCAGGAAGTCGGTGGGGAACGTCCGCATGCTCGCACCGGTGCCCACGATGTAGATGTCGGCGCCCGGATGACGGTCGTAGAGGTCCGATACGGGTCGCATGCGGAGGGCGAGACTACCAGCGGCCCTCCGGGCCGTTCCGGGGCCGGCCCGGGCGGGAGGCCGCATCCGGGATGGTCGGCGGCCGGGGACCGCCAGTACAATCGCGGGATCGAATCACTCAAGATCTTCATCGGGACCGACCAGTCCCAGGTCGTCGCGCACCGGGTGCTCGAGTACACGATCCGCAAGCACGCCACCGTGCCGGTCCAGATCACCCCGATGCTGAACTTCGAGTTCCCCGCTCCGACGAAGCCCGAGTTCGCGCCGCGGACGGCGTTCTCCTATTCGCGCTTCATCATCCCCGAGCTCGCCGGGTACCAGGGCCGGGCCCTGTACCTCGACGCCGACATGGTGGTGTTCGCCAGCGTCGAGGAGCTCACCGAGATCCCCTTCGGCGACCAGACGGTGCTCCTCAGCACACCGCCGCGCACCGAGCTCTGGGACTCCCACGACACCGAGTACCTGGGCTCTCGCAGCGTCGCCGTCATGCTGCTCGACTGCGACCGGCTGCGCTGGGATGCCACCGAGATCGTGCGCGGCCTCGACGAGGGCAAGTACACGTACGCCGAGCTGATGTCCGACATGTGCATCGTCGGTCCGGACGGGGTCGGCGAGCGCATCCCGGCCGAGTGGAACCACCTCGAGCACTACGACCCGGGTCGCACGCGGCTCCTGCACTACACCGTGGTGCCGTCCCAGCCCTGGAAGGTTCGCGGCAACCCGCTCGAGCACCTCTGGCTCGACGCCTACCGAGAGGCCCTCGACGCGGGCGCGCTGCCGATCTCCGAGGTGGAGGCCGGGGTCGCCGCCGGTCACATCCGGCCCGATCTCCTGGAGGACCTTCCCGCGCGGGTCGCGGCCCAGCGCAACTGGGCGATCACCGGACCTCGTCCCGGGACGACGTGGGGCCGCGTCCGCCGCCGGGCCGGCCGGCTGGCGCGTGCGATGAAGCCCACCACGCCATGAGCGACTCCACCCCGATGACCGTCGCCGAGCCGAGCGAGGACGAGACGCGAGACGTCGAGGCCCAGGACGCCGACCCGCGCGTGCCGCACCTCGTCATTCGGCCGGGGGCGACCTCGATCCGGCAGTACGCCCGGGACCTGGGCGCCCACGGCTACCTCATCCGCCTGCTCGGCATCCGCGAGCTCAAGCTTCGCTACCGGCAGACCCTGCTCGGGCCGGCGTGGGTCGTCCTGCAGCCGCTGATCTCGGCGGGGATCCTCTCGTTCGTGTTCGGCAACGTCGCGAACCTGCCGACCGCGGGAGTGCCGTCGTTCCTCTTCACCTACGCGAGCATGCTCGCCTGGAACGCCTTCAGCAACGGTCTGACCCGTTCGTCGTCGGTGTTGGTGGGCAACACCCAACTCGTCGCCAAGGTCTTCTTCCCGCGTCTCGTCCTGCCGATCTCGACCGTGACCGGGGTGGTGATCGACTTCCTGGTCACCGCGGTGCTCGTGCTGGTCCTGGCTGCGACCAACGGCTTCCCGCCGACCTTCGCGCTGGTGCTGCTCCCGGTGTGGCTGGCGTTCATCATCATGGTCGCGCTGGGCCTCGGCACGGTCATCGCCGCGCTCGCCGTCCGCTACCGGGATGCCCTCGCCGTGGGCGGCATCCTCACCCAGCTCCTGCTGTACGTGAGCCCGGTTGCGTACTCGGCCAGCTCCGTCCCTCCGTCGGTGCGGCGGATCTACGACCTCAATCCGCTGGTGGGCCTGCTCGAGGCGTTCCGGTGGTCGATCCTGGGCACGCCGCTCCCGTCGGCCGGCCTGCTGACCTACTCGTGTGTTACCGGCGTCGTGCTGTGCCTGGTGGGGATGCTGGCGATGGAGCGGATGGAACCCAGCTTCGCGGATGTCATCTGACCGACGGGCGGGGTCGCTCGGCTCCGCGACGGTCGGCTGGTACCCGGGGGGCATCGATCGTCGCGTGCCCAGCACGCGCATGCGCACCTACCTGCCGGTCCGCGCGCTGAGGCGCGCCGGGGTCGACGCGTCGGTGCACCTGCGCACCGACGTCGCCGGACTCGACTGCGTCGTGTTCCAGAAGGCCTACGACGCGCCGGCGATCGAATGGGCGCGTCGGCTCCGTGTGTCGGGCGTGCCCACCGTCTTCGACCTGTGCGACGACCACTTCGACAACCCCGACGACGATCCGGGGCTGCGCGAACGGGCCGAGCGGCTGCGGACGATGGTCGACCTCGTCGATGTGGTGACGGTCTCGGTCCCCGGGCTCGTCTCCGTGGTCGGCCATCCGCGGGTCCACGTCGTCGACGATGCGCTCGAGTTCCTGCCGTTGGCGCGGTCGGCGCACCGCTGGGCCCCTTGGTGGCGCGCGCGGCGGTCGGGGCGCGAGATCCGGTTGGTGTGGTTCGGAGCCTCGGGCACGGTCTCGCCGCGGACCGGGATGGCGTGCATCGAGGATGCGATTCCCGACCTCGAACGGCTCCACCGCGACCGGCCGGTGCGCCTGCGCGTGATCAGCAACTCACGCGACATCTTCGACCGGCACGTCGCGCGTGCCGCGTTCCCGACCGAGTACCGCGAGTGGACCGAACGGGGCTTCGTCCGGTCGTTCGTCCCGGCCGACGTGTGCGTCATCCCCATCACGATCAACGCCTCGACGCTCAAGAAGACCGCGAACCGGGTGCGGACCGCGCTGCTCCTCGGGACGCCGACCGTGGCGACGCGGATCCCGAGCTACGAGGAGTACGAGCCCTGGGTGCGCTTCGACGATTGGGCGACGAACGTCGCGGCCACCGTCGACGATCCGGAGCAGGCCCGGCGCGATGTCGCCGGGGCCCGCGCCCACATCCTCGACACGTACACCGACGAGCGGCTGGTCGAGCAGTGGTCGGCTGCGATCGCGGACGCCCTCGGGTCCGTCAGCTGACTGCGCGTGGAGCGGCGCGTCACGTCATCCGCGCGAGCCGGTCGGCGTCGATCGCCGGTACCGCCTCGCCGTTCGCCCACGCGATCGCGTAGCACAGCGCCTGGTCGCCCATGCGCAGCTCCTCTTGCGAGGTCGTCGACGCGTTGTGGGGCGTGAGGATGGCGTTGTCGATCGACCGGAGCGGATGGTCGGCGGGCAGCGGCTCCTCTTCGAAGACGTCGAGGGCGGCGATGAGGTCGCCGCGGCGCAGACGGTCCACCAGCGCACCCTCGTCGATCAGCCCGCCGCGTGCGGTGTTGACGAGCACGCGTCCCGGAGGGATCTGGTCGAGCGTCGCGGCATCGACGAATCCTCGTGTGGCATCGGTGAGGCCCCGGTGCAGGGAGATGACCTTCGCGCTGCGGAGGATCTCGCCGATGGCGGCGGGCCGGGCGCCGGTGGCGGCCAGCTCCTCGGGGGTCGCGCCCTGGCTCCACACCAGGACGTCGCACTCGAACGGGGCGAGCAGCTCGGTGAAGTGCCGAGCCACGGCGCCCCACCCGAGCAGCCCGATGGTCTGCCCGCGCAGCTCGCTCGGGGCGCCGGGTCCGCCGGGCACCCGGGCCGGTGCCGACCCGCCTCCGGAACCGCGCACGAGGAGCCGGTACGCGCGCTCCTTCACGGGGATCGGGATGGGGATGCGCCGGGCGGCGGCCCGCAGCCGGGCGACCGCGCGCCGCACGGGGCTCGTCTTGGGCGCGGCCGTCCCTGGTTGCCAGCCTCCCGCGTGCATGCGGCGATCGGCTGGGATCAGCTGGCGGAGGCCGGCGAGCGTCACCATCAGGCAGTGCTCGGCGACGAGCCGGGCGACGGCGTCGGCGGTGTTGCAGATCGTCACCCCGCGCTCGAGCAGGCGATCGGGGCCGAAGCGTTGCACCGACGCGCCGAGGGCGATGAACAGCTCGAGGTCGGCGGCCTCCTCGAGGTCCTCGACCGACGGGAACGCGGCGCCGCGTCCCGTGATCAGGATCTCGACGTCGCGAGCCCGCTCGGTGCCGGGCTCGAACGGGCGCATCTCGCAGTACCGGCTCAGCTCCTCGATCCGCTGGGGCGGGAAGAACCGCGGGTGGTCGGCGATCGCGTGGTGGATCGCCACGACCGGTCGGCCGCCGGCGCGGTCGTCGTTTGCGGTGACGGGTGCCGACTCCGTCCCGGCCGCCCCCGCGTCGGTGGCGATCTCACGCAGTGAGCCCGACGGCGCGTCGAGGATCGTGGCGACGAGGTCCATGAACCGCGCCCCGTAGGCGAAGTCGCACTGCGGGCGGGGGGCGTCGCCCGCGATGGCGGCGAGGAACGAGCGGTATTGGGCGAGGAAGCCGTTGGCCTCGTGGAACGGGACGTCCGAGCCGAGTGAAAGCTGCTCCGGTGGCGCGCCCATGAGCTGCCAGTGTGCGCCTCCAGGGAGCTCGAGCCGGGCTTCGTACCCGGGGCCGACCCATTCCGCCGACTCGACGCGCCCGGCGGCCGCGTAGTTGAAGTGGAGGACCGCCGAGCCGCTCGGCGTGTGGAGGTGCAGGGTCCAGACGTTGTCGGGGCCCGATCCGACGACCCGGCGGTTCACCCCCACTGCGGTGGGGAAGCCCATCACCGCGATCGCCAGGTCGAGCATGTGACAGCTGTCGGAGGTGATCCAGTCGGTGGCCGTGTTGCTCGGCGCCTCACCCACGGCCGCGCGCGAGAAGCGGCCGGCGAACGACACCGGCGGACCGATCGGGTCGCCGTGCTCGCGCGCCCAGCCCACGAGCGGGTTGAAGCGACGGTTGAACCCGACCATCGAGACCCGGTCGGGACGGGTGGCCGCGGCGTCCCGCATCGCCCGGGCCTGGTCGACGTTGCGGCCCGGCGGCTTCTCCGACAGGACGTGCAGCCCTCCCGCGATCGCCGCGGTGGCGATCTCGGCGTTCGGGCCGGGAGGAACGCACAGCGCCAGCGCGTCGAGGTCGGCGGCGCGCCAGTCCTCCGCCACCGGGAAGCCGAACTCCGCGTGGGCGCGGTCGCGGTTGGCGGGGTCGGGGTCGAACACCGTGAGCGCGACGAGCCCTTCCTGCCCGAGCACCGCGAGCGCCGGGAGGTGGGCGGCGCGAGCGATGTTCCCGGCGCCCACCAGTCCGAGGCGAATCGGGGTCATGTGTGCTCCAGACGGGGGAAGGCCCGAACCCGCGAGGGGGACGCGCCGGGTGGGAGTTCGAGGGGCGCGGAACGGGGAAGATTACTATCTGGCCCGCGGAGCATCCGCGTGGCGCTCCGGCTGCCGTGTCGGTCGGCCGTCCGCACGATCCGGAGTGGGTGCACGGAATGCCCGAGGAATCGGTCACGATCTGCACGGTCTCGTTCGAGACCGGGACACTGGTGCGCCGCAACGTCGCGCTGACGCGTGAGCGCAACCCGGGCACCGACGTGACGTGGACCGTGGTCGACAACACGCCCCCCGACGGCCCCGACCACGTCGTGGCCGAGCCGGGCGTCGACCTGCGACCCGCGGTGCCGGTCCCCGACGTCTCGTACCAGGCCGCCAGCTACCACCACGGAGCCGCGCTCAACTCGGTCGTTGGCGAGGTGACCACGCGGCACGCCCTCGTCATCGACCCCGACTTCTTCGTCGTGATGCCGGGCTGGATCGAGCGGGTCCGTGCGCACGTCGAAGGCGCCCGCCTGGCCTTCTTCGGCGTGCCGTGGCATCCCCGCTGGTCGACCAAGCCCCGGGGCTTTCCTGCACCCCACTTCCTCTGGATCGACGGTGCCGAGGTCGACCTCGCGGCGCTCGACTTCCTGCCCCAGGGAGAGCGGTCGCCGTGGGAGCGCGTGAGCCAGGTCTCGCCGGCCCGCCGGAGGTTCGATCGGGCGATGGTCCACGTGCTGCCCGACTGGATGGAGCGGCGCAAGGTCGGGAAGTCCCGCGACACCGGGTCGCGCATCGCCGACCGGTGGGCAGGAAGTGCTGGGGCCGAATGCCTCGTCCCGCACTACGAGCCCGAGCGCCAGGGACCCGCGGTCGACCCGTCGTGGCGGGGTCGGTTCGCCGAGCAGCTGCTCCCGAGGCGCCTGCGGCTCATCGCCCCGGCGGCGACCTGGTCGGGCACGGGGTTCGCCGCGGCCGGGCTGCCCGACGTGGACTCCCGCGGGTGGGAGGAGTTCCTGTGGGACGCCCGACCGTTCGGGTTCCACGTGCGGGGCTACCCGCGGCGCGCCAAGGGAGTCGCGGCCGGCGACATCGCCGAGGCCGTCGACGCCGTGCTCGCCGAGATCAGGGAGCGGGAGCCGACGGTGCCACCGAAGGAGAGCCCCGATGAGGGCCCCCTGTAGCATCAGCCTGTGCCGTCTGATGTCGCCGTTCGTGTCCGCGACCTCAGCAAGGTCTACCGGATCCCGAGCGTGCAGCTGACCCAGGGCGACGGCGGCGTCGGCACCTGGCACCGGAAGCGGATTCGCCTCAAACGGGCGAGCCGGGAGTCGTTCGAGGCTCTGCGCGGGATCAACCTCGAGGTCCCCGAGGGCGAGGTGTGCGGCATCATCGGCCGCAACGGTGCGGGGAAGAGCACCCTCCTCAAGGTCCTGAGCCGCATCACCAACCCGTCGAGTGGGCAGGTCGACCTGTACGGGAGGGTCGGCTGCTTGCTCGAGGTCGGGACCGGCTTCCATCCCGAGCTCACCGGCCGTGAGAACGTGTACCTCAGCGGGGCCATCCTCGGCATGAAGCGGCGCGAGATCGACGCCCGGTTCGACTCGATCGTCGACTTCGCGGAGACGAGCGCGTTCCTCGACACCCCGGTGAAGCGCTACAGCAGCGGCATGTACGTCCGCCTGGCCTTCGCGGTCGCCGCGCACCTCGAGCCCGAGATCCTGATCGTCGACGAGGTGCTCGCGGTGGGCGACGCGGCGTTCCAGAAGAAGTGCCTGAACCGGATGCAGGACGCGTCGTCGCGCGAGGGTCGGACTGTGCTCTTCGTGAGCCACAACATGACCGCGATCGAGTCGATCTGCTCTCGCGGGATCCTCATCGAGGCAGGCCAGATCGCCTTCGACGGCACTTCGCGCGAAGCGGTCGACGCGTACCTGTCGAGCGGCGTGGCCGACGCGAGCGCGAGCGCAGGCGAGTACGACCTCGTGGACGTCGAGCGCGGCTCCGACGTGACCAAGCGGATCTTCAAGCGGGTCACGATCCGCGACGGTGAGGGCAAGGTCACCGGCGCGATCCGGATGGGCGACGCGCTGTCGATCACCGTCGACCTCGAGCGGGACGTGCTCCGTCATCAGGGGATCGACGTCCGGATCGTGACCGACTCCGACCGCCCGGTGGTGAACCTGCACTCGCACATGAAGCGGCTCGTGGTGCACGACGAGCGCGCCCACTGGGACCAGGTGATCCTCACGATCCCGAAGGTGCCGCTCGTGCCCGGGACGTACTGGATCAGCCTCACGGTGCGCGACGGGGCGAAGGTGGCCGGGCGCAAGGTGACGCTCGACCGAGTGGATCGTGCCGCCGGGTTCGAGGTGCACCCGGCCGACGTCTTCGGGACCGGCTTCCAGATGGGGACGGGACCGGATCATGGTGTGGTCTTCATCGACCAGCACTGGGAAGCGATGGCGGACGGCGGGCGCGTCGCCGCGACCGAGGGCTTCTGATTGCCCGGCAGGAGAGGAGAACGGCAATGACCCACGAGTTTCTCGACGTCGACGTGCTCGAGTCCTTCCCCATGGACGAGTTCCTCGCCCAGCGGCCGTTCCCGTGGTGGAGCATCGAGGCCGCGCTCCGTCCGGAGAAGTTCGCCGAGCTCCACGCCGCCTACCCGTCACTCGATCTGTTCGACTGGCACGAGAGTCGCGACCGTGCATACGGGCAGCGGCCCCACAACCGCTACTACACGGCCTACCGCAACCCGCTGTACTCGCCGTACGAGGGCCACGTGAAAGAGGACTTCCCCGAGGTGTGGCAGCGGTTCCTCACCGAGCTCGAGACGAGCGACGACTACCAGCGCTTCCTCGTGCGCGTTGCCGGCCATCCCGACCTCAACCTCCGGTACACCTTCCACGTGGCCAAGACCGGTTCGGAGGTCTCACCGCACCTCGACAAGCCCCGGAAGGTGTCGACGCACATCTTCTACTTCAACACCGTCGATGACTGGGACCCGGCGTGGGGTGGTGCGACCATCGTGCTCGACGGAAAGCGCTCGGACAACCCGGCCCCCGACTACTCGGACTTCACGGACGCGCGGCGGGTCGACAACCTCGGCAACCGGAGCTTCATCTTCCGCAACACCGAGGACGCCTGGCACGGCGTACCGCCGATGGTGTGCCCGGAAGGGCACTACCGCCGGCTCTTCAACGTGGTCGCCGAGCGACCCGACGAGGAGATGCGGGCCCGCAGTGCCGGGAGCCGGAAGGGACTGCGCTCGCGCATCCGGGCGCTCGTCAGCCACTGACGCGCCACCGGCGCGTCGTCAGCTGCGCCGGAGCCAGGCGCGCGGAGCCGTGAGCGAGCGGGTGAGCGCGCTCCCGACCTTCCAGGAGCTCGAATCGAGCATGGCCTGGTTCGTGCGCTCGAGCTGTTGCTCCCGGGCGCGGTGGTAGCCGAGCGCCGTCACGGCGTCGATCACGGCGTCGCTCACGCCGGGAGCCACCGCGAGGTGTGCGGCGAGGCTCGGCTTGAGCTCTTCGTCGATGATGCCGCGGATGACGTCGTCGGGGTCGACCGCCCCGGCGGCGAGGGCCTCCCGGAACGCGGTGGTCCAGACGTCGTCGAGTGGGTTCCCGTCCACCTTCCACGGCTGGTCGGAGACGACGGTGAAGTGGGTGCAGCGGGTGACCCCCGGCTCGTACACCTCGAGGTGGTTCCATTCCTTCGGGATCGTGGTCCCGAGCTCGCCCGGTTCCAGGAGCACGAGCTCACGCACGAGGTCGGCGTAGGTGTAGGTCCCGCGATCGATCTCCGCGACGATGTCCTCCGCCCGCCAGTCGAGCCGACCGCAGTCGAGCAGGAGGCACGCGGAGTGCGGTCCGGGACGGAACTTCGGGTTGCCGATCCACGCCGTCGGGGGATCGGGCTGCAGGGTGGCCAGCACCTTCGCCTCGCCGAACTCCAGCCGGTCGAGCTCGAGGACGTCGGCGAACACGAGCATGTCGGCATCGAGGTAGAGGGCCTTGCCCTCGTACCCGCACAGCCGAGGGATCACGAACCGGTAGAGCGAGAAGCCGGTGCGCGACCGGTTGTCGTAGCCCCGAGGTTGGGGGACGTCGGGGAGGTCGATCATCGGCGTGATCTCGACCGGGATGCTCGCGTGCTTGCGGATCGAGTACGCCAGCACCTGGTACGGGACGGTCTGCGCCTTCTCGGTTCCGACGAAGATGCGGAACGGTGTGTCGCTCGCCATGTCCGGTGACCACCTCGTTGCCGGAGAGGCCGGAATGATACCGGCGGAGTCTCGCGGGCAACCATGGGGGCTTCGACGCTTCCGACGTCAGCCGATAGCATCACTGCCCTTGGCCGAAGTTCTCGCGGTGATCCCCGCCCGGTACGCCAGTGAGCGGTTCCCGGCGAAGCCCTTGGCCCTGATCGACGGCGTGCCGATGGTGGTGCGCGTGCTGCGCAACCTGCGCAGCGCCGCCAGCGTCTCCGATGTGATCGTGGCCACCGACGACGACCGCATCGCCTCGGTGGTCGAGGAGGCGGGCGGACACGCAGTGATGACCGACCCGGCGCTGCCATCGGGCAGTGACCGCGTGTGGGCCGCGGTTGCCGAGCGGCCGGCCGACGTCGTGGTCAACGTCCAGGGTGACGAGCCCCTGGTGCCGGGCGCGATGGTCGACGCGATCGTCCAGGGCCTGCTCGCCGACGCACGCTTCGACATCGCCACCCCGGTCGTGGCCGTGAGCCGGGCAGAAGCCGCGTCTCCCGACGTCGTGACCGTGGCACGCGACGCCGACGGCACGGCGCACTACTTCTCGCGGTCGACGATTCCGTCGGGTGCCGATCCGGTGTGGCGTCACCTGGGTCTCTACGCGTACCGCAAGGACGCGATGGCCCGCTTCGTTCAGGCCGCGCCGACCGAGCTGGAGCGGACGGAGAAGCTCGAGCAGCTGCGGGCGCTCTCCCTCGGCCTGCGAATCGCGGCGATCGAGGTGACGGGCGCGACCCACGCGGTCGACCGGCCCGACGACGTCGCAGTGGTCGAGCGCGTGCTCCGCGGCGAGCCGCCGACGACCATTCGGGCCGTCGTGCTCGATGTGGACGGCGTGCTCACCGACGGTCGGATCCAGTACCCCGGCGATGGTGACCAGCTGCTCTCCTTCGACGTCAAGGACGGGTTCGGCATCGCCGCACTGCTGCGCGCCGGGGTGCAGGTGGCGTTCCTGAGCGCGCGTGACTCGGCTGCCCTGCGGCGACGGGCGGCCGAGCTCGGGGTGGCGCACGTGCGTGCCGGTGTTCCCGACAAGGCCGCAGCACTCGTCGAGCTGGTCGCCGACCTGGGAGTGCGCCTCGCGGAGGTGTGCGTCGTCGGGGACGACGACCCCGACGTGCCCCTGATGGAGCTGGCCGGCATGTCCGCGGCCCCGGCCGACGCCGCGCCGGCAGCCCGATCGGCCGCCAGGATCGTCCTGGCGAACGCTGGTGGCCGGGGTGCGGTGCGCGAGCTCGCCGACCGCCTGCTCGCCACCCAGGGGGGCGCCGCGTGAGCTCCGGCGACCTCGGCGTCGGCCTGGTCCTGTTCTCCGGCCCGTGTGTCGTGGAGTCGCTGGACCTCTGCCTCACGGTCGCCGAGACCCTCGTGGAGATCCGGGATCGCCACCCCGGGGTCGACGTCGTGTTCAAGGCGTCGTTCGACAAGGCCAACCGGACCTCGGGCGAGACGTACCGCGGCGAGGGCATGGACGCCGGGCTCTCTGTGCTGGCGGAGGTCAAGCGCCGCACGGGGCTTCCGCTCATCACTGACGTCCACGAGTCGTGGCAGGCTGCGCCCGTCGCCGAGGTCGTCGATTACCTCCAGGTCCCGGCGTTCCTGTGCCGCCAGACCGACCTGCTGGTCGCGGCGGCGCAGACGGGTCGACCGGTTCTCGTCAAGAAGGGCCAGTTCCTGGACCCGCACAACACCACGAACATCGTGGCCAAGCTCCGGGCGGGCGGATGTGGCGACATCCTCCTGGGCGAACGAGGAACGACCTTCGGGTACGGCGACCTCGTGGTGGACTTCCGGTCGCTGGTGATCATGCGGGAGCCGGGGGTCCGGATCGTGTTCGACGCGACCCACTCGGTGCAGCAGCCCGGGGCCCACGGGGGTGCGTCGGGTGGCCTGCGCGAGTTCATCGTTCCCCTGGCGCGTGCGGCGGTGGCCGTGGGGTGCGACGGATTGTTCTTCGAGGTGCACCCCGATCCCGCTCGGGCCCTGTCCGACGGTCCCAACGCGCTTCCGCTCGGTGAGCTCGAGCCCGTGCTCGACCGTCTGCTCGAGATCCGCGCCGCCGCCCGCTGAGGTCGTCGTCACGAATGCCGGGCACTTCGGCCGACGCGCGGGCGACTGCGGTCACGGCTCAAGCCGGTCGGCCGAGGCGAACGGGAAGCTCGTCCAGGCCACGGAGCACCAGCCCGTCGCCGTGCGTCCAGCGCAGGTCGCGGCGGTCGACGGCGAGACGGAGATCCGGAAAGCGTGCGAGCAGTGCGGTGAAGGCGATGCGGGCCTCGAGCCGCGCCAGCGGCGCACCGAGGCAGAAGTGGATGCCGTGCCCGAACCCGAGGTGTGGACGAGGCTCCCGGCTGATGTCGAGCACGGCGGGGTCGTCGTAGACGCCCGGATCATGGTTGGCCGCGCCGAGGCAGATGAGCACCTGGTCGTGGGCAGGGATCTCCGTGCCTTGCAGGTCCATGGCTTCGGTCGTGACCCGGAAGGTGGCGTGGGGAACCGGTGCCGAGAACCGGATCAGCTCCTCGATCGCAGCGGCCATCCGATCCGGGTCCTCGCGGAGGAGGCGCAGCTGTCCGGGATGCTCGAGGAGGTCGACGACTCCGTTGCCGATCAGGCTGGTGGTCGTGTCGTGGCCGGCGACGATCAGCTGCTCGAGAGCAGCTCCTGCTCCGTCAACCGGTCGTCGTCGTCGCTTGCCGTCAGCAGTACGCCGACGAGATCGTCTTGGTGGTGCTCGCGGTGGGTCGCAACGAGGTGCCGCAGCGACGTGACGATCACGTCGGACGCGGCCACCGCCTCGGGCGGCGGTGAACCGCTCCAGGGCTGGAACAGCGTCCGGAACGACTGGCGTAGACGGACGCGATCGTCCGCGGGCACACCGAGCAGCTCGCAGATCACCCGGAACGGCAACGGGTAGGCGAAGCCCTCGACGAGATCGACAGTCGACTCCGGTCCCGCCGCTTCGAGCTCGTCGAGCAGCTCGCGGGCGATGCGCTCGATCGAGGGCTCGAGCGCGGCGATCCGTGTGGGAGCGAACGCCCGCGACACGAGGCGGCGCAACCGGGTGTGGTCGGGCGGATCGAGGTTCATCATGTGTCGCGCGAGGGCGGGGCCGGGAAGCCCGGGGTCCACGACGCCGGGATCTGCGTCGAGCGCGGCCACGATGTCCTTCGAGAGCCGGCTGTCCTTCAGGGCCTGGTGCGCGGCGACGTAGCCGAGGACGAGCCATGCGTCATGACCGTCGGCGAGCCGAACGCGCTGCACCGGACACTCGGCTCGCATCGACTCGAACACGGGATAGGGTCGTTCCGAGTGGCCTCGTCCCAGGCGCCCCAGGTAGTGATCGGCTCGGACATCGAGGTGCTCCCTGCAAGAGCCGGAGCACAGGAGCGACATGCTCCGGATCCAGTTCTCTGGCGCAACGTCGGCGTGGCGTGTGCTGCTGCACGGAAACCTGGCGCATCGGGCGCGGTGCGGTCAAGATGAGCAGGTCAGCAAGACGTTCAACGTCTGATCGGCTGAGGCCATGACTGAGCTCATCGTGTTGTTTCGGCGTGCCACCGACGGTTTCGGCAGGCATGTCCACTCGATCGGCACGGAGCAGTGGCACGACCCGACGCCGTGCACCGACTGGGATGTGCGGATGCTGGTGAATCACGTGACCGTGGAGCAGCTGTGGGTGGCGCCGCTCGTCGCCAGATCGACGGTGGACGAGGTCGGCGGCCGATTCGACGGTGATCAGCTCGGTGAGGACCCGACTGGGGCGTGGGACGCGTCGGTGAACGCTTCTCGGGCCGCGTTCGGCGCGTCGGGCGCCCTCGAGGCGACGGTCTTGCTGTCGAGCGGCGAGAAGGCGACTGCCGAGTACTGCTGGGAGATGACCACCGACGCGCTGATCCATTCATGGGATCTGGCGCGCGGCATCGGCGCCGACGAGACACTCGACGCCGAGCTCGTCGAACTCGTCTACGAGCGGACCCTTCCGGTGGCCGAGCACCTCCACGAGACCGGGTTGTTTGCTCCACCCGTACCGGTGCCCGGCGACGCGACCGTGCAGACAAGGCTGCTCGCGCTGTTTGGTCGACGCACGTAGCCCTACTTCGAGGAGACACGACGTGAACCAGAACTTCAGCCAGTCGATCGCCGTGCGCTGCGA
>Ga0302323_100001590_pt1 | contig 18465 bp, 13 predicted proteins | sample Fen_T0_3_FD_201950 | JGI IMG/M metagenome (GOLD analysis project Ga0302323, IMG submission 201950) | Peat permafrost microbial communities from Stordalen Mire near Abisko, Sweden - Fen_T0_3 | ecosystem: Environmental > Terrestrial > Soil > Wetlands > Permafrost | place: Sweden: Abisko... | reverse complement strand
GACAAGGAATCTAGATCATGGCCGTCACTATCAGACTCACCCGCTGCGGAGGCAAGAAGTCTCCCCACTACCGTGTTGTTGCCGCTGATGAACGCAGTCCGCGCGACGGCCGGCTCATCGAGCAAATCGGAATCTACGATCCCCGGCAAGACCCGCCCGCCGTCAGGCTAGACCTGGCGAGGCTGGATCACTGGCTCTCCTGCGGCGCCTTGCCCAGCGAGACCGTCGGCCAGCTAATCAAGAAGGCTCGGCGCTCCGCCGAAGCCGTTCCTGCCAAGGCGTGAATCAGTGACTGAGGGCGATACGTCCCCCTCCGCGGCACCCTCGGACAAGGCACCGGCCTTGCGCGAGCTCGTGCTCTACCTGGCCCGTGCCTTGGTCGAGCATCCAGACGAGGTCGTGGTCGAAGAGGTGGACGAGCCTGATGCGACCGTCTTCGAGCTGAAAGTCGCTGAATCGGATTTGGGCCGCGTGATCGGCCGGCAGGGACGAACTGCGAAGGCACTCCGCACGGTGCTTTCCGCCGCCTCAGCCAAGATGAAGCGTCGGGCGATTCTCGAAATCCTTGAGGACTAGCAACGGGTGGGGCCGGTTCCTGGCCCTGCAGGTGCGCGCATGGAAGCGGAGTGGTTGCCCTTCGGAATCCTGCGGCGTCCGCACGGAACCTCGGGAGAGATCCCGCTCCTGCCCTTCAACGCTAGCTCCGGCCCGGGCGTTGTCCCGGCCCCGCCGGTGAGGGTTCGTCTAGCGCGTGCCCAGGAAGTCCGCGAGGCGACCCTGGTGGCGTGCCGACCCGTGCACGTTGGTTTCCTCGTGCGCTTCGATGGCATCACCTCGCGTGAAGCAGCCTCGGCGTTGGCCGGCCAGGAGCTTCACCTGCCACGTGCGGCCTTTGGCCCACTCAACGAAGCCGAGTTCTACGTGGAGGACATGGTCGGATGCGAGGCATTCCAGCCCGACGGCCAGCGCCTCGGCCAGGTCACGGGCACGTTTTGGAATGGGGCGCAGGACGTGATGACGATCGTCGGAGACGACGGCGGCGAGTTCTTGGTGCCCGTGGTTCCCGAGTATGTCCTTCAATTCGAGAGCACAGCCCGCCGCTTGATCGTCGATCTCCATGCCTAAGCCTTCGCCTGCAAAGCTTGCGTCTCCGCTTCTCGACGTGGAGTTGCTGTCGCTCTTTCCTGAGATTTTCGATTCATTCCTGCGCACCAGCCTGGTCGGCAAGGCCATCGACAATGGCATCGTTCGTGTGGCCTGTACCAACCCGCGCGACTTCGCCAGCGGCCGCCACCGCCACGTCGACGACGCCTCCTATGGCGGCGGACCCGGCATGGTATTGCGTCCGGAGCCACTGGCGGCGGCCATCGAATCGGTCGAGGCGGCCCGCGGCCGCAGCCACCGCATCCTGCTGTCCCCGGCCGGGCGACTCTTCGACCAAGCGCTTGCCCAGGATCTGGCTGGGCGTGGTCGGCTGATGCTTATCTGTGGCCGCTACGAAGGCGTGGATGAGCGCATCGCCGAGCTTTTCGCCGACGATGTCCTGAGCATCGGTGACTACGTGCTCGCGGGCGGCGAAGTCGCTGCCACGGTCATCGTCGAGGCCGTCTCGCGCCTGATTCCTGGCGTTCTCGGCTGCGAGGATTCCGCCGTCGACGAGTCGTTTGCAGAGGGACGGCTTGAATACCCACAGTGGACGCGTCCCACGGAATTTAGAGGCCGCAGCGTGCCCGACGTCTTGCTTTCCGGGAATCATGCCCAGGTCGCCCTCTGGAGAAAACTCGAATCCTTGCGCCGGACCCAGGCGCGACGGCCGGATCTGCTGCTGCGTCACCCGCTCTCTGAGGACGAGCAGGCCTTGCTTTCAGGCATTTCCACCAAGCGGCGAAAGAAGGCGTCTCCGCAAAGATGACAGATCTTTCCGGTGGATATTGACTATGGGCCGCCTTCCGCGTAGTAAATACGCCCCCTACCCAAGAGCGGAACCCATGAGCACCCATCCCCTGATCCGAGAAATCGAAAACTCGTTCCGCCGGGACAACATCCCGGATTTCCGTCCTGGCGACAGTGTCAGGGTGCACACGCTCATCAAGGAAGGCGACAAAGAGCGCGTCCAGGTCTTCGAGGGCGTCGTGATCGATCGTCGCAGCGGTACAGCGCTAGCGTCGTTCACTGTGCGCAAGATTTCTTATGGGGTTGGCGTTGAACGCGTGTTCCCCCTGCACTCCAGCCGCATCGAGAAGATCGAAGTGGTTCAGCGAGGTCGGGTTCGTCGCGCGCGGCTCAACTACTTGCGCAAGCTGCAAGGCAAGGCCGCCCGTATCAAGGGAGAGCGGATCCAGGTGTCGGCGAGCGAGACGGCGGCAACGGTTGGCGTGGTCGCGCCTCCTGTCGCTCCGTCGGCCTAGATCGCAGTCAACCTCCCGCCCGGAAGGCGTCCTCCACGTGCACGAGCTCTGGCGGGCTTTCGTCTAGGGCGAAGGTGACGCCGACGACGTCGAAACGAAAGACCGCAGCCTGAGGGCGCTCTTCGTCGATGTACATGCGGGCGGCACGAAGAACGCGTGAGCGTTTGCGTGCGTCGACGGTTTCGAGGGCATGGCCGCGCTCCGTGCCCGTCCGCGAGCGAACCTCGACGAAGACACACAGCCCTTCGGCGCTAACCACGAGATCGATTTCACCTTCGGGTCGCCGCCAATTGCGCGCCAGGATTTCGTAGCCGCGTCGCTCGAGATAGCTAGCCGCGAGCTGCTCGGCACGCATGCCGAGCGCCTGTTTCTTGGTGAGCACGCGATCGGCCATTCGAGATGGCGCTCCTTGGGCTCACGAGCGGCGGCGGATCCGGCAGCTTCAGCTTACGGCTGGTCGCACTTGGCGGCCTCGCCACCTTGGCAGGCGATCGGAGTGGGAGCACCCGCTGAACCGAGGAAGTCCTTGCACAAGCAGAGCTTCTGGCAGCAGATCTTGCCCTTCACGAAGGCAATGCCACAGGCAAAACCCTTTTGGCAGCGCTTGTCGAAATTGTTGCCCGGATCGCGGGTCTGACCGTCACAGTCGCTGTCCTGGGAGCAGCTGGCAGAGCAGTAGGGCCCCGTGGGCGGATCCGGCATAGTAGCGCCCTGCTGAACGACAGGCTTTAGGCAGATGCGGCTCGGGCACTCAAGGGCCTCGGAATTGAAAACGCCCTGGGCGGGGCCAGCGTCCGTGAGAACGTCACAGGGACGACCGATGGCCTTGTCCTCGCAACCCGTGTTGCCAAACAGCGCTACGGCTGCTAGCAGGAAGGTACCCAGCAGGGATACTCGCAAGAGAGACGGTCGTAGCTTGTGGGTATTGGCACACGGATTCTGGCTCATCAAAGGACTCCTTCTGTCCGGTTGGGCCGCGAAAAAAAATCAAGAACGGCTAGGCGCCAAGGACGGTCATCTTAGCGAGGCAAAGCATCATGTCAACAGGGAATCGCAGTTCCGCACGCCCTGGTTTTGCGTCGCGGATCCGCGGTGTTAGAGAGCGCAGCAGCGGGTGCTTCTCGCTTGACACAGCAGATCGCCCTGCCTAGGATGGCTCGATTTTCTAGCCTATCAGCGACGATCATGTGCAGTTTTCCCGACGACGAGTTGGGTTTGCTGTGCGTGAACGCCTGCCTCTTAGTGATTCAGGATAGCGTGTTGAGGTCGGCGAAAACGATTTTGAATTGCAGGCCATTTCATCATTTGCCCGTCCAACCTTCCCGGGCGGGCGCCACTTGTGAGGTCCATCCATGAGCCGTGAAAAGGGTTGCGCTCTGTTCCTCGTGTTCGCGTTCACCATGGCAGTCGCCCCGGACGCCAACGCGCAGAAGAAGAAGAAGAAGAAGACGGACCAGAGCACGCCGGCGACAGACACCCTGTCCGGGGGGCCCAGCAAGGGCAAGTCCGGGGCAGCGGCTGCGCCTTTGTCGGGCGGGGGCGGCACCGACTCCATCGATCGCGGCGACAAGTTCTACGGAAGCAACAGCTTCTACATGGCCTCCATCGAGTACAACAAGGCCATCGAAGACCAAGGTGGAGACGAGGGCAGCCGGCAGGACGCCGAATTCAAGATGGGCAAGACCCTCTACAAGCTGCACTTCTATTCGGCGGCCATCAGCTATTTCGACCGCATCGTGCAGAAGGGCGCCGCCCATCCGCACTACAACGAAACCCTGCAATGGTTGGCCGCGCTCACGCGCGACGTGCCCGATTCCGCCGGCGTGCTCGAGAAGATCGGCAAGTACGACCGGACCGAGCTTGAGAACCCACAGCTGTCGGCCGTGCGCGACGAGCTCTACTTCCTGCTTGGCAAGTTCAACTACACGAAGAACAAGTTCAAGGAGTCGGTCGAGCTCTTCAATATGGTGAATCCGAAGAGCCCCTTCTACGTGCAAGCCAAGCTGTTCGAAGGCGCGACCCACGTTCGTGAGTACGATGCGAAGCCGGCGGTTGAGGCCTTCAAAGAGGTTCTTCGCGTTGCCGAAGAAAGCTCCGATCCCAAGGTTCGGCCTTTCCAGGATCTGGCCAACCTATCGCTCGCTCGCGTCTTCTACTCGACGGGACAGTTCGTTCTCGCGACCAAGTACTTCGACCGCGTGTCGCCGGATTCCTACGATTGGCCGAACAGCCTGTTCGAGTCGTCCTGGGCCAACTTTATGCTCAAGCAGGCCGGGTACTCCAAGGCCCTGGGTAACATCCACACCCTGCGTGCGCCCTTCTTCGAGTACTTCATCAAGCCCGAGTCCGCCGCCGAAGCGCTCACGGTCAAGGCGACTATCTACTTCTACAACTGTCTCTTTGATCGCGCCACCGACGCCATCAGCGAGTTCGAAGAGAACGTTCCCGAGATCCGCAAGGGCCTCGATGAGATGCTCAAGAAGTACAAGGACAACTCTGATTTCTTCGATGCCGCGGTCAAGGTCCGCATGGGACGTTCGGGCATGAAGGCCATTGTCGAGCGTTCGGCCCGCGCCGTGCTTACCGACCGCAGCTTGGCCAAGCGTTTCGAGTACGTGCGCGAACTCGACAAGGAGTTGGCCGCCCACGACAAGGCGGACGTGGCCTGGAAATCGACCGCCGTGGCCAACAACATCTTCTCCGACATCGGCGTGAACCGCGCTCTCATGGTGAACGAGGCGGGCGAAATGGCGCGTAAGCGCATCGAGCGCCTGGTTGGTGAATTCGCCGCCCTTCACACCCGCGTGGTCAAGATCAAGTTCGAAATCCTCGAGGGCGAGAAGCGGCAAGAGGAAGAGGATCTGCGCAACGAGCAATCGAAGAGTCGGGATCACAAGGCCAAGGACATCGTCACCATCAATGTCGACGACGAACACCAGTTCTGGCCCTTCACCGGCGAATATTGGCGGGATGAGCTTGGCTACTACCGTTACAAGCTCGTCAACAAGTGCGGTCGGACCGGAGCGCCAGAAGGCGCGCCCCAGGAGGGTACTCCAGCGCCAGGTGATGGAACCGAGGAAGGCGCGACGCCGCCCGCGACCCCGACCGGCGAAGGTGCAGCACCTCCCGCTGATCCGACTGAGCAAGCACAGTAGGGATATCTGGGACATCCACCGAGGGACAAGGAATCAACCATGATGTGTAATCGACTCTTCGTTCGCTGTGTCTCGCTCGCCGCCTTTCTCACGGTAGGCGCATTCGGCGCCCAGGTGGCCAATGCCGAGGCCAAGTTCAAGAAAAAGGAAATCGAGGTTTCGGGCGGGGCGCAGACCGAGCTGACCAAGCCCAAGGAGCCGGTCAAAGAGCAGAAGCAGCAGACCGGTCCGACGCTGACCGTGGATGCGTTCGTGGGCCAGCAGCGCGACAAGATCAACAAGATCACCGACAAGCAGATCAAGTACATGATGGACTTGATTCGCAACTCGACCGAAGACGATCCGCAAAAGCCCGACTACTACTTCCGCCTCGGTGAGCTCCTGGCCGACAAACAGCGCAACATCTCGTTCGAGGCACGTGGCCTGGACCAGAAGGTCTTCGAGGCTCAGCAGGCCAAGAACAACAGCCAGGCGGCCAGCCTCAAGCAGAAGCAGCAGCAGTACGAAAAGGCTGCGGAGAAGATGGCGCTGGAGGCGGTCAAGAGCTACGTCTCGGCCTCCAAGTATCCCAAGTACAACCGCATGGACGAGGTGCTCTTCCGCCTCGCCTACCTTCTGCAGATGATCAAGAAGGAAGACCAGGCGCGCGAGTTCTTCCACCGCCTGATCAAGGACTTCCCCCAGTCCAAGTACGTTCCCAACGCGTACCTCTCCTTCGCCGAGTTCTACTTCCAAAAGGGCGAAATGGAGAACGCCGGCAAGTTCTACGAGAAGGTGGAGCAGTTCCCAGGCTCGTCGGTGTTCGGCTTCGCGCTCTACAAGAAGGGCTGGGTCGAAATCAACCTTGGCAATTTCAAGAGCGCGCTCGAAATCTTCGTCAAGGTCATCCAGCTCTGCCAAAACGGTAAGATTCCAAAGAATCAGGCCGGTCCGCTCGAGAAGGAAGCCAAGAAGGACTTGGTCAAGGCCTACGGGCGCACGCCTGGGGCCAGCCCAGACAAGGCGTGGGATTTCTTCCAACGTATGGGCGGCGACTACGCACCCAAGATGCTGGAAGGCTTGGCCGAGCTCTACTGGGAGCAAGGCATGTTCCCCGAGTCGTCGAAGATCTATCGCAAGATCATCACGCTCAACGAAAGCTCGTCCCGTCTCTGCGAGTGGCAGAACAAGATTCTGCGCAACACGCTCTCGGCGGGCAACAAGAAGGATCAGGTCCAAGAGCTCAAGCGCCTGGGCAATGTCTACGAAGCCATGGTGAAGAAGCCCGACGTCAAGAAGGACGTGATGAGCGAGTGCAAGAACTCGTTCCACGACACCGGCAAAGAGCTCGCGCTCATCTGGCACAAGGAAGCGCAGCGGACCAAGAACGCAGACACCTACCAGCTGGCTGGCATGGTCTACAAGGAGTTCCTCAGCCACTTCAACGCCGAGAAGGACACGCCTGAAATCACCTTCTACTACGGTGAAATCTTGTGGCAGATGGCTTCGTGGAAAGAGGCCGCCGAAACCTACACCCACGTGGTCGAGCTCGATCCCAAGGGCAAGTACGTCAAGGAATCCGCCTACGCCGCCGTGCTCGCCTGGAAGAACGCGCTCAACATCAGCGACGGTGGCGACGAGGTCGACAAGGACAAGAGCAAAGAGAAGGATCTGAAGCCGCGCGACATCCCCGAGTACCAGAAGAAGATGATCGGCGCGTTCGACACCTACATCAAGTACGTTCCCGATGCGCCGGAATTGACCAAGATCAAATACCGCAAGGCGCGCGTCTACTACGATTACAACCACTTCGATGAGGCCATCGCGCTCTTCGCGGATATCGTCGACCACCACACGACCGACGAGCTCGCGATCTACTCTGCGAACCTTTTGCTCGACTGTCTCAACATCCTCAAGCGCTACAAGGATCTGCTCGCCACCGTCGAGAAGTACCTGGCGAACCCCACCCTCATGAAGGACCAAGAGTTCCGCAAGCAGATGGTCATCCTGAAGACCGATAGCTTGGTGGTCGAGGCCAAGCAGTACGAGAAGGATAAGAACTACAAAGAGTGCGGCATCTCGTTCATCGCGGCTGCCGAGACCATTCCCGACCACAAGGATCACGCCCAGCGCCTCTACAACGCAGGCTTGTGCTTCCAGAACGCTCGCCTGGTCGGTCAGGCCATCAAGGCCCGTGAACAGCTTATCGCCGCCCATCCCAAAGACAACCTGGCCCAGCGCGCCCTGTTCCAGATCGCCTCGGGTTACCACCAACTGGCCTACTACTCCGAAGCGGCCAAGCGCTACGAGGAGTTCGCGGGTAAGTTCCCGGGGGAGAAGCAGGCATTCACCGCGCTCGGCAATGCCTACTCGTTCCGCATCGGCCTCGGCGAATTCGACAAGGCGGTCGAGGACATGAACAGCTTCGTCAAGTACTACGGCGACAAGAAGCCGGCGGACGCGGCAAACGTCGTGTTCCAGATGAGCGAAGTGTACGAGAAGCAGACCAAGACCGAAGAACTTGCCAAGCACCTCGACGCCTACCTCAAGAAGTGGGGCGCCAAGGGCGGCATCGACAAGCAGATCCTCGCGCACTTCAAGCTAGGCGAGATTGCCTGGAAGAAGTCCTGTCCCCAGGAAGGCGTGAACGGCGCCTGCCTCAAGGTCGATCGCGTTGCCATGAATGGAAAGCAAAGTGCGTTCTACCGGATCAACCAGGGCATCAAGGACAAGAAGAAGAAGCTCAAAGAGAAGCTGCGCACGCAGTGCGGCCCGCCCACCAGCTCGAAGATCACCGTGTTCGACCGCCAGAAGTCGAACGCCGATGCCGGCCAGAAGCACTTCGACGAAGTGCTCCACCTGTGGGCCAAGGGCGAGGCCGAGCACAAGCTGCAAACGCAGGTTCCCAATCCGGGCGAGGCCGCTGCGCGCGACGTATTCATGCGTTTCGCCGTCGCGGGCGCTGCCTTCTACAAGGCCGAGCAGGTCTACGAGCAGTTCCTTCGGGTCAAGTTCCCGCAAGGACTGGACTTCCAGCAGCCGACTCAGTTCGACAGCAAGAGGGTCGCGGAGGGCAAGAAGAAGAAGTTCGACGACTCGCAGAAGAAGTTCCTCGCCTACCTGACCGACAAGACCAAGTTGGCAGAGAGATTGGTTGGCCCGACCAAGGAAAAGAAGGGCATGTACGACTTCGTGCTCGACTACCACGTGGCCCACTGGACCATCGCGGCCTCGGCGCGCATCGGCCAGATCTTCGCCGACTTCGTCAACCAGCTCTACACGGCGGAAATCCCCAAGGACCTCAAGGAACAGGACGAGTGGGGTAACCGCCCGCGCGAGATCTTCTGCGACGCCCTAGTCGACAAGGCCGAGCCCATCGAGTCCAAGGCGGTCTTTGGTTACGACCTTTGCCTCAAGGCCGCGACCGAGCAGTCCTGGTTCAACGAGTGGTCGACCATGTGTGAAGTCGAGCTCAACCAGCTCAAACCCAGCGAGTACCCACTTGCCGCGGAGGCCAAGCCCGAGCCTGGCTACGTGTCGACCCCCATCACCCCATCTGCCGTCGTGTCCGAGTTGCCCGACGACGTTCAAGTGACTTCGAAACAGTAGGAGCCAGGAATGACCATGCACGGACGACTTGGAATGTGGTCACTCAAGACCCTCTTCGCTGCTTCTGCCCTGGCATTGCTGGCTGCAGGCTGCGCATCAACAAAGTCAGCTGAGAAGAAGGCGCCTCTGCCTGACGAGGAGGAGTGGGCGCCAGGGGAGGGACCGAAACCCGGTGCCGCCGCCAGCTCCGCTGGCTCTGCCAACAGCGGTCCAGCCGATATCCCACTGACCAAGAAGAAGCTTTCGGGCCGCCAGGTCACGGAAGATCAGAAGGCTGACTTCGAGAAGGCGGCAGCGGACTACCAAAAGGCGAAGAAAGGCGGAACGCTAAACCCGGGAGATTGCAGCTCTCTGGCCAGCGCGTTCAAGAAGCTTGCGGACAAGTCGCCGTCGCTGCTCGAGGCCCGCAACAACGAAGCGACCATCTATCTCGAGTGTGGCCGCAAGGACGAGGCGGTCAGCATCTGGAACTCGATGGCCAGTGGCGCAAAGCCCTATGCGCCGGCGCTTGCAAACCTTGGCTACCTGGCCTGGCAGGGCGGCAACAAAGCCAATGCCGAATCGCTGTTCAACAAGGCCGTGCAGGCCGACCCGCTGATCGGGTCGATCTTCGCCCGCATCAACCTGGCGCAGATCATGCGCGAACAGGCGCGAACCGCGGCCGAGGGACAAAAGAAGTCTCTTAACGACCAGGCCGTTCGCCACCTGCGCACGGTGTTGGCCTTGGACGGAAACAACCTACAAGCTTACGCCGGCCTGACCTACATCTACTTCGATCTTGGCTTGCCCGAGGCCGCCAAGCTGGTCGGCGCTCAGGCCATCAAGCGCGCCAAGGAAATCGCGACTGGTGTCTTCGAGGACGAATCAACCGTTGCCGAAGAGAAGGAAAAGAGGGGCAAGAAGGTCAAGGCCAAGAAAGATAAGGAAGAGGCCAAAGAGGGGAAAGACGGCAAGGAGGAAGGTGCCAAGGCGGCCGAGGAAACGGTCGGCGGCATTGGTTACACCACCGAAATGAAGAAGGCCGTTGCGGTCGTGTACAACACGCTCGGCATGATCTCCCTTGCCAAGAAGAACTACACCGAGGCGATCAAGAACTACACCCACGCAGTCGAAGCCGACCCCGCGCTCTACGAAGCCCGTCTCAACCTGGCGGCGCTTTCGCTCAAGTTCCGTAACTATGACATCGCTGAGCAGAACCTTCGCGAGGTGCTCAAGGCCAAGCCCAAGAATTACGAGGCCATCATCGGACTCGGCGTTGCTCTTCGCGGCAACAAGAAGTTCGACGAGGCAGAAGCCGAGTACAACCGGGCCCGACAGATGGAGCCACAGCGTCCCGAGGCCTACTTCAACCTCGGCATCCTCTACCAGGAGTACAAGGGTGGCAGCGACAAGCCCATGCTGCAAAAAGCGCAGGGCTACTACCGCGACTACTTGACCCGCTCACAGTCGCCGAAGATGAAGAAGGACGCCGAGAAGCGCATCAAGGACATCGACGACACCTTCGCGGCCTTGAAAGAGGCCGAGCAGATGATGAAGGAAGCCGAAGAGATGCAGCGCAAGGCCGAGGCGCAGCAGAAGGCCATGGAAGAGCAGATGAAGAAGCAGGAGGCGGATGAAAAGGCCAGGGCAGAGGCGGAGGTGAAGAAGGCCGAGGACGACAAGATCAAGGCCGAAGAGTCCAAGAAGAAGGCCGAGGAAGATAAGATCAAGGCCGCCGAGGACAAGAAGAAGGCGGATGAAGACAAGGCCAAGAAGGCCGAAGAGCAAAAGCAGAAGGATGCTGAAGCCAAGTCCAAGGCCAACTCTGACACTCCAGATGGCACCAAAGCGCCGGCGAAGGCTGACGACAAGGCTGACGGGGACAAGGCCGAGAAGACGGATGCGGCCAAGAAGCCCGCAGACGCCAAGAAGAAGAAGAAATAAGGGGTAGAATTCCGCCCGCGGGTAGTTTCCGAAGAAAGTTTGGAACTTTGTCCGATTCCAGTTGTCAGTAGGGGCGGGCACGAGTGCCCACCCCGGAAGAGCAAGGAGAAGACGCTATGAAGACGTTAGCAATGATAGCGGTCCTAAGCCTGACAGGGGTGGGGACTGCGTTGGCGCAAGAGGCAGGCGATAACGCAACCTACAAGTCCAAGACGGTGTACGACTTCGAAGACGACAACGTCGAAGGGGATCTGCAGCGTCCTGATGGCGAGTTGGTGAACTCCATCAACAAAGCCCAGCACGAGAGCCTCATAGAAATCCGAAAAGACTTCATCCCAGAAATGCTCAAGTCGCTCGAAGACATCTAGGCGCAGGCCTCGGCCGACCTTCGGCTACGACTGCAACTTGACGTATTCAGCGCGGGCGGCGGCCAACGGCCGCCGCTGTCGTAAGGAAGACAAGGAGAACGCCATGGCGAACGCACCCATCCCCATCAAATTCCAGATTTTCAAAGGGGATCAGCTGGTCAGAGAAGAGACGCTAAACGAGCCGGTCATCAAGATTGGTAAGCTGGCCTCTTCCCACCTCCGGCTTGAAGACGAGACGGTTTCGCGTATGCACGCGGTCGTCGAGGTTACTGGGCCCGGAGAAATCCAGCTCATCGACCTCGGTTCAACGCGTGGAACCACGGTGAATGGCGAACGCATCAACAAGGCGATTCTCAATTCCGGCGACCAGGTTCAGTTCGGCGACACCCGTGTGGTCGTCACCTTCGGTACCGAGACGGCGAGGGATGCAGAAGCCACGCCGCCCCCGGCCGCATTGCCTGCGCAACCAGCCCGACCCGCGCCGCAGTTCCCCGCGACCATTCAGTTCGCACCGGCGCCGGCACCACAAGTTGCTCCAACGATGGTTGCTGCACCTACGCAGCCTGTGGCTCAGCCCCAGCAGTTTGCTCCCCCGCAGCAGCAGTTCTCGCCCCCAGCGCAGCAATTCGTTCCGCAGCAGCAGCAATTTGCGCCCCCACCGGCACAAGCCCCGCAAGTGGCCTTTGCTGCACCCACGTTTGCCGCGCCAGCTGGCCATGTCGCCGCCGAGGTCGAGATGCTCGATGGCAGCAAGGCCATCGAGGTTCAGTCTGTGTTTCGCGGGGTCGTCATCAATACCCGTCACCTCACAGATGCGTCGGGCAAGAGCACTGCCGGTCAGTCCAAGGCATTCGTCGCCGCCGGGATCGCGGCTGTGGTGATTGCGCTGGTGACTTTGATTTTCACCATCATCAATGCTGGTCGCGAGAAGGAGCGGTACGAGCGCTACCTGAATGATGGCGGCGAGTCCAAGAACTTCCAGTGGGCAAGACAATCCCCTGTGATGGATGTGACGGTCTTTGGTGGGTTTGCCCTCGGAATCTCGCTGGTGTACATGGGCCTCAAGCGCCGCACGAAGACGACCCCGAACTACATCATCGGTTCGGACACCACCGCTGACACGCCGGTCGCCCCTGAATTCATTGGAACCAGCGCGTTCTCCCTCGTATCGACTACCGGGGCTGACTTCATGGTCAACACCACGCCAGGCATGTCCGGTGAGGTTCACCTGGACGGCCAGGCGATACCCCTGCAGCAATTTACACAGCAACGCGGACCGAGTTTCTCGCTTGGCGATCGCGGTCGGGCCAAAATCGACTGTGGACAAACCACGTTCCTGGTGAGCGCCACGCCCAAGCCTCGGCCCATCCCGGTGCCGTTCCTCATTTGGCGCTGGAGCGAGCAGGCCTATACGGTCGGCACCGCTGCGGCGCTGCTGCTCTTCCTGCTCATGATTTTCTCGGTTCCACCGGATCCGAAGTCACTCTCTCTCGATCTCTTCAACGCCGACAGCCGCTTCGTCAACTTCCTCATCAAGCCCCCGGAGGAGAAGGAAGAGGAGATTCCCGAGTGGCTCAAGAAGAAGGGTCCCGACGAGCAGGGCGGCAAGGGCAAGCGCCACAAGGGTGAAGAAGGCAAGATGGGCAAGAAGACCTCCAAGAATAAGGAGGGTCTGTACGGCCTCAAGGGTCCCAAGGACAACCCGGATCCGCACCTGGCGAAGAAGCTGGCGGAAGAGAACGCAAAGAACGCTGGTATTCTCGGCGTCTTGAAGATGAACGAGGGTTCGCACCTGGCGTCGATCTTCGGTCGCGACACAGCGGCAGGCTCGGACGCGGTGAACGTGCTTGGTGGTCTCATCGGTAACGAAATTGGCGAGGCCTACGGCGTCGGCGGTCTCGGTCTCGTGGGTACCGGCACCGGCGGTGGTGGTACTGGCGAAGGCACCATTGGTCTTGGCAACTTCGGCACCATCGGCAAGGGCGGCGGCGGGGGCAACGGCTCTGGCTACGGACGTGGCGCTGGCGGCCTTGGTGGGCGCAGGGCGCGTGCTCCAGACGTCATCCCCGGTCAGGCCAATGTTCGTGGCTCCTTGGACAAGGAAATCATTCGCCGCATTATTCGCCGGCACATCAACGAAGTGAAGTACTGCTACGAATCGGAATTGACCAAGAAGGCCGATCTTTCCGGTCGTATCTCGGTTCAGTTCACCATCGCAGCCACGGGGCAGGTCATTGCTTCCGTGCTTCAGAGTTCGACCATGGGTAACATTCGCGTCGAGAATTGCGTGGTTCAGTCAGTTCGCCGATGGGAGTTCCCGAAACCGATGGGTGGTGGCATCGTCATCGTCTCGTATCCGTTCAACTTCACCGCTGGTGGTACGGGCGAATAGGACCGTCGGGTCCGCACGATCTAGAAGATGCTCGCCTGAGGAACAATGGAGGACACCATGAGGCGCTATTTCAATGTCGTCATCGCCCTAGCAGTCGTTCTGCCGGCATGCGACGCGTTCGTTTGCAGCCAAAGTCGAATCAAGGCCATCGAGATTGCCAACAAGGGCGTGGAGCAATTCACGAATCGGGCCTACGAGGCGGCAGAGCGCGAGCTCCGGCTCTCCATCCAGACCGATCCGACCTACGAGAAGGCCTACTACAATCTGGGCAAGGTCTATCAGGCACAGCGCAAGTGGGACAAGGCGGCCGAGGCCTTTGAATCGGCCGTCCAACGCAGCCCTGACAACGCCAACTTCCACTACGACCTTGGCGAGGCCTACCTTGAAGGCAAGCAACTCGACAAGGCCGAGTCCGCACTCAAGAAGGCGACCCAGCTCGATTCGAAACTGTTCAAGGCCTTCTGGCGCCTGGGTCTTGTCTACATGTACCTTGAGAAACCCAAAGAGGCGGATGCGGCGCTGCGGCAGGCCATTGAGCTCAACCCACGCATGGACAAGCCATTCGTGGCCCTCGGGCAGCTCTATCTGAATTGGGACGCAGACAAGGAAGCTGCGCAGGTATTTTCTGAGTGCGTACGCGCCAACGAGAACAGCGCCGAGTGCCACAATTTCCAAGGAGTGGCGCTCAAGCAGCTCAAGCAATTCGACCAGGCCGCCCGCGCATTCAAGGAGGCCTTCGACCTCGACAACACCTTGTTCGAAGCTGTCTACAACTGCGGCATGACCTACGCCGAGTGGTATGAGGAGTCACATTCGAACGAGCACAAAACGCTCGCTCATGACTACCTGCAGAAGTACGTCGCCACGGGTGGCGGTAAGGACGGCGCGGCCGCGGGCTTCATTCGCGCCGCGAACGACAAGCTGTATGCGTTGAGCGGGCCCTAGAGGATCTCTCGCTCGAACTGTCTTCGCCGACCAAAGGCACCAGAGGCTCTTTCGCTTCTGGTGCCTTTCCTGTATCAGGGGTAATCTCGTGCCCGCCCAGCGCCGGAGCCCCATGTCACACTGGTCACCAAGGCTGCGGAATGTGCCCTTATCCTAATCAGAACTTCATCACCGCCAGCCCTCATTCTCGTTGTTTGCAATCCGGAGCGCATGTTATAAAAACGCTCCATTTTCCGCGGTTTTAGCCCAATTTGGGCGGGAGACGATGGCCACCCGGTTTCGCCTCCTTTTTGGCCCCATTCATTCCGGAGGAACACGTGGGCATGGATCCGACTTCGAACGGCACCCTTGAGGACTTTCCCGCCGAACTGCGCACTCAGGCGTCAGCAGCGCTAGACGCCGAGCGCCAGTCGATCGAGAAGGGAATCGACGCGTGGAAAAAGTTGGTGGGAAGTGCGCCCACGGCCTGGGGACCCAGGCGCGAGCTTGCGCGGGTTTACAAGCAAGCCGAACGCTGGAAGGCCTGCGTCGAAATTCTAAAGGAAGCGGTTGAAAAAGCGGCCTGGCCAGCTCCGGATGCCAAGGTCCCGCTTCTGCTCGAGATGGTCGAAATCTACCGCGACCGACTCAAGCTCGATGTCAACGTCATCGACTCGTACAACCGCGTCCTGGCCATCCAGCCCAGCAACGTCGAGGTCATGGATGCCCTTGTTGCGCAGCTTGAAGGCAGTGCGAATCCTCGCTGGCCCGACATCATCGCTCTCCTGCGCAAGAAAGCCGCCATCGCTGAATCGGCCCAGGAAAAGGTGGCGCTGCAACTGCGCGTTGCCAACCTGTACCTTGAGAAATTCCAGAATCAGGCCGAGGCCATCAAGTGCTTCGAGGCGATTCTAGAGATTGATTCGTCCAACCCGGATGCCGTCACCTTTCTCAAGCAGATGTACGAGAAGCGCCGCGACTGGGACCGCCTCATCGCGGTCTTGCGCCAAGAGGTCGGCCGCATCTCCGACCCAGCGGAACAGGCACGACGCTGGGCCGAGGTGGCGAAGCTGGCAACCGAGAAGCTGAAGAAGGCGCCCGTCTCCATCGAGCTGTGGAGCAAGGTCATCAGTCTGAGCGAGAACGACGCTGAGGCGCTGGCCGAGCTTGAGAAACTGTACGAGCGAGAGAAGCACTGGGAAGAACTGGCGGTCATCCTGCAAAAGCAGGTCGCCCTAACCAGCGATGCTGCCAAGCGCGGCGCGCTTCTGCCCAAGCTGGCCATTCTCTACACCGAGAAGCTTCAGAAGCTTGAACTTGCCATTGCTGCCTGGAAGTCCCTGCTCGAAAGTGAGCCGGACAATCGGCGTGCCCAGGACGCCTTGCGCAAGCTGTTCCTGCAAAACAAGGACTGGGACGCCCTCGAAGGATTCTACTCGGCACAGAGCAAGTGGGACGAGTTCGTACGCGTGCTCGAGCGGCAGGCGGAGTCCGAGGACGATGCCACCCGCGTCGGCCTGTGGAACAAGATCGCGACCCTCTACCAGGACCGTCTGGGGAAGCCGGACAAGGCACAAAAGGCGTTCGAGAAGACCCTCTCACTCGATTCGGGAAATCTGATTGCCGCCGAGGCACTCATTCCCATCTACGAGAAGGCCAAGGACGCCCACCGACTCGCCGGTGTGCTGCAGGTGCAACTCCTCCATACGGCCGAGCCCGTCCTGCGCCAGGAGCGCATGCTTCGCATCGCCCAGATTCTGGACAGCGATGCTGGAGAGAAAGCCTCTGCCCTCGCCGTGGCCCTGCAGGCGACCACCGAGAATCCCGTCGAACCCTGGGCCCTCGAAGCCGGCCAGCGCCTGGCTGCGGAGACAGGTGAATGGGCGCCCTTGGTGCAAGTGTACGAGGCGGCGTTGCCAGCCCTTCAGGGCGACACCAGCCTACCGCTCCTCGCCACCTTGGCACGCGCCTACGAAAAAGAGCTGGCCAACTATCCGCTGGCCATTGAACGCAACAAGCAGGTTCTCGCGCTTGCTCCCAGCGACGAGCAGGCGGTGCTGGCGCTTGAACGGCTGTACGTGTCCACGGGCCAGCACGAAGAGCTGCTTGCCATCTACGACAAGAAACTCAGCCTGGCCGCCGGCGAAAAGGAAAAGCGTGAAGTTCGCCTTCAGCTCGCGCTTCTGTACGAAGAGCAAGTCCATGACGTCGAGCGGGCGTTGGCGCTCTACCGCGACATTCTCAAGACCGACCCCGATGACCTGCAGGCGCTACGCGCTCTAGGGCGGCTTTACCAATCCACCGAGCAGTGGAAAGACCTAGCCAAGATCATCGAGCGCCAGCTGGAGCTGACCGCCAACGATGCCATGGCCTCGGCCGAATTGAAGTTCGCGCTCGGCGAGGTACTGCAACAGCACCTCGAAGATCCGAAAGCAGCCGTGGAGGCCTTCCAAGAGGCGCTCTCGCTTGATCCGAACCAGGTCGGTGCGCGCGCCGCTTTGGAAGCCTACCTCAGCGTCAAGAAGCACCAGATGGCCGCCGTGGCCGCGCTGGAACCCATCTACGAAGCTCTGCACGAGATCGAACGCCTCATCGAAGTCCAGCGCATCAAGCTCAAGCGCGAGAAGGACTCCTCCGCCAAGGTCGCGTTGCAGCTACGCATCGGCGCTTTGGAAGCCGAGGCCGGCCGTCCCGAGGCTGCCTACGCCGCGTACGCGGCCGCATTCTCGGAAGATCCTTCCTCGAACGACGCGCGGGCCGCGCTGGAGCAGCTTGCCGAAGCCATGGGCAAGTGGGACTCGCTGGTTGAGATCTACAGCAATGCCCAGACCAACCTCAAGCTCGAGCCGGCGCTTGAACGCGAGATCCTGCTGGTCATCGCGGTGGCCTACGACGAGAAGCTCAATCAATCGGAGAAGGCGGTTGAGTACTTCCGCATGGCCCAGGAAATCGAGCCCGAAGACGCCTCGGCGCTTGAGGCGCTGGAGCGGCTCTACACGCGCACCGAACGCTGGCAGGATCTGGTCGATACCCTGAAGAAGAAGGCCGAGTTGGTCCAGTCGCTCGAGGATCGCGAGAACATCCACATCCGCATCGCCACGATTCTGGAAGAGGCCATAGGCAATCAGGACGAGGCCATCGCGGCATGGAAGGAAGTCCTGGGCGACAATTCGAGCAGCCTGACCGCGCTGCGCTCGCTCGATCGCCTGTTTGTGCAAAAGGGCCTGGCCCTCGATCTGGCCGACAACCTGCAGCGCCAGCTCGAGCTGGCCACCGAGCCCGAGCAGCAGGTGGCTCTCCTCTGGCGGCTCGGTCAGTTGCGCCAGGGCGAGCTTGGCGACGTTTCGACCGCCATCGAAACCTACCGCCGGCTGCTCGAATTCGAGCCCGCACACCAGGAAACCATCCAGGCCCTCGAAGGTCTCCTGTCCCTGCCCGAACACGAGCTGGCCCTGGCCGAGCTGCTCGATCCCGTGTACCGCGGGCGCAGCGACTTCGCAAACCTCGTGCGCGTGCTCGAAATCCAGTCGCGCCATACCCCCGATGTGCGACGGAAGATCCAGCTATTGCACGAGATCGCGACCGCACGCGAAGACGGCATGGACGATCCGGCGGGCGCCTACGAGGCGATAGGCCAAGCCCTGGCCGAAGATCCCCTGGATCATGATACGCAAACGCGTGCCGAACGGCTGGCCAAGGCACTCAGT
>Ga0302323_100001588_pt1 | contig 18479 bp, 16 predicted proteins | sample Fen_T0_3_FD_201950 | JGI IMG/M metagenome (GOLD analysis project Ga0302323, IMG submission 201950) | Peat permafrost microbial communities from Stordalen Mire near Abisko, Sweden - Fen_T0_3 | ecosystem: Environmental > Terrestrial > Soil > Wetlands > Permafrost | place: Sweden: Abisko... | reverse complement strand
GTTACGGGCGAATTCCTTGCCGAGATTAAACCAGACTTTTTCAACCGCTCCTCCGAGCAATGGAGGAACGGGGAGAAATGCGCCTTGAACGATGGTGATGCGCATGACGGGTGATCAGCGTAGACCGGGATTGCCGTCGAGGAGGGCGGCCAGTTGCGCAGCGAAGGTTACTGCGGCGTTGGAGATTTCGAAACGTTTGTGAAACGACTTCGCGGCAGCGTCGGACATGGCTGCGCGGGCGTCAGGGGCCAATGCGAGCCAGCGCTGCAGCAGTCGCTCGATGCCAGCGGCGTCGTCGGATTCGACGAGCGCAGCACCATCGTCGACGAGCTCGCGCCAAATATTAACCCGGTTAGTGATAAGAGCTGGTTTGTGGCTGGCCAGCGCCTCCACAACAGCGATGCCGAAATTCTCCTGATGCGAAGGCAGGATGAAGGCCTCAGCATTTTGTAGGGCACCCCATTTTGCATCACCCGTGAGCATGCCCGTCCAATGAACGAAGGATGCGATCGCATTATCTTCGGTGCTTTTCTTTAATACTGCGAGATAGCCTTCGTCTAAGCAGGGACCGGCTATCACGAGGTCGGGGAAGCCATGTAGATCGCTAGCGGGTGTGGCATGACGAACCTTTGCATAGGCACTCAGCAGGAGATCGACGCCTTTTTTTGAATGTACGCGACCGAGAAAAAGCCAGTAGGGACGTCCGGTGGCGGCCGGAAAACGCGCTCGCCAGGTCGAATGGAAGGTACCGCTGCCAGCGTCAGGAACGGCGGCGCCGTAGGTGATGACTTCTTCCGTGCAACGATAGCGCGGGAAACTTAGGCGGGCAATGCGGCGTTCTTCTTCACAGGTAAAAAGAACCGCGCGGGCGTCGCGTAATATGTAACGTTCCACGAATTGCCAGTAGATCCATTTTTTGACGTGGCGGAATGGATATGTTTTGCGCAAACCCGGATCGAGCATGCCGTGCGGAAAAACAAAATACGGTGGACCACCGCGGGCGCGTGAGACGGCGCGCACGGTTCGACCGAGATCTTGCCAGAGGCCGTGAACGACCACTGCATCGTAATGGCCTAGATTTTTCTCCAGCCAGGTCCGAACGCGCGGAGAATGCGCGTAGCGATTTTTCACGGGTCCGAGCGCATGAACGCGCCCGACCCAGCTCTGCAGAAATCCGTCGGTCGGATCATCGACGGTTAAGAATTCCGTTTCGTGTCCCAGTGAATCCAAGATTGGCGTGACCGCGCGCAAGCCTGAGACCGGGCCACCGGTGGCTGGGTCTACGGAGGCGATGACGCGCAGGAGTTTCATGGAGGATGAGCGCCAGTGGAGGCAGAATGGCGAAGGGTGTCGTAAATTTTTAAGTACGCGTTGAGCATCAACTGGGTATCCCAGCGCTGCGCGTGCTTCAATCCTGCATCTCGGAGCGGTTCGGGCAAGGCGAGACCACGGACGATTTCGTAGGCCGCGCCTGCCGGATCTGCTGGGTCGAAATAACGCGCAGCATCGCCGCCCACTTCGGTCATAGGCGCGCGATTGGAGGTAAACACCGGACAGCCGCAGGCTTGAGCCTCCGCGATCGGCCAGCCGAAACCTTCTTCCCACGACGGGAAAACGAGGCCGGCTGCGAGCGAGTAGGCGGCGCGCAATTCCTCGTTGCTCAGATTTGGGATGCGCAGCAGTGAGCCGCGCAATCCGAGTTTCTCGATGAGAGCGGTTTGCTCGGAGTCGAACGGTTGACCTACATAGATAAAAACGTGAGGTGGCGATAGCCGCTGTTTTAATTCACTGAAAATCTTCAGCAGGCCCGTACGGTTTTTATACCAGTGCGCGCCGCCGATGCTGAAAAGAAACGGCGAGGGTGCGGCGTTGTTGCTCGGCCACGAGATATTCTGTCGCCGAAGAGCGCTATCCAACACAGGCCTGGCTTCATTTACCGATAGCGGGCGGTAGTGGTAATTCAGGCCATTGGGCACAACGTGGATGGCGTCGGCGTAAAGTCCGGCCAGGCGTTGCAGGTCCGCGCGTGTTTTCTCTGACACGCACGCCGCGCATCTCAGGCCGCGCAGATTATTTAAAATCCAGCGCTGGTACTTTTGCCCGGACCGCGAGAGCGGATTTTGCGAAAACTCACCGAGCGCTGAGCGAATCTGGAGAAGATCGTGGCAGGTGACGACTAGCGGAACCTTGCGCAGATAGGGCGCGTAAACGGCGTTCGAATGATCGACGACGTGGTAGACCGTTCCAGCTGGCTGATGCCCCAGCTTTTGGCGGAGCGCACGTGGAAAAAGAACGAACTTGTCTAAGTAGCCAAGGTACTTGGGCACGCCTCCGTAGCGATACTCACGTACCCAGCGCACGAAAAACGGCTCGGGGCGCCAGACTTCGACGCTAAGGCCGCGCGAGGCGTAGCCTTCAGCTAGGACGCTTTCGAAACGCAACATGCTTTCCTGCCGATCGGGCAGAAAATTTCCGATAAGGACGATCTTATACGAGGCGTTCACAGACCACGCAGACGCCGCCGACGTGCTTCGTGTGCGCTGATTTCTTCGACTGTCTTTTCTGGCTCATCGTCTTCTTCGTTGTCGTCGTCAGAGTCGTCGTCATCGAATTCCTCTTCGTCGTCCTCTTCAACATCATCATCTTCTTCGTCTTCGTCGTCGCGGTTGAGCGCGGCCATGAGCAAGCCACCGCCAACGACTGCGAATCCGAGTTGGGTTGGTTGGCCCCATTGATTCATAAGGATGATCCAGGCGGTGGCTGCGTAGATCAACAACGGGAGCATGTCGTCGTCTTTCCAGAGGGCTTTTATCGAGAGAAATCCAAGGTACAACGTGAGCGCGAATCGGAACCCGATATAGACCATTCCTAGCAAAGGTCCGAGTTCCATGATGATTCGGCCCCACTCGTCCTCTGCGAGAAGGAAACCTGTTTTACCGGCCAGCATGGCGGCACCGGCGTTAGTGCCCACGCCGATGCCATAGCCAAAAGTGGGGGTCCGTTCCATTGTGTCGAGCGGCTGCATAAATGCGCCGAGCACCCGGGTGACTAGGCTGCCGACGGCTTTGCCTTCGACTTCGGCAGCGGCGGTGTCCCAACGGTCCATGAACACTATACGCGCCTCCTTGAAAATCGGCAGAAATGACAGCGCGACGAGTAGGATCAACCCCATCGCTCCAAAACGAAGGGAGGAGGCATTGAGAATGCCGACTTTGAACGATGCTAACAGATAAACAACCAGCACCAGGAGCGTTCCGATCATTGTCCCGCGGCTGATCGAAACCGGGAGCGCGATGGCGATTGAGAGACCTGAAACGACGAGCAAAATGATGCGCCACCAACTTTGTTTTCCCCAACTAAGTGCATTCAGGAAAAAGGCGGTGGCCAAAGGGAAGAACACCATCGGGCCTGTAATAAACGTGAAAAAGCCAGGTGGCCGAATGTGGCCGGCAGCACCGTAGATTTGGCCCATTTCATCTTCGCCGATTCCGCGGTTGATCCAACTTTCGATCGGCGCCTTGAACTGCATCACCATGAGCACTGTCATAGCGATGGACATGAGAAGAAATAATACGCCGACGTTTTCCACGTCCTTACGTTTCATTATCTCAGCCATAATCCAGATCAGCGGTACGTGGAGGTAATTTGTCCGTATGCCGTAGAGTGTGACGTAAAGATTATTTTGGCCCGCGAGAAACGCGAGACAGAAGGACGCGCCAGCCATCACGACGAGGACTAGCATGAACTTGGTTCGCGGAACGACCCCCGACGCCAGAGCCATCGCGAAAATGAGAAGCAGCACGGGATCGCGTACGATGAGGAGCGGTGTGGATAGGCTTGGAACTATCCACTTGCGGAGCGCGCCTTCGAACAAGAGCAGAATGATATAGAGCCAAATGGCCCACTTTGTATAACGAATCATAGCTCAAAAAATGTACGGACTGGTTGGTAAAGGTGTGTATCAGCTTTAGTAAGACGATGAAGAATTGGCGATCCGTCCAGCATGGTGAACACTTACGAGTTGGTTGGTGCGATTTGGCAAGCTTTGGCCACCGATGAAGCAAGCCGTTTGCCGTAATTCTCCCAAGTAAAGCTTGCGGCCCGTATGGCGGCCCTAGCGCCCATCTCGTCGACGAGTAGGCGGTTACTGCGAAGAAGCTCAAGTTTCTCAGCAATCGCCTCCGCAGAGCGGATCGGCACGATAAATCCCTCTTGCCCATCATCGATCAGATCTGGTCCCGCCGTGTGAGCGGTAGTCAAAATCGGCAGGCCCATTGCCATTGCTTCGAGCAGCACGAGTCCAAAACCTTCGAAGAGCGACGGGAATACGAAAACATCGTGCGCAGCCATCTCGGCCAACACTTGCGTATGCGGGCACGACGGAATCCATCGCACCTTTTTTAATTCCTGCTCCAACGCTGAGCAGGGAGACAACGGCAACGTGCCGATAACAGTGAGTTCGACACCTTGTCCGAGCGCACGGCAGGCACGGAAAAGATAGGAGAGACCTTTACGCTGTCCGAGGGAGCCTACAAAGATGACGCGGAGCGGACCGCCATCATTGCGTCGGACACGAACCGGTGCGTCGGTCAGGCGCGGCGGTGCACCATAGGGTATGACTTCAACGGTGGCGCGAAAAGCAGGCGCGCGTGAAAGTGTCTGCAACGTGAACGAACTGGCCACGTAGACGCGATCAGCGAGTGCAAGCTCCTCGTCCTTGCGGTCTGTCTTGGCTGGGCTGTCGTCGTTACCGATTAGGGTCGAAGCCCATTCGGGTTCACGCTCCGCTTCTTCCACTAGCAATTCGCGGGCGGCACGCCAATAACCAATCGGTAGGTCGTAAAGTGAAGGAATGCTGCGGCGTTTTGCTTCGCGGAATGTTTTCGCTGCGCCGTCTTCGTAGGCGTAAACGCCGGTGAATTGCTTGCCGTTTTTTAAACGCCGACTTACTCGCTGATCGAGCGAACGATAAATCGCGTCGACACTCAGGCAGCCGTGCTCGTGACGTGAAAGGCGGCCCAGGCCTAGACGACCGCTGAGCAGGCGTCCGTATTCGAGAAACGGGTACGCATGCAGGTGCGATTGTAGTTCGGCCGGAAACGACCGACGCGCGAGTTGTTGCCGCACTCCTGCAGGCAGCAGACGAGAAAAGCTGCTTTCTGGTCGGTGGTTGATGCAGGTCCAAAATTCATCGAGCAGACCTGCGCGTCGCAGGCCGAGCGCGGCGTGGCGAACGTTGGCATTTCCAGTTGGATGGGAAAACAGGATCATGGCACAGACGCAGTGGCGTGTTCGAGCGCAGCTTTCAACTTTGCCGGATCGACGACGATGTCCTGCTTGATCTCACGGGGCAGTGTACCAGCCGGTGGACGAGGTCCCTCACCAATGATCGCGGTGAAATCGAGGCCGAGCAGATCGGCGAGCATCCAGTTATAACCGACAACCCAACCAGGCGCAAAAAATTCGATCATCCGGCAGGCCGGATTGGCAAAAACGAGATTGGCAAAGGCGGAGCCGTTGGGTCCGACGAGCGCTGCGGCTTCTGAAAACAGTTTTGCCTGTTCGGCAACCGTCATGTGTGACATCGCGACCTCCTCGAAACCGAACTGTTTCAACAGAGGCATGATCTCGGGCTCGTTGAGCACGCGACGAAAAGAGGCGTCGCGACGGCTGACGTAAAGGCGGCGTTTCGCGATGGCTGGCGCGGGTTCCTCTGGTAAATAGAGACGACGAGTGAAGTGGATATCGTTGGCGCCTACGCGTGTGTTATCAAGGCGCACGGCTGGCACGACGAGCGAGTCAGTCTGCAGGTGCGTCTCGTCTGTCACGCGAATGATTTTACCCTCATCAAGGCCGAGACGGCGCAAGCCTTCTAGCTGATACGGCAGTCCGCGGTCCTTGACTAAAATGTGATCGAACGAACGTAAATCATAACCGGCTCGCATCGCCAGGCCGGCGCGGGGCAGGAGATCGACTGTCCAGTGGTGGTAATTGCCGGCAGCTTCGGGTGTGACCAGCGAGAGTGTGCGGCCAGGCAGCTGGCGTGGCTTTGGGAGGCGAACGCGCAGGAGCGCACTGTGTAGCTTTTCACCCCACACGTCCTTGGATAATGCGGGCACGAGCTGGCCGTCTTCCGTAAAAACGGAACCACCGTAAAATCCCCAAAAACGCCCTCGGGTGAATTCTGCCACATAGGAGGCGGGGGTGCTGCCACAGAGTTCGTTTTTAAAAATCCAGTGCAAGTCCGATTCGCCCGGCATACGAGGTGGTCTGCGCTCAAAGGCGTGTGCTGGGTCAACCTCGCGTATTTGCACGCTGGAATCTTGCGATTGGCCGATGTCGAAAAAATCGTTTCGGGGCAGTTGGAGTGCGGTGCGGGTAACCGCCAACTCGCGTACGCAGGCCAGCGTTTTTACCCGGGCGATGCGGATCTGTTTCTCGACGCTTTTAGCCAGACGGCGAAGTTTCATGGCGATCTATTCGAGGCTTTTTCCTCGAGATAACTAAACCATTTGTTAGCTACAACCTCAGGAGCATAATGGGCGTCGTAGGCGGCGCGCTGACGGAGACGAGAGGTTTTTCCGGCGAGAAGACGTTGAACGAGTTCGAGGGTATCGCGCAGCGTGGCGTCGAGATCCGTGGGTTTTTGCACGAGCACGCAATTCGCTGGATCATGGGCGAGTTCTTTTGTGCCACCACGGTCGCTCGCGATCCAGGGCAGGCCGGCAGACATGGCTTCGATCAGGCTGAGCGGCATGCCTTCGTTATGTTGGGAAAAAAGCACGAGAGCATCGAGATCGAGCAGTGCGCGCCCGTAACCGGTCATGTCAGGGTACGGGCCGTGGTAACAGATATTAGGATACGCGTGGAAGTGGTCGCCCGTGTAGTCGGGCCCGGCGCCGTAAATTTGCCAGCTAATGCCGGAGAGTTCGGGCCGACGGCTGAGTTCGCAGAGGGTGTCGATACCTTTGGTGCGAATGAGACGGCCAGCGAAGCCAAATTTTAGAGGCTGGTGCGCGTGATAATGCTTTTCGGCGATTTTGTTCGCCGCGACTGGGCAGGCGCTAAAGTAAGGCAGAAAGCGCGTGCCGGACCGTCCGAAGGCTTGCTCAATGTTCCGGCGAGTCGCTTCGCTACAGGAGACGATTTCGGGGGCGTGAGCGAGCACCTTACGGAATCGTAACGACCAAGTGTTTTGTTCGCCGACATCGGCAGCCGTATGGTGGTGGTGAATGATTCGGGTATGACGGCGGGCGGCGCGCCAAACAGTGTTAGCTAGGGCGCTTTGGCCGTTGGTGTAGATGATGTCCCAAGGTTGGAGACGCGCGGAGAGGGTTTGCCGCCAGAGCCAACAAGCTTTCAGGAATTGGCTGGCGCTGTCACGCTTGCGGGGAAGCTCGCGGAATTCGACACCGCGTTCGGTGAGAGCAGCGCGCGTAGTTTCGTTGAGGGAATTGCTCGTCGTGAGCAGCCTCACATGATGCCCACGGCGAGCCGCTTCTTCGGCTAGCACGCAGACGTGCCGCTCCATGCCGCCGTATGCGGCCATTTGCGGTACATAGAAAAGAAGGTTCACGAGTCGGACGCAGGGCTACTGGAGGCGGCCGTGAGGCTGGAAAGGAAAGTTGAAGCGATGTTGGGCAATCTTGGCGACGGCTGGCGGCGAGCGGCGAGACGGCCCGCCATAAGTTCGGGTGGCATTTCTGAAAGCCGGATCATAAGCGGATCGATCGAAGGTATGGAGAGTGGCCGGCGGCGCAAGGCCCAGTCGTCACGCGGCACTACCACGGGCAGGCCATGATCGAGCATGGCGGCTACGGCTCCGCTTTTGCCTGCGAGCGCCCAGGGGTGGGTGGCTATGCCAAAATCAATCGCTTGCAGCAGACGGGAAACTTCATCCGGACTTTTTTCGCCCACGACTGAGACTTCGAGTCGCCCGGCGTAATCTTTTTCCAATTGGGCAAACATTTTCTCGCCGTACTCGCCGAGTCGACCAATGCCGAGGACGCGGAGCTTACGATGCGAAACTTCGGTCCCGGCAACCAGTGCTTCGAAACAACGTTTAGGATCAAATTGCGGATGAACCGTGCCGAATATTCCCCCGGTCCAGCGGCGTGTGTCTGGCGGTGGCGGTGTGGTTTTGATGACGGGAATATTGCCAAAGAGAGGGAGAATGCCTGTCTGCAATCCTTCGCGGCGGAGTACTTCCTGGTAAGTTGGATTGGTGGTATGGACCGTTGTGGCATTTAGGCTGCTGATCAGCTTGTTGAGAGCACGGCGTTGGAGGGCGCCCCAGCCGCGGTTTTTCATCGGTTCATCCTTCGAAAGGCCGATCCAAAGCTCATGCAATAAAATGTGTGTACGTCGTCCTGTGCCGAGCCGGCTGAGTGCCTGCACTTCGTCCGGGATCACGCCTTTGGGGTTAAAACCGTAAGGTACGATCTGCCAACTTAACCAGTCAGGGGTAAATAGGGCTGCAAATTCCTGAACAACAGCCGTCTTTTGCGCCCAAGTGCCTGTCACCGGCAGTCGTAAGCATAAGATGTTTTGCGAACGTCCGTGTTGATATTCCTGCCGGGCGGTTTCTATGAAGGCATCATTGAGCGCCACGATCTGGCAGCTGTGACCAGCTTCGATACACGCTTCTGCTAGCAAGCGGGTATAATCGCCGACTCCATCGCGGCTTGGTTCGAGCGAAGTACAGAGAAAAAGCAATTTCATAGGCGCGCTGGGCAGACACCTGCGTACAACAGTAGTTCGGCGAATCAAGTTCTCCGATAAAAACGGCTGATGAAAGACGCAATTTTGAGCTCTCTAGCCATTGATTTTCGTTTGGCGGGCCCAAAAACGGCAATTGGTTGAGCGACATGGTTCAAAAACTCCTTTGTCGCGGTCGAAGACGCGTAACCCGAAAAGGCTCTTTGAATAAAGCCACCTTCCCAAGGCTTCGGGGTGCCGACGGCGTGCGAAAGATAATGTCCACCTACGGCGAAGTCCATCGCCTCGGGCCCGGCGGTATTGAGCGGTGTATCCGTCAACATGCACGCGAGATTGAGGGCGTCCTGATCGGTCGAATGAAAAACATCCGTGGCTCGGCCGAATTTAATGTGATGATGCGCGCCAAGGATTTCGCGAATCATCGCCATCATGCGTTTCCACACCGCGAGAAATGCGAGGTGCGACCGCGATACGCCGAGAAAGCCGGAATTATAGTAACGATTGAGTTCGCGCACGGGAGAAAGGCCTTGCTCAGATAACACCTGCATCCAGGCCATGCGCAAAGGATGCCGCGCCGGTAGATTTGGATTGATGTCTTCGACCAGCGCGATGCCACCGCCAATCCAACGTGGGAAGATTTCCCATGGACATTTCACAACAATGTCGGGGTCGAGATAAATTGCCGCGTCCGCCTCGGGCGCAAACTCACTCAATACCCTTTCGAGTAGTTCCGGTTTATAATAGGCGAAGTGAACCGACGTTTCCAGCGTTATAAAAACGATCGAGAAATCCGGCGTAACGGTGAGGCAGTGTTTGCCGGGTGAATCTGGTTTTGCTGCGGTGGCCCATGGCGGAAGTTCGCCGCGAATACCAGCCCAGAGCGTTCCTCGAAAGCCGGACGTGCACAGGGAATTGGCCAGCGCGCCCGCGCCGAAGTGGTAATGGCCTTCGAAGAGGGTGCAGAGGGCGAGGTTCATGCGGATTTGCCTTTGAAGATTCCTAGGAGAACAGCTGTGCACCAATAGGCAAGAAGGCGTGGCGACCAGGCTTGATGTCGCAAGGCGCGACCGAAGTGGCTGCGTGCCCTTCGAGGATCGTTGCGCAGGACGATACGTCCAGCGGAAAGCCAAGCGCTGGCTGCGCGTTCGCGGCGGAGTGCGCCTGGCATCGCGTCCCAATCGGCATTGCGCTCAAAAACGTTTGCAACGCCCTCGGCCATTGCGGCTGAATTCTTTGTCATCGCATCTCCGTGCTGGCGGTAACGGCAGGTTGAAGTCGAATCGTAAGCGATCTTAGCGCCAGCCCTAACCAGGCGTAACCAGAATTCGCGGTCCTCGACGTAGCGGCAATTCGGGTCGAAGCCGCCGACGCGCTGACAGAGTTCGCGACGTAGGAGCACGGACGACGGTTGGATGATGTACTCGCCCGTGAAAAGCGAACGTGGAAAAGTGCCAATCGCTTCGGCAGAAGGCGCACGTGTTTCCAAATCACGGCCGGTGTCGCTGTCGAACATGACCACTCCCGTGTGCACGAGATCGGCGCCGGTTTCGCGGGCGCGTGCGATGGCTGAGGCGAGGTGATCAGGTGTCCAGAGATCGTCGGAGTCGACGAGCGCGATCCATTCACCGCGGGCGTGCCCGATCGCCGTGTTGCGTGTGGCAGGTAAGCCCTGGTTTTGATCGTGACGTTGAAAAATGACAGGCTGCCGAACTGTCGCGGCGAACGCGCGTACGATTTCTTCTGTGCCGTCACGCGTGCCGTCTTCGATGATCACCGCTTCCCAATCAGAAAATGTCTGCGCCTGTACGCTGGCGAGTGTTTCGCCGATAAAGCGCTCTGCTTTGTAAGCTGGTATGCAGATGCTAATCAAGGGATCTGGCATGAATGGCGTTGATGAGGGCAGTTAAATACAAGACGGCGAAGCGCACTAGATTCGAGATAATTTCAATCGTTTCACATCCGCCGATGATCCCAGTCGACGCCCTCGCGAATGATACGGGCGGGTGAGCCGCCGACCAGAACATGGGCCGGTATATCTTTGGTTACAACAGAACGCGCGGCGACAACCGCTCGTGGGCCGATGTTCACGCCTTTGAGGATTTGCACACCGTTGCCGATCCAAACATGATCGCCAATAGTAACATTGGCTGCTGGATTGATACGCTGCCGAGTGGTAGCATCGAGAATGGAATGGGCGTCGCTATTCCGGATGTCGGAACCGTAGGCAATCAGGCAGTCCTGACCGATTTTAACAATGCTGCCCTCCATTGCCGAAACCATGGGTGTAAAAATCGTGCAGTTTTCGCCTATCTCCAATCGGCTGCCGAGATCTTCGAGCTGATACTGGCCGCCGGACAATCGACAATCGGCCCCAATCCTGCAGTGGAGATTTTCGCCAACCAGGTGGAGTTTAACATCCCAAAGCCGTGAACGGGCGCCGATTTCTAAAGTGTTGTTTTTGCCCTGAAGTTTGATCTCGCAGTGATCAAGTAGGCTATCGGCATAGAGGACTGTGTGGCCGCACCCTTGGCACTTAATGGTGGTTCGTTTCCAACAGCGAAAAAGCACGGCACGCAGGCGGCGGAGCCAATCAGATTTTGCGAGCGAATGGGCCATGGCTCAGAAGATCGCGCTGAGCGGAGCGAGCGCTTTTTCAGGACTCAAATGGTTGTCGATCCACTCAAGCTGACGTTTTGCGACTTGTTCGCGGAGTTCGTCGGAGCGAAGCAGCATGATGAGCTGTTCGGTGAACGCCTTGGCTCCGTCAGCAACGACAGCGACGCGGTTGGTTTCAAGATCGGTGAATCCTTCTGCGCCAGCCGGCGTCGTCAACACGGCGCGTCCATAGCTCATAGCCTCGACGAGCTTGATTTTCAGGCCGGTACCGAGTGGCAATGGGACCAAACAGATACTGGTAGCCGCGTATTCGTTTTTTAGATTTTCGACTGGTCCGAGAACACGCACGCCAGGCGAAGCATTATTTATCGAGCGACTGACTGTGCCAGCGATAACGATTTCAGCGTTGGGCAGGGCGGCGTGCACCTGCGGCCAAATTTCAGAGAGCAACCATCGCACGGCTTCGATATTGTGACCGCTATAACCACCAACGAAGAGGCAACGATCTGCTCGCGCTGCTGTGGAGGGTTGTGGCTGGGTGATGAGCGGCATGGGCACGGTTATGACGGATTTGCCAGGAAGCATTTCGCGAAACGACTCGGCTTCGCGTTCCTGAATGGCAATGACGATGTCAGCGCGGGCGAGCAGCGTTGTTTCTTCGGCGCGCATCATTGGCAAAAAATCGAGCGGCTGGCCGTGCGCTCGGTAGAGCTCAGCACGACGGTAGGTCAGGTTATGCGTGAGGACTGCGACCTGCAGATTGGCGCGTTCACTCGCGGGCAAATCGTCTAGCAACGTGAGCATGGGAGTGCTGTCGATGAGCACATGATGCGGGCGTAACTTGCGGATAAGTTTAGTGGCGAAGCGTCGCTCGGCGGACGAGGCGGTGTGTTCACCCCCGTTTACCGTTGAATCGTGGGGCAATTTTTCACGTAGACCGAAAACGCCACTGAGCGTCGATGGCAAGAGCACTGAGCCAATGCGGTGAGTTCCGCGTATCCAAGGACTGGCGACGTAAGATGCACTCAGTGGGTTTCGCATCCAGCGGCGTCCGCCGGTTAGCGGGGAGCCAAGCCATCCGTAATCGATTGCGACACCTTGACGATGCAGCTCTTTGAGAATCGCATCCGGATAGACGCAGCCGCCGTGCTGGTTCGGCATCGCCAGCAGCGGGCTGAAGAAGAGCAGGCGCTTGCCGATGAGCGAAGCCATATAGATCTAGCGCCGAGCAATGCCGGTGAATTCCAGCCATGCTCCGGTGCGTTGCATAGCCTCGGCAAACGAGAGCGCGGGGACAAAGCCGAGAATTGTTTCAGCTTTGGAAGTGGGGAAATGCCAGCGGCAGCTTTGCAGGAGACACATTTCCTCGGTCACTATCGGCCTAGGCCCTGGCGGCAGGCACCAACCATCGGGACGGAATGGTTCGGGCCAGGCGGAAGCCGCGGCCTTAGCCAAACGTTTCACGCGGCGTGGGATCATTGGCATGAGGGCCATGGCGGATTTCTTTGCTGCGAGGCGGGCTAGTTTTTCGCTGGCGCTGTCCTTAAAGTCAGGTGGCACGATTGACTGCACTCGCGAAAGGTCGGTGCTGAGCGCTTTCGCAATCGCGGCGTAGAAATCACGCCAGGTGATCGTTTCGCGGTCATTGACCAAGAAGGTATGTCCGTCGGCGGCGGGTGTGTTGAGGGCGAGCCAGATCGCGTCGATGAGGTTGTCAACGGCGATAGCATTACAAATACCCGAACCATCGCCAATCAAGGACGCAGTATCAGCAAGCAACTGGGCTGCGATATCGGCGACGAGGCGTGAGCGCGGACCATGGATGATACTGGGGCGGAGCTGCACGAGTTCGACGCGACCTTTTTGACGCGCGCGAGTCAGCGTGAGTTCGGCGCGAGCTTTGGCGGCGTTGTACGCAGATTTTTGTTTTGCAAGAATGGGCGTATTTTCATCGGTGCCGGGCAAAGGGGTGAGGCTGTGCACGGCGGCGCTGCTGAGAGCGACAATACGTTTGATGCCGGCGCGTTCGGCGGCGGAGTAAAGTGCTTCGGCCATGGCGACGATTTGCGGAGCGTCACCGAGCGCGGCATGAACGACGGCGTCGCAGCCCTTGAGGGCTTCGGCTAGAGCGGCGGAATCCGTGGCATCGGCGACTTTCCACGGTAGCGAAAAACGTGCCAGCACCGCGAGGCTGCGATAGGCGTGGGCGATAGGGACTATCTCGGCTTTTCCTTCAAGGTGGAGACGCTCGACGAGACGAAGACCGACGAAGCCACTGGCTCCGATAATTGCGATTTTCATGCGACGGCTCCTTTCTGCAGCCGAGCGAATCCGGCAGTTTCGGCAGGATTGAGCCAAGGTTGATCGAGCGGTTGGCGGTTGCGGTAACACGCTTCGATCAGGCGAAGCGAGCGCAGACCTTCGGACGCGGGAATATGCAAAGAAGTGCCATTGCGAACAGCATTGGCGATGTTGATCAATTGATGAATGAAAGCTTGCGGAGAACCTTCAGCACCGTGTCCGGTGTGTAGTGCGAGACCATCGTCGGCGCTGGGGAGAATCTCGCTGTTGAGAACCGTATCATTGCCGTCGATACGCAAGGCGACCTGGCCGGCCTGACCGACAAACCACGAGGCGCTCCCTTTCGCAAAGTTAACTCGAAAGATATTTTTGGTAGCCCAATCCCGGCTAATGCGAACGGTACCGCTGAAACCAGCAGCGTGAGTCATGTTAAGGCGGGCGTTCGCCTCGAGCCCGCCGGCTGCATCGTCACGATAGTCGAAAGTGGTGGGCTCGCCGAACCACCAAAGCAGGAGGTCGAGCGTGTGGACGCCAGTATCGTAAAGTACTCCACCCGGCGTGATATCGCGGCGGAAAAACGAATCGGATGCGGCGTCCCAGCGGAACGGACCGCCTTCTTCAACTTCATAAGAAACGACCGGGCCGAGTACCTCGGTTGCGCAGAGGTTTTTTATAACTTGGGTCGCACGAAAAAAGCGGCGGTAAAGACCAATAGCGAGTGGTCGGCCGGTGCGGGTTGCTTCAGCGGCCATCGCCTCGGCATCAGTAATCGACGCAGCCATGGGCTTTTCGCAGAGTACACCACAACCGCGTTGGAGGGCTAGAATGGTTTGGGCGGCGTGGAGTTTCGGCGGTGTCGCAACGACCACGACGGTGCCCAGGGAAAGCGGAGCATCTTCGAATTTCGCGAGGCTGCTGGCACGTGGGAACCGCGCATGAATCGTCGCGCGTGTAGCCTCGTTCGGGTCACATAGGGCAACGACGCGAACGAGACCTTGCGTTTCGAGCCAGGCGAGAGCTGAGGCGTAGAAAAACTTGGTAATAGCGCCGCAGCCAGCTACTACGATTGGGACGGGAGGTTGAACAGGTTCAGGCATGTAAATTCAAACTGTCGGTTAGCTTTTGTTGAATTGCCGCGGGGTCAAACTCGCTGCGTGCAAACGACAGGGATATTTCTGCACGTTGACGGCGGAAGGCCGGATCGCTCAGCTGTTTAACATAACCAGTAAGACCTTCGATATCAGCTGGCGTGAAGACGTCAGGGAACTGTCGTTCATGAGCCCAGCGGACAATAGCGGTATCTCCGGGAGCAACGATGACGAGCGGCAGACCGAGATGGCAATATTCGATGAGTTTACTCGGAAAACTCGTACGCGCCCACGGCATGTCATCGCTGCTATTCGCATAGCTCACGACCATGGCGGCGGCGTGGATTCGAAAATATTCAAGTGCTTCTGCGTTTTTCGGAAACGGCGATCGATGCTCAACGTTTTGCTCCCGCAGATACGCGAGATCAGCGGTATTGTCTTTGAGAACGGCGAGAAATCGTGCGCCGTTTTCTCGAGCGACGCGTGATAGGTTCGCGAGCACGGGAAGTTGCGGAGGCCAGTAATTACCGGCGTAAATAAGTAGCGGAGGCTCGTTACCGGTGGCGGATGGATCGAGTAAAGGTGCGGCTTCAGTCCCTTCGGGGATAGGCGGCAGAACACCAGAGATTCTGGGATCGAGACGGAAGCATTCGGCCAAGCTTGGCGACGCGAACCAGGCCTTAGAGGAGTTTTCAACGATCCACTGTCGACGGTTGTGGGCCCGAGCGCCTTCTTCGGGATCTTTCAAGAAATCGCGGGCGTCATCGTGAATAATCGTGGCTAACGGTAGATGATAACGACGAGCAAAACCGACCGCACCGATCGACAACATATCACTGAAGGCCGAAAGATAAGTGAACACGGCATCCGGTTTGGCCGCGCCGAGCCATTCACGGACTTCGCCAGCCCACAGCCAGGCGCGGAAAGCACGCGAGAGCGACTGGTCTGAGTTGAATGGAGGCCACCAGCTCTTGCGGTGGCTGAGAGTCATAGTTGGCCAACCATGCGCCACGCAGGTGGGTATCAAATGCTCTTGCCCCCAATCCGCAACAATACGGACCCGCCAACCAGCGGCGGCGAAACGCTTCAAATGTCGGTAAACGATAATGGCGCTACCCGCGCCCTCGGCAGGCACGTGGCCAAAGTAGACGAGCGTGCGCTTGGAATCCCCGCTCACCAATAACCGCCCTTGTCGACCTTGGGCGCCTCCTTGGGGGTTTCGTCTTGTTGTGGGCGGACCCAGGCTTCGTTGAAAAAAGCTTGGAACTCGGGCATGCGATCCCAGCGGCCACCGCGGATGCCGAAGAAGAGCTGGGTTGCACCGCCAGTGTGAATTCCAATGGCGCCAAGTTTCTTCACGAAACCAGCGAGCGGAAGACCTGAGGCACCGCAGCCAATCAGTGCAACGTCGAACGGCTTGCGCCGGAAGCAAGTCTCTACCTCGGATTCAAGCCAGCGGTTCATCTCCATCCAGTCGGTGAAGTTTGTTTTGGAGAAACCGTATGGCGACCGTACAAATTCCAGTTCGAAGGGAGGGAGAACGTCCGGTCGGGTTGACCAAAGTTTCTCCCGGCGCGCAAACTGCCTGCGGATGCTGGTCTCGAAGGGATGGACCACGAGCACCCGTTTGCCGACGAGCGCGGACGACCAAGCGGGATTGAAAAAATAGGGCTCGAGGGACTGAAGCTCAAGGCGTCGTGCAGTCGGACAGTAGCGTGAAAGGACTTCGCTTTCACCAATGTTGAACCAGACCGCCAGCCCATCGAAGAGGCGCAGTCGTTCGAGGTAGACTTCGGCGAAACGGTGAAAGGTCTCCTCATTGTTGGGAAACACGCCGGATTGCTCTGCGAGGTCGAGTTCGCCGAAGGAGGGAGGAGACCAGGTGTACTTATAGAAGCGGCGCAGGCCGAGATGCCAGGCAAGCGTCCAGCACTCACTGGAGCCGAGTTTGCCGAGCGCAGCCGGTTTACCCGCCATGATCACGTCCGTGATCCAGCGGTTGGCTTCGGGACCAGGCACGATGGACACCTTGCGCGCGGCGCGCCGTTCGCGATTGCCATTGATCACATTGGCATCGATGCGGCGATCGAGGCCGGTGATCTCCATGGTGCGGTGGACGAGTTTGCGCAGAGGGTTCATGGAGCAAATCAGCGGTTGATGAACCCGAGGTGGTGTTTAAGCACGTAGGTAAGCGTCCTCCACGAGGCCCTGGCCGTTGGTTCGGTTCTTAGGGCGCGGAGGACGTAATGCCAGGGCCGGCCCTGGCGGCCGTATTGCAGTGACGTGACCGCGAAGTCGCGCAGGTCGTCGGTGGAAATCGCGGATTTGAAATCTGGAGGGGGGAATGCAGCGCGCTCGAACCGCAGGTTGCGGGCGGCGTACGCTTCGGCGAGGACGTCGAGCTTGCGCTTGTAGCGGCCTTGGTTGCGGGTAAAGTTCACGCTCTGCTCATGAAAGCGGTAGTGGAACAGCACCTCGGGGAGGTTCGATAATTTGCCGACCTGCGCCAGCCTGAGGTAAAGATCGAGATCCTCGATCCACTGCGCGGACTCGCGATAGCGACCCACGCGCTCGATCGCCTCGCGCCGAAACATCGCGGAAGGGTGAATAATGACGCCGCCATTGCCCGAAAGAAGTTCGCGTTCGATGCTGGCGTGTTCAGTGGGTCGGGTGCACTCCTTGATGAAGAAGTCTGCGGAGTCGATGTAGAGAAAGGCCGAACCAATGCATGCGCAGTCAGGGTTGTTGCGAAGAAATGCGACCTGTTTTTCGAAGCGCTCCGGCAGGCAAAGATCATCGGCGTCCATCCGGGCGACAAATTCGCCGCGGGCGGCGGCGAGGGCGTCGTTGAGCGCACCGACGATGCCGGTATTGGGCCGGCTGAGCACGCGCAGGCGTGGCTCAGTGGCGGCGATGCGGTCGAGAATGACCTTGGAGTGATCAGTCGAACCATCATCCACCGCGATAATTTCAAAGTCGCCAAAAGTCTGGACCTGCACGCTCGCGATCGCGGTTTCGAGGTAGCGATCAGCGTTGTAGACCGGGATGATGACGGAGATCGCGGGTGTGCTCACGTTGCACGTTGGGCTTCTGCCCACGATAGGAATTTTTGAGGATCGCTTTGCGCGACGTAAGGTTGAGCCGCAGCGAGTTTCTTGGCATCCCAGTTCCACCATGCAAGCGCTTCGAGTTGAGAGACGATCTCCGGTGCAAAGCGCGAGCGTATCGGCTTCGCGGGTACACCACCGACGATGGCGTAGGCTGGAACATTTTGCGTAACAACAGCACCCGCAGCGATGATAGCGCCATTGCCGATAGTAATGCCATCAACGATAAAAACATGTGCGCCGATCCAGACGTCGTGGCCAATGTGTACGGTGCGACGTTCAGCGAAGGAGGTTTCTGAGGCGAAACTTGGCCCACACTGGCCCCGATCGGAATAGAATACCGGAGAAGTGCTCATCAAGTTTGTCGGATGTTCGCCCGCGCCGACGAGCGCACGCGGGCCGATAGAGCAAAAGCGGCCGAGACGAACATCATTAAGAATGGTTTCCCGTGCGACGTATGACCACGCTCCGAGACTAACTTGGTCGAGGATGCAACCGGGCTGAATAGTAGTATTTCCTTCCAGTGTGGAATTGGAAATTTTGGCGCTCTCTTGAACGGTGCAATAATTGCCAAGCTGGCTGGCGCCTACGTGCGCGTGAGTGTCAACGTGGTTGTGTGCGCCGAGTTTCACCCCGGGAAATAGACGAC